>Ga0116171_10003231_pt1 | contig 15123 bp, 14 predicted proteins | sample AD_JPNHW2_MetaG_FD_89798 | JGI IMG/M metagenome (GOLD analysis project Ga0116171, IMG submission 89798) | Active sludge microbial communities of municipal wastewater-treating anaerobic digesters from Japan - AD_JPNHW2_MetaG | ecosystem: Engineered > Bioreactor > Anaerobic > Digestate | place...
AAGACCAACGACGACTTTCCCGAGCCCGATACCCCGGTGAATGCCACCAGGCGGTTCTTGGGCACCTCGATGGTGACGTTCTTGAGATTGTGCTCCCGCGCTCCGACTACTTTGATCGTTTCAGGCATCTTCTTCCCCCCGTGTTTCAAGTTGCCCCCACTGTATCAAAAGAAGCTGACATCTCTTGTCAGTCAATTGTGATATAGTGCATCATGCAATCTGACGACGGGGGAAGTGAACCATGAGGGCTGATCGTCTCTTATCCCTAATAATGCTCTTGCAAAACCACGGAAAGATGCGGGCCGAAGAGCTCGCGTCCGAACTTGAGGTTTCCGTACGGACGATCTACCGCGATATCGACGCGCTCTCCGCCTCGGGCGTGCCCGTCTATGCCGACGGCGGCCCCGGCGGCGGCTACTCCCTCCTTGAGGGATACCGCACCGAACTGACGGGGCTTTCTCGCGAGGAGACCGAGGCGCTGCTTTTGCTCTCGCTGCCCGGACCGCTCGCGGACCTTTCGATCAGCAAAAAGCTCAAAGGGGCGGTGCTGAAGGTCGTCTCGGCCGCGCCTTCCGATCTGGCTCAGAGCGAGGACCATATGAGAGCGCGCCTCTATCTCGATCCCGCGTCCTGGTTCGCGCCCGGCGAGGAGCCGCGCTTTCTGGATGAACTGCAAAACTGCGCGTGGCGCGATCAGAAGGCCTGGATGGAGTATAGCGACAAAAAGTCCGCCAGGAGCGGCCGCGAAATCTGCCCCTATGCCCTCGTGGCGAAGGCCGCGATTTGGTATCTCGTGGCCGACACGGAGAAAGGGATGCGGGTCTTCCGCGTTTCGCGCATACACGCGGTTACGCCGCTTGAGGCCCACTTCGAGCGCGTGAAGAATTTCAATCTGCGGGATTTTTGGATGGAGTGGAGCGGTACCTTCATCGAGTCGCTGCATGGCTATCATGCCGCGATGCGCGTCGCCTCCGAAGGGGAGGGCGTGGTCGGCGGTTTATGGGCCGGGGCCGGCGAAAGCCTGCGAAACGCCACGGACGATGGCGGATGGAAGCGCATCGACGTTACCTTCGCGAACGAGCAAGAGGCGCTGTGGCAGATACTGTAGCTCGGAACGCTCGTGCGAGTCGAATCGCCGCCGTCATTGCGCGACGCGGCGCTGAGAATCGCGGGGCTTTATCAAACCTGACTTTCTAGCGCTCAAGGGCGTAACAAACGAATAATCCTTCCCGTTTGAACAAACCTTCAGAAATATCGACGACATAAAGAAGATCATGACGCTCGACGAGCCTAAGAAATCGGTTTTGCAGAAGGCGTTTTGAGAGCGTCAAGCTACGTGCGTAAACACTCTCCATTCCGCTTTGACTGCAAGTCACTCCCGAGTGACTCAGAGTCACTCGGGAGTGAGGTAGCGCTTCGGCGATCGCCCGATCAGGTATAGCCTACGCGTTTCTTGAAAAGAATATCTTGAGTATTTCCTCGACGGTCGGCTTAAAGACGATTCTTTTCGTGAGGTTGCTTTCGTAGATAAAGTCGCGGAGGCTTTTGCTTTCGACGTTCGAGAAGTCGCCGACGATCCCGATCCTGATACGGTAGTTACTCGCCTTTTGCAGGATCTCGCCGGCAAATCCCGTGCTGAGGTCAAAGAAATCCTCGGAGACGTTTTGGCGCTTGAGGATTATCGATTTTATGGAATAATCGGAAACGATATCAAGCAAATCTTGCGTTTCGTTGAGTAGTACGGCGTCGTCGATTTACTCGATTACCGATATTACATTTTTCCTATGCTCTTTCGTTTCCATTTTTCCCCCTCTGATGCGTTCAAACAATACACCCGGTTAAAAATGAAAATCAAGCGTTTTTACCGAGTTGACATCCGGCCTCGAGCCGTATCTGCGGCGGAGATCTGTGTAAACGGGCGCGCTTAAGGCGTTCCCTCCCGTTGACGATGCGTCCCCGCAGGGCCAAGCAATTGACGATATCCCCCGCGGGGCCAACAATTGAAGGGGAGGGGACGCATGGGGTCGAATCGCGCGACATTTCGCTTCTACCAAGAGCTCAACGATTTTCTCCCGCCCGGTCGGGCAGGGATCGAGTTCGAATACCGTTTTTTCGGGAACCCCGCGATAAAGGACTCGGTCGAGGCGATCGGCGTTCCGCACGGCGAGGTAGACCTGATCCTCGTCAACGGCGTGTCGGTCGATTTTTCCTATCGGCTCCGCGACGGCGACCGCGCGTCGGTCTATCCTGAGTTCGAGGGCCTTGACGTCTCGTCCGTCACGCATCTTCGCGCGGTTCCGCTCCGCGAGAGCCGGTTCATCCTTGACGTGCACCTTGGCCGCCTCGCGCGGTACCTCCGTCTCCTCGGTTTCGATACGCTCTATCGCGCCGATTACTCCGACCGCGCGATCATCGAGATCGCCCTCGCCGAGGGCCGAAACATCTGCACCCGCGACCGCGGCCTCCTCAAGGCCCGTGCCGTGACCCACGGCTACTGGATTCGGAACCAGGATCCCCGAGAGCAGACGCTCGAGGTTATCCGCCGCTTCGACCTCGCGGGAAGTCTCGCCCCGTTTACCCGCTGCGTGAAATGCAACGGGTTTCTCGAGGACGTCGCCAAGGCTGATATCCTCGACCGCATCGAGGACGGCACCCGCGCCTCGTTCGACCGCTTCCGTCGCTGCCGCGCGTGCGGAAGCATATTCTGGGAAGGATCGCATTTCGCGCGCATGCGGGATTTCGTGCGGGATATCCAGGGGCGGGGTTCGGTAGTCGACCAACTCAATAAAAAACCCCTCACCGAGTGAGGGGTTTCGTTGAGCCAAGATGCGGAATCGCCCTTCAGTCGCCGGCATCGTATCGGCTCCTTCCAGACCGCCTACGCGGCTACCGGCACGTCGCGTGAGTGCGGCGCTTAGTATTGTGCAACCAATAATGAGATTCGTTTTGTCAAACCCTCAAAAATTGTATCAGCTACCGCAGCGGGGAAGCCTTGCGGTAGTGAACGCGCGGTCATTTCAATTGCTTTCGGTATCTCCGTAATGAGCTTGGTAATCATGGTATCGATTGAGCTATCCATACCGCACCGACGGGCGGTATCGCGAATATGGCGTAAATGAATTTTCTCCCACTCATAATGACGATTCTTGTCCCTGAAGGCCATCGCCATCTTTAACTTTTCAGGAGGGATGAATCCATTGCCCTCACCAAGGACGGGATATGCGGACATGATGTCATACAGCGGGGTTAGCCGAAATCGTCCGCCCCGTTCAATAAAGACGGAAAAGTTTTTTGCGTGTCCATCTGGCGCGGCCAGAATGCAAAAGAAAACCTGGGCAGTAAAAAATGATTCTCGATCTTTGGTGGCATCCTGGGAACCGAGTAACAGTTTCATGATGGTCTCGATTCCGGGTCCTCCATCGGATTCATATTTTCCGCTTGCAGCGGTACCGGTGATTTGGCAGAAATCTTCCTGTGGAAGCCTCATAATCGATTTCTTCGCTGCATTAACGCGTCTATCAAAACGTTCTACGACGAGAGCAGTTATGTCATCAAAGTGATATATCTCGCAGTTTGCCGTCGGGAGTCCAACGGCCGTCGCGATCTTGCTGCAAAGCCACTCATTTTCAATGGAGTTCGACATATCAATCCTGAGCTCACCGATTCTCCCAAGGGGTAACTTTACTATATGAGTTGATGGCGTCGAGCCATGAGGAACCAACCAGTGATTCTCAGATCGAAGCAAAGCGGTCTTCTCTTGGGCCCCTGCGAGAGAGATGCGGAACTCTTCATCGGATAACCGTCCCCCTGTCCCCAAGGCCGTCAGACCCTTGAGAACTTCTGCAATCTGATGATTGCTGATTCTTCTTCCCTCGATGCGTTCCTGAGAAGCGGGCTCTTCATCAATGGGGAGCAGTTGGATAGCTCCAACGCAATCACGCCCGATCTCTGCAAGGAGATCGAAGGCAGAAATGGAAGCTGCGCCATACCGACTTCGGATTCGCTGCCGGATTTCGGTAGAGTCGGGCAGCAGATTATCGAAGAAGGAGGACACAACGCTCCCTCTAATTTCCCCTTCTCCAAGGGGAATGGATAGGGATACCGGTCTTGCTTGATTGTGATGAAGCCAAGAGCTTTCATACTGGAATGTATGAACGCCGTTCTCGCCGAGAGACCAACTACCGACTTTGATGCCATTCATCCACACGCCAAGGGCGCGCTTATTTGGGGTCCTAGCCATTTTCACCAATCCTCATCGGTATTCGACGAACGAGGCACATTGTTTTCACGCTGGTTTTTGTGAGAGATGAGGAGCTCAAGATCCAATGCCGAGAGAAGCTTCAAAAGACTATCAATGCTCGCCGACTCCGGATGGTTTTCCAGGCTGGAAATCGTTTTGGGGAGGAGTCCTACGAGTTTTCCTGCAGCATCCTGGCTCAAGCCTCGGGACTTTCGAACGTCCCGCAGGGTATGGGCAAGCTGCATTGGGGTTGAAATGGGATAATTCACGGAGGCCTCCTCATTTTCGCAATCATACCCTATAAGGTGTAATTAATAATAATACCCTATAAGGTATAAGTCAATAAAATACCCTGTAGGGTATGAACAAAAGAAATGCCCCTTACCGAGTAAGGGGGGCGTTGCGCCTAGATGCGGAATCGAACCGCAGACCTGCACGTTACGAGGCTAGTATTTCACGGTATAAACTTTTCCTCCCCGCTTGAGCATGCTAAATACAATTGTTTTACCGGCTGCACCACGACCTCGTTTACCTTTGCGTACTCCACCGAAATAGCTTTCATCAATTTCAATTTCGCCGTTAAAGACTTCTTTCGCTTCTAGTTCAAGGTAGTAAGAAATTATCTGCCGTATCTTTTTGTAGAACAAAGCAGCTGAATTGGGATGTATTTCCAATACATCTGCAGCTGATCTGGCAGTAACTTCTAGAACAAAGAATTCTAGCAGTTTTATTTGAGTGAATTTCTTTACCCTACAATGACGTATTACCACTTTTTAAGTATAAAGCGGAATATTATCTAGTACAGCCCCTTTAATGATAACAAGAAGAGTTTGGTGCAGGAAGTGTTAAACAGAGTTTTCGTGAGCCGTACAAAATAACAGACTCATTCAAGGCGAAAGGAAGATTCACTCTTTCGGCTAATATTTTCTCAAACCTTTCTGTTATAGGTGATACTGCTAAATATAAAATCATCGATCCCCGTTCATATTTTCACTCGTCAGAAAATTTGCCGTAAAAGAAACATCCGTTACGGTCTGGTTTTCGTTCAATAATCAAAAATAAGAATCTTCTTAATCTTTCTTCATGGTACTTTCATCTCCGAAACTTACATTACTTTTTGTGATTTATGCTGTCGGAAGTGTGTCGGCAGAGGAAGGCTGGAGTTCGTCATTTGTTAATGGTCCGTCGAGACCGATTAGGAGAAGAGATACATGGTGCATGTGGAAAAATTAGACCAGGCAACGTCACGGAGCGAGCTGTCCCCCGAAATTCGTAATGGACGAGAGCTATTGAACAAGGTGCCCCAAATTACGGCTTTTTTTTGGATTATCAAAGTATTGTGTACAACCGTTGGAGAGACCGCGGCAGATTACCTGAATATTGGTCTCAATTTCGGTCTGCTGAATACCGCAATAGTGACTAGCGTGATTTTATTGGTATCACTGATATTTCAGGTCCGGGCCCGTAAATATGTTGCAAGTATTTACTGGTGGACTGTAACCGTAATTAGTGTCGTTGGTACTTTGATTACCGATCTTCTGACCGATGAGTTGTGCGTTCCCTTGACCTTATCCACTGTCGTTTTTGCGATATTGCTGACCATAACCTTTGTGGCTTGGTACCTGAAAGAAAAAACACTGTCAATTCATCGAATTAATACAGTTACGCGCGAAATTTTCTACTGGTTGGCCATTCTTTTCACTTTCGCCTTGGGTACGGCGGCCGGCGACCTCCTTTCGGAAACTATTAATCTTGGCTATCCATTAACGGTTGTTCTTTTTGCAGCGTCAATTGGGGCGGTAGCAGTTGTGTATTACGCATTCAAACTGGACGCAATCTGGTGTTTCTGGATTGCGTATATCCTGACCCGTCCACTGGGAGCCTCAATCGGAGACTTCCTGTCCCAACCCGCTAACGGCGGAATTGGACTGGGTTATGTTATCACCAGCTATATTTTCTTGGCTACTATATTGGGTATTGTCATATTCCTGAGCATCACAAAAATCGATGAACTCAGATTCACCAAATTACAGTCGGAAAATAGAACTGCCAAGTCAAATAGCGACAAAGCGTAACGGCTATCATAGTGTTATGCAATTCCGGCGTTGCCGGTAAAACAACTGAACGATATTAGGAGCTATTATGAAATCACGTAAACCAACTCGGTCTTTCTCTTCGGTCCTCTTCAGTCTCATTGCTTTATGCATCGCCCTTGTTGCGCCAATTTCACTTAGTGCAGAAAATTCTACAAAGATATCAAAACTTGGAGATTTGACTGCTTACCGCGCGATTGCGGCTGATGTTTCTGCAATCATTGACAAGGGCGACCTGGCAGGTGCCAAATTACGGATCAAGGATCTGGAAACGTTATGGGATAACAATGAAGCAATCATCAAGCCTCGTGCGGCATCCGACTGGCATATGCTGGACAAGGCCATCGATAAAGCCTTGCGGGCACTTCGTGACGGTAAACCGAATGGCACAAACTGCAAGCAAACGATTACGGATGTGATCACGACCATTGACCGCTTCAGCGGTAAAATCTGAGATTGACTGGATGTAATGCCGATCCTGCCGGAACATCAATAGAAACCGATGTTTTGGCAGACTTGCTTTCACTCCAAGTCTTTGATGTGAATATCCTGTAATTTGTATTTATCATTGCTCGTTCACATTATGGCTAATTGGGTTACAGGCAAACTGGAAACATCCTGTTAGGACCATGAACAGGATTGTTTACATGGACATGTTTCAATCTATGCGCCCGTAACTATGGCGATCGATAGACCGTTGAACGTGATGAATATATAGTCTTGGTTATGCTATGACATACGCCGAGAGCATTTGTTTGCATCGCTTCTTGTTTCTTATATAAAGTCGTTATATATTCGGTTTATATGAGAATACTGGTGATTGAGGATGAACCGAGCATAGCGCATTTTCTTGACCAGGGATTGCGGGAAGCGGGCTGGTCCATAGACATCGCTTCCGACGGTCAGGCAGGCCTCGATTGCGCGCTTACCGTGCCGTACGATCTTGTGATTCTCGACCTCATGCTTCCCAAATTAAACGGACTGTCCCTGGTGAGGGAGCTACGCTCGAGGGGAAACCACGTGCCGGTCCTGATTCTTTCGGCGCGCGATACTGTCGAGGACAGAGTCCGGGGGCTCGATGCGGGCGCGGACGATTACCTCGTAAAGCCTTTTTCGTTTTCGGAACTTCTCGCGCGGATTCGGGCGCTCATGCGCAGGCCTGCCGCCGCTTCGGAAACGTGCATCACGATCGGCGATCTGGAACTCGACACGAGATCGCGGACCGTGCGCCGGGGCACCGATCATATCGAACTCAGCGGGCGCGAATTCGGCATACTCGAATACTTCATGCGGAACGCGGATCAGGTCGTGTCGCGGACGCAAATCGCTGAAAACATCTGGAATTTTGACTCATATGTGGGATCGAACGTGGTTGACGTGTACATCGGATATCTCAGGAAAAAAATCGACATTGACCCGGAAAAATCGCACATTAAAACTGTCCGCGGCGTCGGTTACAGTTTCGTGACGGGAGAATGAATGAACCTTCCGATCAGGCTTTCGCGGCCCGCTTTCAAATACAAACTGACGCTGTGGTATGTCGCGCTATTCAGCGTGTCACTGACCATTTTCGAGGTCTATGCCTATTTCGAGGTTCGCTCGAGTTTGTTTTACCTTACCGACATTGCGCTATCGACGGAGGCAGACCGTCTTGTCGACGACTTCGGAAAGTCGCGCAGCGGCGTAAAATTTCATGAGGGGGCCATCAGTGGCAAGGTTCCTTTTTCGACGTTCAAGGTTCGCATTGTCGACGATTCCGGCGAGACTCCCGTGCCCGATGATGCCTTTCCGTCGTCGGCTCTAATGCGGGACGATGATGGGCCCGACGGTGAATGCATGACGGTGTCTTGGCATGACAGGCAATATCGGGTTTTGACCCGGGGCATGCCGCCCGCCGCGACGGGCGTACGACGGTTCATTCAAATCGCGACGCCTCTGGATGTGATCAACAAGGAACTCGGCGAAACCCTCACCAGTTTTCTTGTAGTGCTGCCGCTGCTTTTACTTGTCGCTTCCGCCGGAGGCTTGCTGCTTTCTCACGCGGCTTTTCTGCCGGTGATCGCAATGACGAAACTCGCGGCTAAAGTGGGCGAGGGGAATCTGTCGGAGCGTCTCGATTACAGCGGGCCGGCCGACGAGATAGGCCAGCTCGCGGCGACTTTCAATACGATGATTGGCAAGCTGGAAGCTTCGTTCCTCCGCGAAAAACGCTTCACTGCCGACGCTTCGCACGAGCTCAGGACGCCGCTGACCGCGCTCAGGGGCAAGATCGAAGTATCTCTTTCGCGTCCGAGATCGGAACCGGAATACCGGCAAGTGTTGATCGGGATGAAGGAAGACGTCGAGCGGCTGGTTTCGCTCAGCACGGACCTTCTTCTGCTTGCGCGGCTCGATCATGAGATGCTCGCCTCGCGCATGGAACGCGTCGACCTTTGCGAGTTGCTTGATTTTTGCGTCGACCAGAGTCTGTCCGTTTCCGGAAACAGTGGTAGTACGGTGCTAAAGGAATACGTGCCGGGTGTGTTCGTCGAAGGCGCGCGCGACTATCTCATCCGGCTGTTCCTCAATCTTCTCGACAACGCGATCAAATATTCCGACGGGAGATCGTCGATTCGGGTGAGTGTCTCGATCGACGGAAATCTTGCCGTCGTCGAGATGCGAAACGACGGTCAGGCCATTCCAGAGGATAAACTGCCGTTTCTTTTCCAGCCCTTCTATCGCGCGGAGGGAGACCGTTCGCGCGATAAGGGCGGTTCGGGGCTCGGCCTCGCGATTGCCCATGAAATCGTCGACGCCCACAAAGGGCGGATTCAGATAGAAAGCGCCGCGAACGGGGAAACGACCGTCACCGTCAGCCTTCCCCGCGTGATTGCCTGATTTATAAGAATATTCTTAATTTCGTTTCATAATCCTCTCATCTCCGGATTGTATTGTATCAACCGGAGACACGCTATGGTAATTTTGCAATCGATTATACTTGGCATCGTTCAGGGATTGACCGAGTTCATTCCCGTTTCGAGTTCTGCCCAACTCGTCATCATTCCCTGGCTTTTCGGCTGGACTGACCCCGCGTTGACCAGTCTCGCTTTCGATGTCGCGCTGCATCTGGGAACGCTGCTCGCGGTCCTGGTTTTTTTTGCGGCCGACTGGAAGCGGCTTATCGGGGCTTGCTTCTCGAGCGTCGCGCAACGAAGGATAGGCAACGATCCTGACCGGAAGATGGCATTGTATCTGATTCTCGCCTGCGTGCCGGGAGGCGTTGCGGGCGTTCTGCTCGAGTCGAAGATCGGTGATCTTTTTCACTCGAATCCGATACCTCGCGGATCGATGTTGTTTATGGCCGGCGTTATCGCGCTTCTCGCGTGCATCCTGTTTCTCGTCGAGCGCCGCGCGCGGCACGACCGCGAGTTCGGGAAAATCGGGGCTGCAGACGCGCTCATTATAGGACTTGCCCAGGCATTCGCCGTCATACCGGGCGTCTCGCGCTCGGGAGCTACAATTACCGCGGGGCTTGCCCTCGGTCTTGAGCGCGACGCTGCGGCCCGATTCTCATTTTTGCTGTCCGCCCCGATCGTCGCTGGCGCTGGCCTGAAAAGTCTCCTCGAGCTTTCCCGGCAGGTGGGGACGGGAACGATATCGAATTCCGAGCTGCTGCTTTTCCCGATCGGATTCGTGATGGCAGCCCTGAGCGGATTCTTCTGCATCAAGCTTCTTCTGTCGTTCCTTAAAAAGCACTCGACGCTTCCATTCGTCATATATCGTTTACTTCTCGCTGCCCTTGTCGTGGGCGTCGCCTTTGTACGCGGTTGATCCGCAGAAAAAGGCCGCCAAAGGAGTTAAACGCATGAAACTGAATCAGAGCATGAAACTGCATTTTTTTACCCTGCTTTTTTCCGCGATCGCTCTCGTTCCATCGATCGCCCAGACGTCGACCGGTACAACGGCCAGGGAATACCTCTCCTTCCTTTCACAGGCGCAACAAGATAAACTGTACTCAAGCGGCGAACTCGAAGGATTCGGTTCAAATCTCGACGGTCTCTCCATTTGGAAGAATAGCCCTTTTGCCCCGATAGTCCGTGACGCATACGCGGGAAAGAAAAGCAGCATCGCAGCAGAAAGCCTTTTCATTATCGACCGTCCGCCGCTCGCCGACGGAAGCTCCATGGATGCCGCCGTTCTCAAGTCATTCACCGCGTTTTCCTCGATGAAAGGCTTGCTGGTGTATTCCGCCTCCAAGAAAAAAATGGAGACTTTCATTTTCGATTCATATCAGGTGAGCTCCATCGACGACACACGGAAACTTCCCGATCCCGTGATCGAAACCGCGCCGTCCCATTGCGAGTATACCGTGTACCAGGAAGAGGAACAGACGGGCGCTGTCTATTCGAGGCTGACCTTTGACGCCCTCGACGGATTGTATGCGGTATCCCTCAACAACCTAACTAGCATGAAGTACATGTTTTTTCAGCTGGTCGCGCCCAAGGACCTCACGACCCTTTTCATCATCGTTCCGGCATCGGACAAATTCATCCTGTACGGCGTAACGGCGGCAAATACGCCGCGGCTATTCGGCCTTGAGCGGATGAAGGAAAGTTCGTTTTCCAACAGGATGAAGGCCCTGGCCGGATGGTTTTCCGGCAATTTAGCCCGCGCCAAATAACGCGTGTGCGCGTGGCGACGTGCGCCGCGAATCAACTCTGCCAAAAGGAATAACGCATGCAATTTATCATGGCGCTTCTCAAGTTCGTACTGCATTTCGACGCGCATCTCAGGCTCATCGCGACCGATTACGGGATGTGGGCGTACTTTTTCCTTTTCGTGATGGTTTTCTGTGAGACCGGTTTGGTTGTGACGCCGTTCATTCCCGGAGACTCGCTCCTTTTCATGATAGGCGCGCTTACGGCATCGGGAATATTTAGTCTCGTACCCGTCGGCTTGCTGCTCATCTGCGCCGCGGTTCTCGGGGACACCGTGAATTATCATATCGGATCGTTTATCGGTCCCCGCGCTTTTCATAATGTAGAGGCGCGATTTTTCAGGAAAGACAATCTTGAAAAGGCGCAAGCCTTCTACAGGAAATGGGGCGGGGCCGCGATTTTCCTCGGACGTTTCATGCCGATTATCCGGACGTTCGTTCCATTCGCCGCCGGCATCGGCAAAATGAATTATGGCAAATTTCTCGCCTGGAATCTTGCAGGAGGTTTTGCATGGGTCTCCTTGCTCATGGGTTGCGGTTTTCTTTTCGGCGATGTGCCATTCGTTCGGTATAATATCACCGCATTTGTTTTTGGATTGATTGTCCTGTCGCTGATACCGGTGGTCGTCGGAATGATGAACTCCCGGATAACGCGCGGAATGGAATCGCGATGAAGCGACAGGAGCTGACAAGAATGACTGAATTGAGAAGCACATCAAAAAAATTTATAGCGTGTTTGCTTGTATCGCTGTCGACCGTGATTTTCGGCGCGTCCCTTTTTGCCGAGCAATACCGGATCAGTTCGGTAACCTATGACCGGACCGGCAGGACGACGGAAATGGCCCTGAGGCGAGCGGTCCCCATCGATTCGGCCGCCGTCTACGCGAGCCGGGATGCTTTCGACGCGAAAATCGCGGATCTGCAGAGGCAGTTTACCAATCTGCGCGTGCTTGAAAGCGTTCTGTTGACCCCGACTTTTTCCGCGCCCGATCCGGACGGTCTGGTCCTCGTCGATCTCCGCGTCGTCACCGTCGACACGGGGAATTTCATCGCGATACCGTACCCGGAATACAATTCGAACACGGGCTTGACGCTGAAGCTGAAAATGCGCGATTACGATTTTCTCGGCTCGATGCAGATTTTCAGCGGCGACATAAGCTACAACTACGACAAAGCGAATGGAACGCAGTCGATCGGCACGGGAGTGGATTTCAGCATTCCTTTCACGCTCGGATCGTTCAACAGCACCTGGGACAACTATTACGGCGTGTCGTATGAATTCGGGAAATCGGCCGTGCAATACAACGTGAGTTCCGGCGTGACCGTGCAAGTGGCGACGGTTCCGCGGCTCGGAATCCTTTCATGGTCGCCGTCCGCCTCGCTCAGCTATGACTGGGATTCAGTCCCGTTCTCCGGGAATGCAAACGAGAGAATAACGCACGACACGCTGGTCGGGAAAACGGCTTCCATCGGCCATGCCCTTTCCGCCGGGCATATCGACTGGACGGGAAATTACCGCAGCGGCATCTCGGCGTCGGTTGCCCAGACTTTCGACTATCACATGGACACCAATAAAATGGACCAGGTGCTGAACGCCCAGCTTTCGCTCTATAGCGCGTTTGCCTACTGCGGCCCGTCGCTCAGGCTGTTCTGGTTCAAGAATCTGGATGGCACGACCAAAGTCGGCAACCGCATTCGGGGCATCAAGGACGATTTCATCGTGACCGATTCGGCCCTGCTCGTGAATTGCGACGTTCCCGTCAAACTCTTCACAACAGACTGGACTGCCGCGGGACTTCCGGATTTATTCAAGCGCGTGGACTTTGAATGTCAGCTCGCGCCCTTCGTTGACGCCGCCGTGGGAAAAAATCTCGAGACGAAAACCAACTTCAATCCCAAGGACGGCTGGTATTCCGGCGGTTTCGAGATCATCGGGTATCCCACCAAGATGCGGAGCATTCAGGGACGCCTCAGCGCGGGCTTTGATCTCGTCCAGCTGGGCGAAAAAATCGGCGGTTCCGCCTGGGCGAACAAGATCTGGAATACCGACTGGCGGACCAATCCGCTTTATGAAATCGATATCGGTATCGGTCTGTTCTATTAGGCCATAGTTTACGGATTTTCAGCGAATAGAGTTTTGTCAGATTCAGGAACATAACATGAAAATTAAAAAATACTGATATATTCTTAACGCTCGACAATGACATCGAGCTGCCTGGTGGTTTCCTTCGGTACTATTTCATATACTCGCCTATTTGGATGATAGCGAATATTTTCATGTTCTGCGTGGTTCTTTTCAGGATCGCCCTAAAAAAAATTGACTGGAAGATAGCGGGGAAGTTAGCCGCAAATGCTCGTATGCATGGGCACGAAGTTTTAAGCCCTTTTCCTATTGCATGTCCGGAAAAAGCCCTTACCGAGTAAGGGCTTTTGTTGCGCCAAGATTGAGAATCCTCTCCCGTCGGACACATCCTGTGTCCTCCTTCCGAATCGCGCTCAGTGCCTTTGGCGGCCATCCTGGCCGCTTTTCCTCGCTTTCGCTCGGCGGCACTTCACGATCGATGCCGTGCCCGATCGCAGCGTAGCGAGATCGGGTCTTCAATCCATTCCATTCGGCAAACCGCAGGTATTCTCAATCTTGGCCTATAAAAAAAACAACCGGCCTTCCGACCGGTTGTTTTTCTTAGCCAAGATTGAGAATCGAACTCAAGACCTGCACGTTACGAGGGTGCTGCTCTGCCGACTGAGCTATCTTGGCGCGTACTCAGGAATAGTACCAAAAAAGCGCCGGGAAAGTCAATCATGGACCTTTCGGGAGCGATAAAAGGATTCGTCGGCGTTCGCCACCGGTAACCGTTCGGTTTCGCTCGTGCGGTTTCGCTTAGGCGGTTTCCTTGCTCCGGCGCGCGTTTACGAAGCGCGAGAGCTCGGTGATGTTCTTGACGACCACGCGGTCATCGAAGAGTTCCATCTTGCCCTGGTCGAGGTAGCGGCGAAGCTCGTCCTCGACTTGCTCGGAAGGAAGTCCCGCCCAGCGCGCGACCTCGTCGATCGTGGTCGTGAAGGTGCGCATCTCGGTGCTGCGGTCGAGGGTCGGCTGGGTTTCGTCGAGCATGAGGAATACGTCGCCGATGCGCGCGAGCCTGTCGGGCACCGTGAGCACCATGAATCGCCGCTTTTGCGCGAAGATGCGCTTGACGAAGGTCTTGAGGAGCTTCATCGCGATCGCGGGGTTTCCCATCATCAGGACCTCGAAGTTCGCCTTGTTGAACTCGAGCGCCTTGACGTCGTCGTAGGCGATCGCGGTCGCGGAGCGGGGCGAGTTCTCGAGGATGGCCATCTCGCCGAAGATCTCGGATGGCTGGAGGATGTCGAGGTTTTTCTCGAACCCGTTGACGATCTTGATGAGCTGCACGCGGCCCGACTGGATCAGGTAGAAGCAGTCGCCGGGCTCGAACTCGGAGAAGATCACCGAGCCTTTGGGGAATATCTTGGCGAAGCGCGAAAACGCGGCGAATACGTCACTCATTGCTCAACCTCCGCAGGATTCGTACAGTTCCCTCAGCGTCGGGGCGAGTTGCGCGCTCGCCATGCTGAGGGCCTTGCCGAAGAAGGCCTTCGCCTTGTCCGTCTGGTCCATCTTTTGGTAGCAAAGGCCCATGAACATGAGAACCTCCGCCATTTGGGGCGATTTGGGATCGTGGCTGATGAAGCTCGTGAGGAGCTGCACGCAGCGGACGTATTCGTCCTGCTCGTAGAGGCTCTTTCCCGCGCCGACGTAGGCCTTGCCGAGCACCGGCGAGTCGCCGATCTCGATGATCGAGTGGTATTGCTTGTATGCCTCGTCCCATTTTCCCTGGCCCGCGAGTCCCTCGGCGAGGGTGAGCGCGAGGTTCGGGTCATTGCCGACCGGCCCGCCTTCTTGCCTGCCGGAACCCATGCCCGAGAGGCCGTGGCGCGCCGTGCCCTGACGCTCGCCGAACGCGCGGGTTGACACGAGGGTGTTTTGCGCGATCTGCTTCATCTCCTGGACGTGCTTGCCGGCGGGGTAGAGCTTGAGGTACCTGACGGCGACCTCTGAGGCTGCCTTATAT
>Ga0116171_10003233_pt1 | contig 15119 bp, 15 predicted proteins | sample AD_JPNHW2_MetaG_FD_89798 | JGI IMG/M metagenome (GOLD analysis project Ga0116171, IMG submission 89798) | Active sludge microbial communities of municipal wastewater-treating anaerobic digesters from Japan - AD_JPNHW2_MetaG | ecosystem: Engineered > Bioreactor > Anaerobic > Digestate | place...
AACCTGCTGCTGGCTGTTTCCAAAGGTCTTGTGGCCTGGATATCCGGTTCTGCCGCCATCTACGCCGATGCCGCCAATTCTGCTTCGGATGTGGTCTATTCCCTGCTGATGGTGGTGGGGCTTACCATGGCACTGCGCCCGCCTGACCTCTCGCATCCGCAGGGACATTCGCGTTTTGAGCCGCTCATCGGACTGGTGGTGACCGCCTCGATGGCCTTTGCAGGTTTTGAGGCTGCCCGCAACGCGCTCGACCGCTACCTCGATCATTCCATCAGCGCCATTGCGCTCAATCTGCCCACCTTCATCCTGCTGGTCAGCGCTGCCATTAAAGCCGGCATGTACTACATCATCACACGCATCGCCCGCAAAGTGCAAAGCCCCACCCTGGCCACCACCGCCAAGGACAACCTGAGCGATGTGCTGACCTCCGCGGCAGCCTTTGTTGGCGTGCTGGGCTCGAACTTCATCCATCCGCTGGCGGACCCCATCGCCGGGTTCCTGGTAGCCGCCTGGATCTTCCGCCAGGCTTTCCTGGCAGGGCGCGAAAACCTGGGCTTCCTGACAGGAAAAGGCGCATCCCAGGAAGAGGTCAACGCTTTCATCCAGGCTGCTGAAGCCATCCCGGGCGTGCTGCGCGTGCATCACATCATGGCCGAATACGTGGGACCGCGCCTGATGATCGACATGCACGTGAATGTGGACGGCAGCAAAACGCTGACCGAGGCACACCAGATCACAGACAGCATCATCGCCCGCCTGGAAGAGTTCCCGCACGTGGACCGTGCCTATGTACACGTTGAACCTCATGACTGGAAAGATTAGTCAGTCTTCTTCGGGATCAATATTTCGCTGTGACCAATTGGCAATAAAATGGAATTAACATGAGCCAGTCCAATTCCCAGTTCATCGACGAAGCCATCACCGTCAGTTTTGACGAGGAACAATTGCGCCTGAAATCTCCTTCCTGCCCGAACGGTTTCACCTGGCGCGGAGTGGACTACCGCATTAGCCGCTCGCTGGAGGAATGGAGCGACTTCAAACGCCGCGGGCGCTACGCACGTAACATGTCCGCACCGCACGCGGCTGCTGCCGCCCGCGCCGGCTCATGGGGTGTGGGCCGTTTCTACTTCAAAGTGCAGGTTGCCAGCGGAGAGATCTTTGTCATCTACTACGACCGCGCCCCCGAGGACGTGGATAACCGCATGGGCGGCTGGTTCGTGTTCTCACACTCGGAAACAATTTCACCCACTTCTGAATCCTGATTCTTAATTAAATTATTAATAATATTCATTTTAATATTGACATTATTAAATTTTATGATAGTATATTATTAGAATATTTAATGATACTTTATGTTATTTAGATTGGAATAACCTGCTACTTCCCGATCAAGGGGAGTTAAGGCCCAGGAATAGGATGAATAATGATCAATAAAACCATCGATAAATGCCCGGTATGCGAGAACGACCTGGTGGTCACGCGTCTTTACTGCGTCAATTGTGACACCACCATCGAAGGTCATTTCGCCGCCGAACACACCCCCTTCGGCAACCTCAGCCCTGAACAGATGCAATTCCTGCTCACCTTCGTACGCTGCGAAGGACGCCTGAACCGCATGGAAGACGAGATGAACCTCTCGTATCCCACCCTGCGCAGCCGCCTGACCGAGATCGTGCGCGCACTGGGGTATGAACCCGGCAAGGACGAAGGCCCTGTTCAGCTCTCCCCTGAGGAACGCCGCGAGATCCTGGAAAAATTGGACGAAGGCAAGATGAGCTGGGAAGAAGCCCAGGCGCGTCTGCGCGGAGAACGTTACAGCGAGCCGAAGAGCATCCCTGCACAGGAGGCGAAGTAATGGCTACCAGTGAGGAACGATTAAAAGTCTTGAAAATGCTGCAGGACGGCAAGATCACGGCTGAGATGGCCGCTGAGCTCCTCAAAGCCCTGGATTCTTCAGCGAAGAAACCCGAAGCAGAGGAACGCACGCCGGCAGCCTTCGCCAGCCGCAGCACGGGGAAGTTTTTCCGCGTGCGTGTGACCGACACAGACACCGGGCGCACGCGCGTCAACATCCGCATGCCGTTGGGCATGGTCAACGCCGGCATGCGCATGGGTATGCGCTTCTCACCGGAAGTGGAAGGGCTGGACGCCGCCCGCCTGGCGGAAGCCCTCGCCTCTGGCGAGACCGGCCAGATCATGGACATCTACGACGACGAAGACGGCGAACACGTCGAAGTCTATATCGAATAATTTCCCCTCAACCTTAGCCGAAGAAATCCGGACTGGATCAACAGGCCGCGTGTGCGTATTGGAGCTTGTATATGGAAAACACCACGATCGAAATTGAACCTCAGTGGATGCGCAAGTTCATCCCCATCTGGGCCGGACAGATCTTCTCGCTGCTGGGCAGCGGACTGGTGGCTTTCGCCCTGGTGTGGTGGATCACCCAGAAGACCGGCTCGGCCGCCCTGCTCGCCACGGCCACGTTCGTGGCCATCCTCCCTGAGGTCCTGTTGGCTCCCTTTGCCGGCGCTCTGGTGGACCGCCTGAACCGGCGCGTGGTGATGATCGTGGCGGATGCCAGCGTGGCTTTCTTCACCCTCGTCCTGGCCATCTTGTTCGCTTTTGATCTTATCCAGGTCTGGCATATCTTTGTGGTGATGTTCCTGCGCTCGGTTGGCGGGGTCTTCCACTGGCCGGCCATGCAGGCTTCCACCTCCCTGATGGTGCCAGATAAACACCTGGCGCGCTTTGCCGGGCTCAACCAGGCCTTGCGCGGCGGCATGAACATCATCGCCCCTCCCCTGGGTGCCCTGCTCATGACATATCTCAAGTTCTACCAGGTGGTCAGTATTGACGTGATCACCGCCCTCATCGCCATTTCCCCGCTCTTCTTCATTCACATTCCGCAGCCAAAACGCGCGGATACCACCAGCGTGATCACACCCAAAACAGTGCTTACCGATGTCGCTGAAGGATTCCGTTACATGAAGAATTGGCGCGGGTTACTTTACCTGACCTTCCTGGCGGCAGTATTGAACTTCCTGCTGGCCCCGACCTCAACCTTTCTGCCGCTCATGGTCACGCAGCACTTCGGTAAGGGGGTCTGGGAGCTCAGCCTGGTGGATTCGATCTTCGGCATCGGCATCGTCGCCGGCGGACTGGCGCTGGGTGCCTGGGGAGGATTCAAGAACAAGATGCTCACCAGTTTGATGGGCGTGATCGGTATCGGGGTGGGCACACTTCTATTCGGTATCGCCCCGGGAAACTGGTTTTGGCTGGCAGTAACCGCCTCGGCAGTACTCGGGATAATGATCCCCCTGGCCAACGGTCCGCTGCAAGCCATCATGCAGAGCAAGGTGGCCCCCGAAATGCAAGGACGCATCATGGGCACCACCAACAGCATCTGCACCATGATGATGCCGCTGGCGCTGCTCATTTCCGCCCCGGTAGCGGAATTGCTGGGCACTGAAGTGTGGTACTGGCTGGGCGGCAGCCTGGTGATCCTCATGGGCGTGGCTGCCATCTTTGTCCCCGAGATCATCCACCTGGAGCGCAATATGCAGTCTGTTGCCGCAGAGGTTCCAGTAGTTATCTGAAGGTGATTCTCAGTCGGTCGTTACAGTAAAACAGGTAAAACATTACCTCACCCCTATCTCCTCTCCATCCCGCGGATAGAGAGGGGTATCTCTAAGGTTCATTGATAAACCAGCCACCGCGCTTCCAGGCAGTTACCTGGGCCTAAAAGTAATCAATAAAACTTGGCCCTTACACCCTCTCCCGCTCGCGGGAGAGGCAGGGTGAGGGCAAATCGATACAGCGACCAATTAAATTTCCCTTTCAACAACAAACCAGCCTGGTGAGCAACACAGGCTGGTTTGCGATTTAATATTCAATCAGCTTAGATCCCGTAGATCCCGCCGAACTTGGATTTCAGATAGCGGATGTACGGCTCGGCGGTGATGCCGCTGCCGGTCACGCGCTTCACCAGTTCCTGCGGCTCATACTTTGCACCGTGACGGTGGATCTTCGCGCGCAGCCAGCCCAGCAGCTCATCAAACTTGCCGACGCTGATCTGGTCTTCCAGGTTGGGGATATCGGCATTGATCTTTTCCCAGAGCTGTGCAGAGACCAGGTTGCCCAGGGCGTAGGTGGGGAAGTAGCCAAAGCTCCCGCCAGCCCAGTGCACGTCCTGCAGCACACCTTCGCGGTCGTTGGGCGGAATCACGCCCAGGTAATCCTGCATGCGTGCCTTCCATAATTCGGGCAACTCCTTCACCTGGATGCTGCCTTCCATCAACCCGATCTCGATCTCCATGCGCAGCATGATGTGCAGGTTGTAGGTGGCTTCGTCCGCTTCCACGCGGATGAGCGAAGGTTCCACCTTGTTGATGCCACGGTAGAACTGCTCAATCGAGACGTTGCCCAACTGCTGCGGGAAGCGCTCTTTCAGCTTGGGGTAGAAGAACTTCCAGAAGGGAAGCGAACGCCCCACCAGGTTTTCCCACATGCGCGACTGGGATTCGTGCACCGCCATGGAAACGCCGGTGGCGATGGGATAACGGCGCAGGCTTCGATCAACACCTTGCTCATACATGGCATGCCCGGCCTCGTGCATGGTGCTGAACAAGGCAGACGCTGCCCGTTCCGGGTCAAAGCGCGTGGTGATGCGCACGTCGTCGATGCCAAAGCCAGTGGTGAAGGGGTGCATGGATTTATCCTGGCGTCCGCGCGTCCAGTCGTAACCAAAGCGAGTGACCACATCCACGCCGAAGTCCCACTGACCCTGTTCGTCGTAAGGAATATGCAGGAAGGAATCGTCGATGACCGGCTTGGCGGCAATGGCTTTCAAAATCTCGACCTGCTGCGTGCGTAAGGGATCAAAGATCTTCTTGACATCTGCGGTGGTCAGGCCGGGTTCAAAATCATCCAGCAAAGGATCGTAAACATGCTCATACGGTTTGAAGAAGTCCGCATACGCCCGCCGCATTTCCACGATTTTTTCCAGGTAGGGTTGGAAGACTGAAAAATCATCGTTGGCTTTGGCCTTTTCCCAGGCGCTCTCAGCCATCGTGGTCACGCGGGCAAATTCCGCCACCCAGGCCGTGCTCACTTTGACTGATTTCCTGTAATCATGCGCCACGCGCTTCACCAGGCAGCCGTCATCCGAATCCGGATCAAGGCTCTCGGCGTATGGCAGCAGGTCATCCAGAAGCGCGCCTACCTCAGGTGAGGTGAACTTCCTGTGCAGCAGGCCCGAGACCGTTTCCAGGATGTTCCCGCGGTCCTCTGCGCCACCGTGCGGCATGTAGGTCTGTTGATCCCAGCCCAGCAGCGCCTGTGCCCGCTGCAGGTCGGTAACTTCGATCATCAGTTGCTTAAATTTATCCAGCTTCTCCTGCATTCTTCCTCCAATAATCAAATGAATTACGCAACCTTCCAGCGTAAAGGCTTTTCGTTCAAGGCATTTAGCACTTCTTCGCTGATGTCATTGGCAGCCCGTTCCTGGGCTTCCACCGTCTGCGCGCCGACATGCGGGGTGCACACCACCTTGGGATGCGCCACCAGGTCGGTCAAGCCGGGCGGTTCCGCACTGAACACGTCCAACGCCGCCCCGGCCAGTTTTCCCGAGTTCAAGGCTTCGAGCAGCGCGGCTTCATCAATGACACCACCCCGCGCTGCGCAAATGACATAGGCACCCTTCTTCATTTTTCCAAAAGCTTCCGCCCCCAGCATACCCTTGGATTGGGCGGTCAGTGGCATGTGCATGGTGATGATGTCGGAGGAAGCCAGCAGGTAATCCAGGCTCACCGGCAATCCGCCGCGGGCTTTGATATCTTCCGCGGATACCAGCGGATCATACGCCAGGATCTGCATGTCAAAAGCCTTGGCGCGCGCTGCCACGGCGGAGCCGATGCGCCCGAAACCGATCACGCCCAGCGCTTTACCGTTCAGCTCAGCGCCCTCAAATTCCTTTTTCAGCCACTTGCCGGCTTTCATACTGGCATCCGCGCGCGCGATCTCGCGCACCGCACCAAGCATCAACGCCAGGGTCAGTTCCGCCACTGCCACTGTGGTAGCCAACGGGGAGTTGACCACAGTCACACCGTGGGCTTTGGCAGCCTCACGGTCGATATTATCCACGCCCACGCCGGCGCGCCCCACCACTTTCAACTTCTTGCCGGCCTCGAACACCGCCGGGGTCACTTTCGTGCGCCCGCGCACGATCAGGGCATCGTACTCGCCCACCACGTTCAACAACTCCTCGGCGGTAATCGTGGGATTGTCGGTCACTTCAGCTTCTGCTCGCAAGATCGCCTTGCCCTTCTCTTCCAGACCGTCCGTCAACAGAATTTTCCAGGTAGACATTACCATTCTCCTTGTGATGATGATAAGAAACCGGGAGTTATCCCTCTAAAGGATTTTACACGATTTCTGCGGAAAGGGTTATGCACGCACAAGGAAACCAGGTTGCGGGACTGTAGATGGTACAATGTTTTCTATGAATGATTCACCGCCTACCATCCTCGAGCGCGTTAACCCGCGCATGCTGGCCGCCGAACCCATGCAGCGCTGCCTGCTCGGTGAATGCAAAGGCGCCTGCTGCGTTTTTGGCGTTTGGCTGGACCTGCGAGAGGTGGAGGACATTCTCAAACACTCCACCCTCATCCAGCCGCACATGCCCGCTGACTGCCGCGTGCCCGGAGAGTGGTTTGCGCCTGTTGAAGATAAGGACGAGCACAGCCCAACCGGCACCGTGATCCACACCGCGGTGGAGACCCGCCCCGACCATTACGGCGGCACCGCCTGCATCTTTTGCCTGGCGGACGGCAAATGCGCCTTACAGGTGGCGGCAGTTGCCAATGGGCTGCATCCCTGGCGCTTCAAACCCTATTACTGCATCCTGCATCCGCTCGACCTGGATGAAGCCGGCCGTATTACGCTGGACGAGACCGCCGAGATGGTGAACGAACCAGGCAGCTGCATGCGCCCGGCCGACCAGGCCATTCCCCTGGTCGAGACCTTTGCGCCGGAGTTTCAATACCTGCTGGGAGAAAAGGGGTTCGCCGCCCTCCAAGAATTGAGCCAACACCGCGGGCATGATCAATATCCCGAAACCTGATGACGGAATTCACGCGGGAATGAAGTAAAATAGGGCAAGTTTTGTCTGAATTGTGAGGAAACTCTTGTTACGTCGTTATATATTACGCATTTTATTACTGGTAACCATCCTCAGTTCCCTGCTCGCTGCTATCCGCGTGCAGCCTGCCAGCGCAGTTGAAGGTGCTGGTGCTGGCAACGCCGACCAGGCCCTCTGCCTGCCGGGCGCGGACCTTCTGGAGACAAACAACTGCCTGCAGGCCGGGCCGGCTGCCAGGCTGCAGGAATTGGCCGCCCTGGGCATCTCCCTGCCGCCCAGGCCCATCATCGCCGGGCGCACCCCGCGCGACCTGGCTGTCATCCCCTTCCAATACGGAGTGGTGACAAAGGATGAAAATCTGCTTTACGACTCGCTGGATGAGGTCGCCAAAGACAACTCCACCTCCGTGCTGCCCTCCGGGCGCATCAAGTATGTGTCGCTCAAGGAAGCTGCCGAAACCAACCGCGGCCGTTATTACAAGATCGCCACAGGCAAGTGGATCAGCGCTGAGTACGTTCGCAAGGTGGGCGTACAGAACTTCCAGGGCTTTGTGTTCAAAAAGACCCCCGATTTCATCTTCGGCTGGGTGATTAACGAGGCTCCCGCCTATCCCACGCCAGGCTTCACCCAACCCAAGACCGGACGCATCTACAACCGCTTCCAGGTCGTGCACGTGTACGACTCGGCGGTGGTGGACGGCAACGAGTGGGTCATGGTGGACCTGGGACAGTGGATCGAGCACCGCAATATGGCCCGCGTGATCCCCAACACCATCAAACCTGACGGTGTGAACGCAGAACGCTGGGTCGAGGTCAACCTTTATGAGCAGGTCATCAGCGTGTATGAGAATGGCAGCCTGCTGTTTTCCACGCTCATCTCCAGCGGGGTCGATCCCTTTTTCACCAAACCAGGTGTTTTCCAGATCTACAAGAAGCTGGAACACGACCCCATGAGCGGCACCTTCGAGCAGGACCGGTCGGATTATTATTATCTTGAAGATGTTCCGTATATCCTTTACTACGACGAATTGCGTGCCCTGCACGGCGCTTACTGGCACTCCATGCTGGGCTACCAGCTCTCGCACGGCTGCGTTAACCTGTCTATTGCGGATGCACACTGGCTCTACAACTGGGCGAACGTGGGTGATTATGTATATGTAGTCGATCCCTCAGGGAAAACCCCCACCGACCCGGCCTTGTACGGTGAAGGCGGGGTCTAGCAGCCCGAAATTCCTACAAAATTAGTCCATTTTACTACTTGCAATCAGGCTTTTTTTTCGCTATGATATATGTACTTAATTAAGCCGTTTTTTAGATCATAGTGAGGAGAAGAAAGCATGAAAGCCAAGTTGAGGATCGTCCTTGTTCTTAGTCTCGTCTTTGTCCTGGTTTTTGCCGCCGCATGTGAATTGCCCGGCAAGAAGGCCCAGGAACCGGTCGTCATCGTGGTCACTGCCACGCCGGAGACCACAGGCGGTGAAGTAGTTGCCACGGAACCTCCAGTGGTTGTCACTGAACCCCCGGTAGTTGTCACCGAACCGCCCGTGGTGGTCACCGAGCCACCTGCGCAAAATACCGAGTTCTTCACAGAGGATTTTTCCAGCGGACTGGATAATTACACTGCTTTCCAGATCAATGAATACGGGAAACTGCTCAATTCCATCACTGAGCGTGCGGTGGTGAAAGCCGAGGATGGCAAACTGAAATTCAATTTCAACGGTGAAGACATCTGGTGGTACGCCGCCTACAACAAAGTCGATTACGATGATGTCAAGGTGGAACTGGAAGTCGAGAACCTGGGCGTGAACACGCAGCGCGTTGCGCTTCTCTGCCGCTACAGCAAGGACATGGGTTTCTATGAACTGGATATCAGCGGCGGCGGTTTATGGGAGCTTTATTACTATGACAACCTGATGGCCAAAGGCTATAAATTGATCGCCAACGGCGCTTCTGAATTCATCAAGATGAAGAAAGCAACCAATGTGTATGCCCTCACCTGCAAGGGAGACAAACTATCCATTACCATCAATGGCAACGATATCAAGACTGTCAAATCCAGTGATCTGCATAGCGGACAAGCAGGGTTCGGTATCAGCTCGTTCAATGCCCTGCCGGTCATCATGAATATCAACTGGGTCAAGTACAGCCCGGCTGAGTAAATCCTGTTATAAATAATTCGAGCGGGAGAGGTCATCCTCTCCCGCTTTGTTTATCCCGCCAATATTTTTGCGATGGCCGCCGCCAGGAACACGCCCGCCGAAAGCAGCCCTCCCAACAGGACATCCTTCCCCTCGCGCGAATCCGCCAACTCGTAGCCCCAACTGGTTGGTTGAACTTTCAGCAGCGGTCCGCCGAACCAGGCGAACAACGCCCCGCCTGCCAGTCCGCCCAGGTGACCGAAATTATCGATCCCCGGCTGCAGCCCCAGCAACAGGTTGACCGCGATGATCATCCCCAGGTTCATCAGCATGGAGCGAGCGCGAGTTCCGAATAAGCCTTTGTTGCGCAGGATGAACACCACTTGCGCACCCACCAGCCCGAAGATAGCGGTGGAAGCGCCCAACGAGGGGTTGGGGGAGAGCAGGAAGGAAAGCACGTTTCCGGCAAAACCAGCCACCATGTACAGCAATAGAAAACGTTTATGCCCGTAGAATCTTTCCAGCGTGGGACCCAGGGCATATAGCGCATACATATTGAAAGCAATATGCAGCAGGTTCCCGTGCAGGAAAACCGGCGTCACCAGGCGCCACACCTGGCCTTGCATGATGAGCTCGTTCACCTTGCCGCCCAGGATGAACGGCAGGTCAATGGATTGCCCCAGCAGACGCTGCGACAGCCATTGGATGACATACACGAACACCGTCACCCCGATCAATACGTAGGTCACGGTCGGTTTTTCGGCTGCCGGTCTCACCTTAACCGGTACCTGTACCATGCCGGGAGGGATGCTTCCGGCGTTATTCTGGTCCTGGTAAGTCATTACAGGATCTTCCTTGGATTCACGCGCAGGTGTTCAACCCGGATAATATTCACAACATCATCCACCGCCTGCTCCAGTGCGCCTTCCCGGTTGATGACGAAATAGTCGAACACGCTGATGCGTTCCAGCTCTTTCCGCGAGGTGTCAATGCGCTCCTCAAGTTCATGCGGCTTTTCCGTATTACGCTTGCGCAGGTGCCGCAGCCATTCCTCCTCGCTGGGCGGGAAGATGTTGATCAGCACTGCCTGGGGATATAACTCGCGGATGGTTTCGGCGCCCTGCACATCCAGCTTGAGCACCACGTCCTTTCCGCTGGCCAGCGCTTCTTCGATCTGGCTGCGCGGAATCCCTTTCAATTGCCCGTACACGTTGGCATGTTCGGCGAATTCACCCCGGTCGATACGTTCCTGGAATTCCGCCGGCGGGTAAAAGAAATAATCCTTGCCATGCACCTCTCCGGGACGCGGATCGCGACTGGTGGCAGTGATGACATAGTACAACGAGAGATCACGCTTTTTGAGCGCTTTGATGACCGCATCCTTGCCAGCGCCGGACATACCGGAAATAACGATCAATAACGGTTGTTGAGGAAAGAAATCTGGAGAAATTGTCCTGGACATGCATACCCCGGGTAACTTTAATAATCTTCTAATATCGAAAGATTATAATGTAGAAAGTAAATTTGTTGAGCGAGGAACGATGCCGTACTACGAATATCGTTGTCTGAATTGCCGCAAGAGGTTTGAGATCTTCCTGACCTTTGAGCAATACGATGCCCACCAGGCTGCCTGCCCGCACTGCGCCTCTCAACAGGTGGAGCGCTACATCCGCAAGGTGCGCGTCTCTCATGGAGATCGCGGCCGGCTGGAATCCCTGGCAGGCGACGAGAACCTGGATTCACTTGACTATGATCCCAAATCCCTGGGCAGGATGATGCGCGAGATGAAGGGCGAAGTGGGAGCTGACGACTTGCCGGAAGAATTCGATGAAGTGGTGGACCGCTTGGAAAAGGGTCAGTCCCCTGAAGATATCGAAAAAGACTTGCCCGGATTGGGTGAATCAAGCTAGACAGTTCTTTACAAAAGTCCCCGGGGATCCCGGCAGGACCTCAGAAAAGTCACTGGACTGACTTTTGCAGATCCGTAAAGGAGCGCATATGGGCAATCCGGCGCAGGAAATCCGCCAGGCTGACGGCATCTGCGCGCAGTTTTCGGACTGCCGGACCCACCGGATCTTCTCCCGCCGCACCGCCGGGCGTCGCTGCGTAAGCTCCGTAGAAAGCAAAATAGGCCTGGTTGAGTTTGCGGATCATGTACCCGTTTTGCACGAAGTACACCCGCCGCTGTTCCATATAGTGCTCCGCCTCTTCCACCTGTCCCAGGCTGAGCAATTCGTCCACCTTGACGCGCGTCAGGTGCATCTCTGCGCGGAAATCAAAGTCCTGGCGAACTGGTGCCAGGGCAGCTTGCGGCCGAAAGGCTGACTGCGGCTGAAAGGCAAGCTTCCGCGAGTTGATAGACCCCAGCGATTGCGGATAATAGCGTTCCATCACCAGGCGGCTGATCTCCGTGCCCACGATGGAAGCAGTGGTCTCGTTCATCGTGCGCAGTTCAGGCGTCTTGTCGTAGCGCATGCCCAGCGGACGCAGGGTCAGGTAATTGTGGGTCCACTCGTGCGCGATAGTGTCGATCGTCCATTCCATGTTCGAGGTGCGTTGTACCATGGTGGGATACACGCCGATACCGCCCACATCCACCACCAGCGTGGAGACATCCAGTTCCTGGTCCAGCCTGGTTTCCAGCGCGTCAATATCCTCCAGGCTCAGGTCCGCCAGCAGCGAAATGTTGACGTCCTCCTGGATCTTATCCCGCGGTGAAACGATGAGCGCCTTGGGTAGCGGCGAAGAGTGGAACAACACCGGCGGCAGCGACTCACCGATAAAGCCAATGCCCTGCTCCTGGAACATCTCCGCCACCTGGTGCTGCAGCACCGTCTCAGCCAGTGGCGCCAAAGTTGAGAGCGCACTCTCCAGGTCGGACTCCTCGTTCAGCAGGACGGAAGCGACCGCCTGCGGGTGTTTTACGCCCGGGTCTGTGTAGATCAACTCTACCCGCCACTGGACCTCCTCCAGCCGGCGGATGAGCTCAAAGTAACGCAGCACCAATCCCGCCTGGTCAGCGGCTGACACGTGCTGCAGGAGGGATAATTGGGATTGCCCCGCCTTCTGTGAAAGTGCCTGGGAGACCCAATCGACATAGTTATATTCAATGCCGCCCGTGTAGCGCCGCACCTTTTCCACCGGGGTCGTGTATTGCACCACGGAAGTGCTCAATAATATGGCCATGAGCAGCAAGAAAAACAGATTCGGCAACCACAATCGCATTTGCTTATACATTGCCGGAATTATACCTTGTGTAAAAAGAGCTATATGTTGATAATGAAGGATTGAAAGGTTTGGTATTGAAAATGAAGAAGAACTCAAAGAAATTGTATTGGATCATCGCGATTGTCTTGCTTGTGGCTGCAGCCGTTACATTTTTCAGTTTACGCGCCAACAACGCCAAAAAAGCCGCCTCGGCAAACCTGCAGACCGTGAAGGTCACCAGGGGCGACCTGACCGCGATCATAGGTGCTACCGGCACTGTTCATGCACGCCAGAACGCCGTACTTGCCTGGCAGACCGCCGGCCGCGTGGAAGAGATCAAGGTAGCCATTGGTGACCTGGTCAACGCTGAAGACGTACTGGCCTCATTGCAGGATTCCTCCCTGCCCCAAAGCATCCTCCTGGCGCGCTCCGACCTGGTGGCTGCCGAGCGCGAACTGGAAAACCTGAAAAACTCCAGCCTGGCAACGGCCCAGGCGGAATTGAACCTGGCCAATGCCAAGGATGCTTACCATGATGCCGTTTACTATGGTCTCAAGGAAAACGCGGTACGCGCCACCGATAAGAATAAAATGGACGAAGCCAAAGCCGCCCTTGTGCTGGCCCAGGACCGCCTTGATAAAGCCCAGGATTTCTACGACCGTTTCGCCAACGAACCGGATGACAGCATCGCCAAGGCCAATGCCCTCAGCAACCTGGCTGCTGCGCGCGACAACTTGCGCATCGCCGAGAATAACCTGTCCATTTTCACCGATCCCCCGGCCGTGATCGATGTGGAGATCTCGCAGGCGAAGATCGCCGTCGCCAAGGCGCAACTGGATGATGCCCAGCGTGAATGGGAGCGTCTCAAGGACGGTCCGGATCCCCTGGATATCCGCGCCTCCGAAGCCCGTATTGAGGCCATCAAGGCCACCATCGGATTGGCGCAACTGACCGCTCCGTTTAATGGAACCATCACCGATGTTGCCAACCTGGTTGGCGACCAGGTAAATACCGGTACTTCCGCTTTCCGCATCGACGATCTCTCCCAACTACTGGTGGACGTGGAAGTGCCAGAAGTGGATATCAACCGCATCAAGGTTGACCAGCCGGTGCAACTTACCTTCGATGCCATCAACGCCGCCGAATACGAAGGTCGTGTGGTCAGCGTAGCGCGTGTGGGCACCGAGGCAGGCGGCGTGGTCAACTTCAAGGTCAGCGTTGAGTTGCTGAACCCGGATGAGCAGGTGCTGCCCGGCATGACCGCTGCCGTGAACATCATCGTCAATCAGCTCACTGACGTGCTCACGGTTCCCAACCGCGCCGTACGCCTGGTGGATAACAAGCGCGTCGTGTACGTGCTGCGCAACAACACCCCGACCGCTGTGGAAGTAACCATAGGCGCATCCTCTGACACGGTCAGCGAAATCCTCAGCGGCGACTTGAAGGTTGGTGACCTGGTAATTCTCAATCCGCCGACCGACTTCTCCAATTTCCGTGGCTCAGGCATGCCTTTCTAAGGGTCTAAAATGGATAATGTCATCCAAACCCGGGATCTGAAGAAGATCTACCAGATCGGCGAAGTGCCGGTGCACGCGCTGGATGGGGTCACCTTTTCCATCGAACGCGGGGAAGTCGTCGCCATCATGGGCCCGTCCGGCTCGGGCAAATCAACCTTGATGAACCTGCTCGGCTGTCTCGATCACCCCACCAGCGGAAGTTACACGCTGGATGGCGAGGAGGTTTCACTGCTTGATGACGACCAACTGGCCGGCATCCGCAACCGTAAAGTGGGTTTCGTCTTCCAGAGCTTCAACCTGCTGCCGCGTGCCACTGCCCTGGCTAACGTGGAACTGCCCATGCGTTACGCCGGTGTGACCAGTGAGCGCCCAGCCCGTGCCAAAGCCGCGCTCGAATCCGTCGGGCTGGCAGACCGCATCCGCCACCGCCCCACAGAGCTTTCCGGCGGTCAACAGCAGCGCGTGGCCATCGCCCGTGCGCTGGTGAACAATCCCTCCATCCTGATGGCCGACGAACCCACCGGCAACCTCGATTCCCATTCCGGTGCCGAGATCATGGACCTACTGCTCAAGATGAACCAGGAACGCGGTACCACCCTCATTATCGTCACACATGACCCTAATGTGGCAGCCGCCACACACCGCATTATCCGCCTGAAAGACGGGCTGATTGTTGAGGATAGCCGATGAACCTCGGACAGGCAATTTTAGAAGCGCTGGAGAGTTTGAACTCCAACAAGCTGCGCTCTGGGCTCACCATCCTGGGCATCATCATCGGCGTGGGTGCGGTCATCGCCATGCTGGCCGTGGGAACCGGCGCGCAAAATACCATCACCGGCACCATCAGCGGCATCGGCAGCAACTTACTGTTCGTCATGCGCGGCAATTCGCGCCAGACGCTCACCTACGAAGCCCCGCTGACCATCGATGACGCCGAAGCCCTGCTCGACCAGTTCCAGGCTCCGGACGTGGAAGCCGTCGCCCCAGTCGTTAACGGGGGCGTGACCATCACCGGAGGTGGCGAATCCGCCAGTACCCAGGTGATGGGCGTCACTGCGGGATATGCAAAGGTGCGTAATTACGCGGTTACCGAAGGGGAATTTATCACCGATGAACA
>Ga0116171_10003235_pt1 | contig 15116 bp, 11 predicted proteins | sample AD_JPNHW2_MetaG_FD_89798 | JGI IMG/M metagenome (GOLD analysis project Ga0116171, IMG submission 89798) | Active sludge microbial communities of municipal wastewater-treating anaerobic digesters from Japan - AD_JPNHW2_MetaG | ecosystem: Engineered > Bioreactor > Anaerobic > Digestate | place...
GAACCCAGGTTGACGAATATATTACCGTGCCAGGGTGCCACCTGAGCGTCTCCGATCCGCATACCCCTCAGCCCTAAACCATCTATCAGCATGCCCGTAGGTTTGCCGAACGACCTGTTGTTTTTGAACATCGAGCCTGCAGAAGGATAACGGTAATGGCCCTTGGCTTGCCTATCGTTTTTGCGCGACCTCATGCAAGCCGCTATCAACTCTGGCGATCCAGGCCTTGCCCTTAGTTTTGCGGAGACTATCAAGCGGCCTGCATAAGGCCCGCCTGGTTGAAAAGGCGAGCGTTTGTAACCCCAGAGCGAAGCGTCGTTGACAAAATACTCACAATATCCGGTATCATCGCTTAGGCTATTTTGGGCTTGAGAATGGCTCTTTGAGTCTTTAAAGAGCCAGAAACCTTCTACGAGCTCCGAGATCTCATGTTCGTAACAACGCGCATTCATAAAAAGAGCGCCACCAAGAGTGCCCGGCATGCCGTAAAAATCTTCCATTCCATCCAGGCTCAGCGCCAAGTACTGTTCCGCCAGGGTGTCTATTGCGATACCTGCCTGGGCACACACCGCTTCACCAAACCGTCCTACATTGCAAAGCCCTGTCAGATCGATTATGGCACCACGAAACCCTTCGTCACATACTAGGAGGTTGGCTCCACCTCCAAGCACAAAGACAGGTACACCTTCCTCCTCAAGCACCTTGGTGACTCTTGAAAGTTCGGAAGCGGTCTTAATCCAAACGAACAAATCAGCCGGCCCGCCTATGCGGAACGTGGTGTGTAATGCCATTGGCTCGTCAAGTGCGACTTTGATACCCATGTTATTGATTTTTTGTGCCAATTGCCGTAGGGTTTGCATAGTTCCATTATAACGTCAATCTAAAGCTTACGTCGACATTAGTCGGACGGAACTTCGGATTCAGTCGAATTCACTCGATGTCTTAGAGAAACTGCATGGCTATGACGGAGGTTTTAAATGCCCGTACTCAAACTTTTTAACACCATGGGACGGAGTTTGCAGGAGTTTGTGCCACTCAATCCACCGAATGTGGGTTTTTACGGCTGTGGCCCTACCGTCTATAACTATGCACATATAGGGAATTTGCGCACTTACATTTTCGAAGATGTGCTGGTGCGCACTTTGCAGCGCTTTGGTTACAAGGTGACCCATGTTATGAACATCACGGACGTTGGGCATCTTACTGGCGACGACGACACCGGCGAGGATAAAATGGTCAGGAGCGCAGAGGAACGTGGACAAAGTGTACTTCAGATCGCTCAATTCTACACCAACGCATTCTTCTCAGACACAGATCGACTCAATATTTTGCGCCCGACCATCGTTTGCAAGGCCACGGATCACATCCAAGACATGATTGACCTCATAAAACGCATTGAGGCCAACGGCTTTACATATATGGCCGGTGGAAACCTCTACTTCGATGTTTCCAAGTTTCCGCGATATGGCGAATTGGCAAATCTTAAATTGGAAGATCTCAAAGCCGGAGCACGCATCGAAGTGGACGGCAACAAGCGCAACCCTCACGACTTTGTCTTGTGGTTCACGAAGTCCAAGTTTGAAAACCAGGCGCTCACCTGGGACAGCCCCTGGGGTCGAGGCTACCCTGGCTGGCACATAGAGTGTTCAGCGATGAGCATGAAGTACTTGGGTGAGAGTTTCGACATCCACGCTGGCGGTATAGATCACATACCAGTGCATCACACCAACGAGATTGCTCAGTCCGAGGCCGCGACAGGCAAACCTTGGGTCAAATACTGGCTGCACGCTGAGTTCCTTGTGATGGACAATGGCAAGATGTCTAAGTCCAAAGGAACCTTCATAACGCTGCAAAGCCTGATAGACCACGGTTTCGATCCTCTCGATTACCGGTTTTTCTGCCTTGGCGGTCACTATCGCAGCCAACTCAGTTTTTCCTGGGAAGGAATGGAACAGGCCAAGGCTTCCAGGAAGGCGCTTGATGACAGAATCTTGGATTTGCAGGATAGGGTACTCCAAGTATCTGATAAACAAGTATCTGATAAAACGGCAAAGAGGGCAGGCCTTGAACAGTCCGACGCCTCCCCATTGGGTACGCTTCCTTTGGATGTCTCTACCTTATCGAACAAGGCTAGAGAACACCTTGGGCGCTTTGACGACGCCTTATCGGAGGACTTGAATGCGCCTCGCGCCTTGGCCGAGCTGTGGCAACTGCTCAAAGACCCAGATGTTTCACCTGTCGAAGCCTTGGCTGTTGCCTACAATATGGATGGAGTGCTTGGCTTAAGGCTTTCCGAACTCAGGCACGAGACAGAAAGCGTGCCGCCCGAGTTTGTTGCAGAAATAGAGAATGCTATTCAAGAGAGGGCAACGGCAAAGAAAGCCAAAGACTGGGCAAAGGCCGATGCCATTCGTGCCGGGCTCAAGGCCAAGGGTATACTTTTGGAAGATACGCCGACTGGCACTATTTGGAAGAAGCTCTAAGCTTTTTCGTAACATTAGCCTTATAACAATTGTTATAAATTGAAGGGAAGCATGCCGGAAATGGATTTTCGCAGTATTTATGAAGAAAATGCCGACATGCTCCTGCGGATTGCTTATCGCATTACCAATTCCACCGAAGCAGCGGAAGATGTGGTACATGACGCTTTTGGGAAAATGCTCCAGAACCAAATGGATTTTCCTACAAACGCCGATGCCAAATACTGGCTTATCAGGGTGGTAAAGAATGCGGCTATCAACTACGCGAAACGCAAATCGCGCGAGGCTAAAGCCTACGAAAAATGGTGGCGCAGCGAAGGCAAACCGGTGGAAGACGTTGAGGCCGGTTCTTTGTCCATGGCGGACATTGGGTCGGATGCAGGCGTAGAAGCTTCGGCTGAAGAGGGCCTGCTTAGGCGCGAATCGGCCGAGGAATTGCGTGCAGCTTTGGATTCGTTACCTGAGCGTCTTAAGGTCGTTTTGATAATGAAGGAATATGGTGGCATGAATTATAAAGAGATAGGCAAAGCGCTTGGTATTAGCGAAGGCAATGTCAAGGTGAGGGCTTATCGGGCTCGAATTGCACTCTTGGAACGGCTTAAACGGGAGGACGATACTAATGTGCCCAGATGAATCACTACTTTCCGCTTACATCGATGGTGAGGTTCCTTCCCCGTGGAAAGAGAAACTTGAGTCTCATGTTCTCGACTGCCCGACATGTACCGTCCGAGTGTCCGAGTTTCGTAAACTCGATGCTCGTTTGCAGCAGCTCAAGTCTCCCGATGTAGAAGCTAAACTGGCTATGGCCCGCGAGCGCATAGAGGCGGACTTGCGCTTTGATATTGCAGATGCTGAAAAATCCAAGAGAGTGCCGGTTCTGCCTCAGACCCTTGCTACCGGACACCTTGATACTCGTTACGAACGCAAAGCCCGTAGAAATGGCTCCCGTCGAGCGGTGCTCTCTATGCCCGTGCTTGCAGCAAGCGTTCTTGTTTTGATTTTTGCTGCTGGTTTGGTAGTAGGTGGCAAAATGCTTGTCAATAAGAAACCGCAGTCACTTGCATCTGCTTCTGGGACGATCCAAGTTGGCTCCGGTTCTATGGACTCAATCAACCAATACTGGTCTTCCTTAAAGTCTGATCAGGGAGTTACCATAACTATGCCAAGCGAAGTTTCGTTTGAGCCTATTGGTGATCCTGTGATCATGACCTACAACGATGGAGCTGCAACTGCAACAGTTGTGTCACCCGTATCTTCCGTCCCGCCCACCTCAAGCCTGGGCAGTGACATGCCTACGCAGGCTCCAACGCCCTAAAAAGGGAAAGTTCTAATGCGGAATTTGGTTTATAATAATAAGCCTATTTCAGCGCCAAAGAACGCTGTCTTCGCTATTATTCTTATCCTTGTCAGCTTGAATGGCCTTGGGATTTATGCTCAAGGTACCAACACAAAAGGTGTAGGCGAGACTCCTCCTACAGTTCCTCAAGCCAACACTGATGAGTCTGTGGCTGTCTTCCAGATACGTTCTGCATTTTCTCTGACGCCTGCAATGGTGCAAATTCTACAGAAGAAAATGGAGGAATTTGCAGCACAATCCAGTGCAAAGTCGTCCCCCAGTGGGTCTAGTACTCCGAATCAAGGCACGTCGAATCAGGGCACCACAGGGACTACGGTTGCACCTGGGGCGGCAACCAATCAGCCCGGTTCTACATCGCAGACGAATAAACAAAGTGCTTCCACCGGCGCAGATCGAAGCATCGAAATCATTCCTTGGAGCAGTGTCCTTTCCAGAAGCGTCCCCATGGCAACTCCCTTTGATGTGCGCGTCGTTGGGGATAAAATCGTTGCAATCATGCAAATTGTGCCGCTGGATCAGGATTCCAAAGGAGTCAACCTCATGATTCAGACTCAAATATGGGTAAAACAAGCCAATGGCACCGTCTCGTACCGTACCTTTATTCAACCTTTGAACCTCCCTGTGGGTGCGAGGATATTCTATTATCCTCTGGGCTTTAATACCAAAGAAGGTGCGCCCATCGTTGTGGAAATCAAAGTTGATGTAGTCGAGAAGCCAAAAAAACTTCACTGACAACTTAGATAACTCGATGTGTGTTTATTGATGTTTTTTTGCGCGTAACAGTGCTCCCCATATAGCAATTCAAAGCCCAAAGTCCTCACCGAACCAGCTTGAACAAGCCACGATACCTCTGGCAGAAAAGCAGGAATCGCTGTATTATAAAAGTTGCATAAAATTACCACTCGATACGATTGGTGTGATGGAGGAGTCTATGTCTTATATAGAAAAAGAGGATCCTGAACTTTGGGCAGCGATGCAGAGCGAGCAAGCCAGGCAGCGGGATAACCTCGAGCTTATCGCCAGCGAGAACTACACATCCAAGGCTGTAATGGAAGCCGTTGGCTCGGTGCTTACGAATAAGTATGCGGAAGGCTACCCAGGCAAGCGCTACTATGGCGGTTGCGAATTTGTCGATATAGCAGAAAATCTTGCCCGGGACAGAGCCAAAAAGCTCTTTGGTGCGGACCATGCCAATGTTCAGCCACATTCTGGTAGCCAAGCCAACATGGGCGTCTTGTTTGCTGCGCTCAATCCAGGGGATACAATTCTGGGAATGGATCTGGCACACGGCGGCCACCTTACGCACGGTGCTCCAGTTTCTTTTTCGGGCAAAATGTACAATGTGGTGCGCTATGGCGTTCGCCGCGACACAGAGACCATTGATTACGCTCAGGTTGAGCAGCTGGCGCTTGAACACAGACCAAAGCTGATAATCGCAGGGGCATCGGCCTATTCCCGCATTATCGATTTTAACGAATTCAGGCGCATTGCCGATGAGGTTGGCGCATATCTTATGGTAGACATGGCACACATTGCTGGTCTTGTGGCTGTCGGCAAGCATCCGAGCCCAATCAAAATTGCTGATTTTACAACGACAACAACGCACAAGACGCTGCGGGGGCCTCGAGGAGGCATGATTTTTGTCGGTGCCGACAAGGAAAATAACCGTGGTATTACAACGTCCAAAGGCGAACTCAAGAAGTGGTCAGAAGTCATAGACAGCATGGTGATGCCTGGAATTCAAGGTGGCCCACTCATGCACGTTATCGCTGGTAAAGCTGTAGCATTCCAGGAAGACTTGCAGCCGGAGTTTGCCGTCTATATCGACCACGTGGTGGAGAACGCCGCCGTCATGTCCAAGGCTTTAAGCGAAGCAGGAGCCAGAATCGTATCTGGCGGGACTGACAATCACCTCATGCTTGTGGATCTCACGCCCTTTGGCATCACCGGAAGGGATGCAGAGAAGTGGCTCGATGCTGCCAATATCACGGTGAACAAGAACGGGATCCCCTTTGATACAAAGAGTCCGTTTGTTACCTCGGGTATCAGGGTTGGAACTCCGGCAGTCACAACGCGGGGAATGGGTGTGAAGGAAATGCAGACCATAGCTGGCTTTATAGTCGATGTTCTGAAGTCCAAAGGCGACGACAAGACTATTGCGCGCGTCAAGAGCGCCGTTCTGGATCTGACAAAGCAATTCCCGCTGCCATAAGGTTTTAATAGCGTTTTGATAGCAATTGTAGTGGCACTCGAGCACTATTGGCCGCGTGCATGCTCGGGTGCTGCTTATCTTGTTCTTGGCTCACGTCGCGGCGTTGTTCTTGGTGCACGCCATGAAGTGCCGATTCTGGAGAAGATAGATGCTGGTCTTGGACCTGTCAGCCCTGTGTCATGAACTCGACGACTTGGGGTTCTACAGCTATGGCACTTTAACACACCAGGAGATTCTGAGAGTGGCAAGCCTTTGTGAGCTTGCTGACGAAGACCGGGCCCGCTACCACATCGAAGAGGCGCAAAACGCCATTGTTGTGGCGTTAAGATATGGGGAAGGGCTCTATGAGATGCCATCATGGGCCAGGCCTTATTGTTTGGGACAAGGCCACTCTGCCAACATGGCTTCTCAGGCGACGCGAGTGCCAATGGTACGGATTGCGCACTTTGCAAGGGCCAACTGGTACGCGGAAACCCTGGATAGGCTGAAAAAACTCTCACAAAGGCTAAAGAAGGTACTCGAGGGGCAGGCCGCCGCGAGCGGAGAGGCGGTGCCGCCGATGCGGTTGTGGCAGCGGGTGGCGAACTCGGGGCTGCCGGAAAGGCCGCTGGCGCTCGCGGCGGGGTTGGGGAGCCAGGGCAAGAATCAACTTCTCATCGCCCGCAGAAAAAACACTATTTGCTCATCTGATACTCCGCCGTATTCATCGGCAGTGGTGCTGGGCGTGTTGCTGTGCCCTGTTCAGATTCGCAACGATAAGATAGATGTGGGCGGTGATGAGACAGAAGATTCTTTGACCACAGCGGACAGAGCGCCGTCGATGGTCGATCTGGCGTTCTCTGAACGCGGCAGTTATCCGCTTTGTGGCAGTTGTAGAAAGTGCATAGAAGCATGTCCAGCAGAGGCTCTCCGTAGAGATGCCGGTAAGGGTGGTTCCATTGCCTTTACCAGGTCTAAGTGTGTGCAACATTGGACTGCAAGGCTTGGCCCTTTGCCTTCTGAAGTAGAAAAGGTATTGCCGCCGCGGCTTTACGGCTGCGATTCCTGCCTCGAGGTTTGTCCGTATTTCCATCCCGATCCGAAAGCCGACACGGAGTTCGGTCGCTTGGGTCCTGAACTTCCCGCCCGATACTTTCTCGAGTCTTCCAAGGAAACAATACGAGAGAATTTTCGTGGGACGACCATGAACCTGGCATGGATGTCTATGGACGCTTTCCGGCGGAATGCGGCCTTGAGCCTTGCCGACAAGCTTGACTGACCGTTGACGGCATTATCAATCGTAGACGAGCTTACCAGGTGATGAGTATCCACGTCTGTGCCAGCGTTGCTCCTTTGGGCACCAATTCGTTATAATACTTCTGCTGTGAGTATGACCGTAAAAACAATGAGAGAGAGGTCTCGCCTGGTTTCCCAAACGAGGGGGTTTTTCTTATCGCGCGGCTATTTGGAGACCGATACACCTGCGCTCAGTCCGTCCCTCATTCCAGAATCCTGTCTGGAAGTGTTCAAGACTGACTTTGTCCATCCTTATGAAAAAGGGTTTCCACTCTATCTTATACCTTCGCCAGAAGTCTGGATGAAGCGGATTATTGCGCAGACGCACGAAAATGTTTTTCAACTTTGCAAAGCTTTTAGAAACGCTGAATCCATTGGTAGGTTGCATAATCCAGAATTCACTATGTTGGAATATTACACGGTTGGCGCCAATACTCGCGATAGCATCGAGCTTACCGAAGCGCTTTTTGCCAGTCTCGCCAATGACGATACCCCAAAAGTAGCCAAGCCTCCCTTCCAGCGCATGACCATGGCCGAGGCTTTCTGGGAATTGGCAGCACTCGATTTGGAAAAGCTCCACGACAAGGAAGCGATACAGGAAGCTTTGAAACAGAAGGGCCTTGCTACACCGCAGGAATCGCCTTGGGAAGACCTTTTTAACGTGATCTTTCTTTCCTGTGTTGAGCCTGCGCTGCCTCAGGATCGTCCACTTGTTTTGGATGAATACCCTAAGGAAATTGAATGCCTGGCGCGCGATATCCCTGATACACAGAACAAGGAACGTTGGGAGCTCTATGTAGCTGGAATGGAAGTAGCCAATTGCTATGCAGAGATGGCGACGCCGGAGACCGTCGCCGCTTACTTCGCCTCCCAGACCGCAAGAAAGCGCGCCGCTCTCGTGCCGCACAACGTCGATTCTGCTTACCCGGAGCTTTTTGCCGACTTTCCTCCCTGTTCCGGCGTCGCCATCGGTTTCGACAGGCTTTGCATGGCCTTGCTCGGCTTATCCGATATTGGCGATGTGCTTTACTTCCCATTCTCATCGTTTAGCCCGCTTGGTCAGTCTGGTGTTCCCCGCTAACGCAGCGAGTCTAAACCTGGTAACTCATGATCGCGCGCCTTTACATTCCGCCTTATTTTGCATTAGTATAAGCCATTCTTTGCAAGACCACTTTGGTCTTTATTCAGAGTCTTCATTGCCTCGTCTTATAACCATAGATCTTATAAAGTCTAGGCAATCAAAGGAATTCATTATGGTTCGTGGTGGAGAAATCAATATTGGCACATGTTTGCTCATCAACGGCAATCCGCATATTGTCGTGGAACGTGAATTTGTGAGCCCTGGCAAGGGCTCGGCCTTTGCCCGCGTAAAAGCGAAAAATCTCAAGAATGGGAATGTCATCACCCAGACAATCAAGACAGCTGACTACGTAGAGGACGCACAGGTAGAACTTGTGGACTGTCAGTATCAGTATTTCGATGGCGAAAACTTCATGTTCATGAATAACGAGACGTACGAGCAGTTCGGCGTCCCAATTACCGCGCACGAGGACAAAAAGCCCTACCTTAAAGAGGGCGAAACCTATACGCTGGTCATGTGGGAAGGGGAGCCTATCGATATTAAAATCCCCTATAAAATGGTATTCACGGTGATGGAAAGTGAGAACTATGTCCGCGGTGACACGGTCTCTGGTGCTACAAAGCCGGTCGTAACCGAGACGGGCCTCGTGGTTCGGGTACCCCTCTTTATCAAGCAAGGCGAAAAAATCCTTGTAAACACTGAGACAAACGATTACGTTGAGCGCGTGAACAGTTGACGTCCTGAATGTTCGAGATTGAACCGTTAATCAACAAGACAGTTGCTTTTCGATATAAGGGCAAGGAGCTTGAGTTTGACTTGAGCCATGCCCTTTTTTCGTCTTTTGATGTCGACGCCGGTACCAGATTGCTCCTCAAAGAGGTGGCACAAGACCCCGTTTTGGACGCCGCCTCTCTTGTGCTCGACGCAGGTTGTGGAACGGGCGTTATTGGTATTTCGCTTGCCGCGGCATTGCCACGCGCGCGGTTTATCCTCGAGGATCGAGATACGCTCGCGTGTGAATTCAGCTTCCATAACTGCAAAAAGAACGGTATTTCCGCCTCGCTTTTTTCTTTGGATGGCGCTTTGAGCGACAGCTCGTTAAAACGAAAGACGGAGTACGAAGCCGAAAGCCGAACCAGGCAGAAAACTGATACGCCTGATACGCCTGACATGGTTGAAACACTTGCTGCACCTGATGCACCCCAGGTTTTGATTTATCCTGGACTTCTGGCCGGGCAAAGTCCGTATGCGGAAGCTTACGGTGGCTCCGACGTCGTTATATCCAACGTGCCTGCAAAAGCCGGTGCAAGTGTCCTCACTGACTTTTTTGAAAGCTGCCAGGCGCGACTTCTGCGACCTTCCGGAAGACTTGCCTTTGTAATCGTGAATACACTTGTGGAGGTTGTCGACGCGTGGCGTGCACAAAGTCCGATGCACCTCATAAGCAGGACGCAAGGTCCCAGCCATACGGTTTTTATTCTAGAAAAACCCGCACACGTAGAAAAACCCGCACATGGCTCTGATCGCTGTGTGCAAAGAGATTATCCGACCTCAAATTCCTTCTCGAAATCCTCTTCCTCACTGACCTTCGACCTTTCGCCCTATTTTCGATCTCACACTACCTTTGCGTTGGGCAAGCGCCACGCGGTTCCCATCAAAGCCACAGGTTTTTGGGGGTTACCAGAATTCGATACGCCGAGTTATGCGACACAGCTTGCTGTGGAGACGTTAGAAAACCTCGCTGTTTTGTGGGACGTTTTGTGGCCTTGTCATAGTGGCAATGTTGTCGACAGACAAACGCTGCAGTTAGGAAAGACCTCAAAACCTGAAAATTGTCCAGGAACAGAGACCAGTTTTTTTGTCTACGAGCCAGGAATCGGGCTGTCTGGACTATGGGTTAAGGAATTGTTTCATCCTGCAAAGATAGAGTTGGCCTCGCGCAATGTACTTTCTCTTCTTGCTACGCGATTCAATCTTGAATCGGAAAGCAAAGATCTTGCCAATGGCAAAAATATCGGGTTACCCGATATACTTCAAGCCGACATACTTCAAGCAAGATCTGAGCTCGAACCTGGACAACCTGCACGCGAGGACATTATTCTGCGTTCCGCGCTCGATGTGGAAAAAAATCGTGCAAATGCCCACAGCCTTGTTTTGTGGTTTTGCGATGAAATTCCTGAATATAATTACATTGAGGCGACGCTCGAAATGATTGACAGCTTGCTGCAGACGGGGGGAATCGCAGTTGTCATCGGCACAAGTGCGGCAATCGCCAGATTGGAAAAACGGCGTCCCAGCGCGCTGCGACGCCTGTCCACCAAAAAACTCAAAGGGTTTTCTTCGCTCGCTCTTGCAAAATCGATCTGACACAACGAACATCTCCTCGCATGAAAATGGCTCTTCTTCTACGGTCATTTCGTCATAAAGATGCACGAAATACCGTATCTATTTTGAATATCAAAATGAAATATCGAATGTCGAAATTTCTTGCCAAAAACCGAAAGCCATTGTACTACTGAAATAAGGGATTATGAGGAGGTTATATGGCGTCCTTCGAAATCTCGAACAGCGGCTTAGCGTCTTGGGTTGATGAGATGGAGCGGCTCTGTAAGCCCGATTCTGTGGTGCTTTACAGGGGCACAACAGAAGAATACGACCGCCTTGCGGATCTCTTGGTGTCAATCGGCACCTTTAAGCGTCTTAACCCCAAATTGCGCCCACACTCTTTTCTGGCAAATTCCGACCCTGCGGATACAGCCAGAGTGGAAGAAAAGACATTTATCTGCAGCTGCTCTCAGGACGATGCAGGACCCACCAATAACTGGGTCGACCCCAGAGAAATGAAATCACGTCTGACAAAACTTTTCGATGGATGCATGCAAGGTAGGACAATGTATGTCGTGCCCTATTTGATGGGACCAGAAGGCAGTCCGTATGCGAGGGTGGGAGTAGAGCTTACCGATTCGGCTTATGTGGTTTTGAATATGTCGCTCATCGCGAGAACAGGACGTCCTGCGTTGGACGCTCTCGACGCCAATGCTGAGTTTGTGCGCTGTCTCCACTCGTGCGGTAAGAGCGCAACGCAAAGCGCCTGTTACGCCAAGACTTGGCCTTGCGACCCAGAGCACATGGCAATCGTGCACTTCCCCGAAGAGCGGTTGATTTGGTCTTATGGCTCCGGATACGGTGGCAACGCACTACTGAACAAAAAATGCTTTGCGTTGCGCATCGCTTCGTGCATCGCGCGGGAAGAGGGTTGGCTTGCTGAACACATGATGATTTTGAGTGTCACAAATCCTCAAGGGCAGAAAAAATACATTGCTGGTGCCTTCCCGTCTGCGTGCGGCAAAACAAACCTCGCCATGGTAAAGAGTTCGCTGCCTGGATGGCAGGTTAAGACAGTTGGAGACGACATAGCCTGGATGCACATCGCGTCCGATGGACGATTGTACGCAATCAATCCAGAAGCAGGCTTCTTTGGAGTAGCGCCTAATACCTCATCCAGCAGCAACTCCAACGCTATGGCCACATTCACCCGCGACACGATTTTCACTAACTGTGCACTGACTCCGGATGGTGATGTTTGGTGGGAAGGCATAGGGTATGAGGCTCCAGCCGGTACGATAGACTGGCTGCAACAATGCAGAGATTCTTCTGGTGCGTCGAAGGCCTTGCCAGGTTGCACAAAAGACCCGTTATGTCATCCAAATGCGCGGTTTACCACTTCTGCCGCTCATTGTCCTTGCATGGATGAGGATTGGGAAAATCCCAATGGAGTACCAATCTCTGCCATCCTCTTTGGCGGACGGCGTTCCACAACGATTCCATTAGTCTGTGAGGCCCGCTCATGGAGTCATGGGGTTTTTTTAGGAGCAAATCTTTCGAGCGAAACCACAGCCGCTGCGGCCGGTCAAGTTGGCAGGCTGCGAAGAGATCCGTTTGCGATGTTGCCATTCTGTGGCTATAACATCGGAGACTATTTTTCACACTGGATTTCGATTGGGTCGGATCTCACACGTAAATTGCCTAAGATTTATCAGGTGAACTGGTTCAAAAAGGATGCGGACGGACATTATCTGTGGCCAGGGTATGCTGACAACATGCGCGTGCTCAAATGGATTTTTGAGCGCTGCGAAGGCAAGCACGAAGTGCGCAGCACTGCTCTAGGCGGTCTTCCATACCCAGAAGACCTTGATACTGCCGGCCTAAAAATTTCTTCTTCTGATCTTGATGATCTGCTTACGGTCAATGCAAGCGAGCTCGGGCCGGAAATCGATTCGATAAGAAATCACCTCAACGCAATGGGTCCCCGGGTACCTGCTATGCTCTTTAGAGAACTTGCAACAATGGAAGAGAATTGCGCTCGAACCTAATTGTCGTGAGTTGAAGTTTTCGATAAATTTATCTCATGAAAAAGTGGGAGAAAATAATTTTGGAGTCCAAGACTCCCGAAGAGTACATTGAGAACTCGCTTAAGTCGAAACTAAGACCGGCAGAAAAAGCCAAGTTGGCTTTAGCGTGGATGGATGCAACTGGTTACACAAAAGAAGATATTCTGTATGCCAGGAATAGGAATCCCTATTGGAAAAAGAAAAAAATGGAAGGAGCAGAGGAACGTACTGCTCGCCGACTTTCTACACACAATTACTCAGAAGGCGCACCTATTGTGTGGACTAGAGAATTGCTTGAAGAGTTTCTTGAGCTGAACAAGAAAGATGCTGGCGGTCACTATTTGTATAAGGATTGGGAATTAGCAGAGCATTTTTGTACAACCATTCCATCGATTCAGTATATGCGCCGCAAATATCTTAGGGTTAAGAGCCTTCTGGGCCCCAGAGCAAGAAAGGATAAGGTTCTAGAGTACCTCGGCTGTTCGGAAGTGGTCCTGTCCAATGTGCCCAGCGTAGAGGCCAAGACCAGTCGCTCATCCAAAAAACAACGTTAGGCTACGTCGCACTACGTAGGGTACGTTGGCAGATCTTGGGCGGTGTTTTCCATTGTCTTGCGATATACGCTGTGGTTGAGCTCGAGAAATCCTGGGTCATTTTTGACAAGAGCGAACGCATCGGCTCGGGCAGCTTTCAAGAGTTCGAAGTCACGCACTGGGTTTGCAATCCTTAGCTGGAATGGCCCGGATTGTGCCGTCCCCAATAATTCCCCTGGGCCACGCAGTTTGAGATCTTCCTCTGCGAGTGCAAAACCGTCGTTGGTGGAATACAGCACCTTAAGCCGTTTGATCGCGTCTGGAGTTATGTTTGCAGAATAGACCAGGAAACAGTAACTCTGTTCTGATCCCCTTCCTATTCTTCCGCGCAGCTGATGAAGGGCTGAAAGTCCGAAGCGCTCGGCGTGCTCTATGACCATCGCTGTGGCATTGGGTACGTCGACTCCTACCTCAACTACTGTCGTCGCAACAAGCACTTGGGTTTTTCCATGAACGAAATCGTCCATGATCGCCCGTTTTTCTTCTTCCCTCAATCTGGAATGTAAGAGGCCAACTTCGAATTCTGGATATACTTCTTTTGCAAGTCGCTCAGCCATTGCCTGTGCATTCTTGAGCTCGCTGTTGTCTGATTCGCTAATGAGGGGATAAATGAAGTATGCCTGCCTTCCTGACTTTAACAGTCCCCGGACGAACTCATAGACCTTTTTTTCGTTGCCCGATTTGGTGAGGTGTGTTTGCACCGGTTTGCGACCGGGCGGCATAGTTCTTATGGTGGAGACATTGAGATCGCCAAACAATGTCAGCGCGAGACTTCGTGGAATAGGTGTCGCCGTCATCATTAGAAGGTCGGGCATTGTGCCTTTTTGATAGAGTGCCTGACGTTGGGCGACACCGAAGCGCTGCTGTTCGTCTACTACGATAAGCTGTAAATCTTTGTAGACAACATCCTGAGAAAAAAGCGCATGTGTGCCTATAACAATGTCGACGATGCCTTCCGCAAGAGCCTGCAAAAGTGGGCGCCTCGGAGCGTCGTCTACGTTACCGGACAAGAAGGCCAGGCGTACACCCAGAGGCTCCAATAGGCGTGCAGCTGTTGCGGCATGCTGTTGAGCAAGCAACTCCGTCGGAGCCATAATGGCCACCTGTCCGCCGCGTTCCACAGCATGAAGCGCCGCGATGAGTGCCACAATTGTCTTGCCGGAGCCAACATCACCTTGCAGAAGTCGTGCCATTGGACGCGTGGAATCCATGTCGTGCTTTATTTCGTCCAACGCCGTACGCTGATCAGCCGTCAGACTAAAAGGGAGTCGCTCAAGAAGCTGTTTTTCCAGAATATTCTGAATCGGCTTTCGTTGTATACGCTGGGCTGCACGCCTTCGCATTCGCATTGCTATGCCAAGTTGAAAATAGAAGAGTTCCTCGTAGGAAAGTGTACGCAGAGCCAGATCCTTTTCGGAAACAGATTTCGGGAAGTGAATACCTGCGAGTGCCTTCGCTTTGGGTAGTAGCTTGTGTGTGGCAATAAGTTCAGCATCGATCTCGTCTTCCACGCGGCTGCCATACATGCTTAAGGCCGATTTCACAAGGCGCCGAAGAGATCCTTGCGTGAGACCCTCAGTGAGCGCGTAGACGGGCAACATTCCCCGCGACGGAGCCTCGGGCTCGGGAAGCGGTTCTATCTCAAAGCTGCTGGATTGAATTTCGCCATAGCGAAACTGAAACTTCCCAAACACCTGGACTCGAGTTCCGACTGGGAAGCTGTTCTC
>Ga0116171_10003236_pt1 | contig 15116 bp, 8 predicted proteins | sample AD_JPNHW2_MetaG_FD_89798 | JGI IMG/M metagenome (GOLD analysis project Ga0116171, IMG submission 89798) | Active sludge microbial communities of municipal wastewater-treating anaerobic digesters from Japan - AD_JPNHW2_MetaG | ecosystem: Engineered > Bioreactor > Anaerobic > Digestate | place...
CTGTGTCCTTTGCGGAATGAAGGTTTTGTTTCAGTATCGAAACCGAGTATCTTCTCCTTTTTCAGAAGTGGCATTACCCTGCTGAAAGTCTCAGGATTGTCTACAACTACAATCCTGCCTTTGAACCAGGAGAGTTCATACTCCTGAATTTCTTCCACCGTAATGTTTTCCCTGTAAGTGCCGTTGATCATTCGCCCCTGAAATCTTTTTGCCGTTTTGACAAGAACCATTCGTCGGTATTGCGGTCCTTGCGAGTGCCGGGAGTAAAGTCGTTCTCTTCAACCTGTTTCCCGGAATAGATAAATCCGTGTATGGTGCGCAGGGAATTAAGCAGTTTCTGTCCCCAGAATGTTTCGAAGTTCATCCGGCATTCCCATACAGCATCGTTCATGACTTCGGTGGTACCGGTCTGATAGAGCAGGACGAAGTCTTTCATATCCTGGTAAATATCGGCCATATTCTCCGAAAGTGTAATTGGTACGGGGATGTCAGAATCGTCGGTAACTTCTCCCATTTGTGCCATGAAATCATTGGCTGTTCCCAGTGAGCGCGCAAGGGTGTCGTGTATTTTCTGCCAGTCAGTTTCGGTCACGAATTTCTCATTGCCGTCGTCGAACACAGGTTCGAGTGAAGGAAGCAGCGATGCTTTAAGATACATCAGAGGCATTATGCGCTGCATGATCCTGAGCATCTCATCGCCTTTAATTTCTCCGGCATGTTCAGCATATTTGCAGAATTCGTTGGCCACAGCAACAAATTCAACAACATTATGTGAGTAGACCGGATGGTTAGTATTGTCCATTGTTACTATTAAAAGATGTGCAAAAATAGACAATTATCGTGAAACCGGAATAGTGAACCATAACAGTAAAAAAAGAAGATTTAATAACCTTTAACATTTTATTGGTTGCCTTTAGGTATCTTTATACGCTGAAAAAAAATCCCGGATGATATCAGGTAGTGATGAAATGGATCTTGTCAGGAGACTCCGTAATTCGGATACAGAGGCTTTTGACATAATCTTTAAGACATACTCAGGAAAGATCTATGCATTCGGTCTTAAATATCTTAAATCGACCGATGATGCCGAAGAGCTTGTGCAGGGTCTCTTTCTGAAAATCTGGGAAAACAGGAAGAACCTTGATGCAGAAGCATCTCTTAAATCATATCTGTTCACAATTGCCTATAACGATATATGTAAATTTTTCAGGAGGAGAACATACCATCAGAAGTTTATCGAGGAAGTTACTTACAGGAATCAGTTCCTGTCAAATGTAACCGAAGATCATATAGATTTTCAATCAGTGTCGGGCCGCATAAGACAAATGGTAAATGAACTTCCCGAAAAACAAAAGTTAGTTTTTTTAAAGAGTCGCGAAGAAGGAAAGAGTACAAAGGAGATAGCTGAAGAAACGGGCTTGTCGGCAGGTACTGTCGACAACTATATTTCAGAAGCGCTGAAGGTGCTGAGGAGAAGGATCAGGAAAGAAGACCTGGCAATAGTGCTGTTTTTCTCGCTTTTCATTCTATAAACCATACCCTCCCTTTAACTTTTCTTTGTGTTTTAATGACAATTTTAAATCAATTGCTGAATTTTTATTAAGAAATAATATGAGATTAAACTTTGTGGCGGATATTATGTTTGGTTATGATCATGAATCTGCGTTCTGCAGATATGATCAGGATTAGATCTGCCTAATAATGGTTAGGGTTTTGGTTAGGCATTCCTGACTGACAGGTATCCCGGGATTTCAGTACGTTCTCCCGGGCATAACCTGTCAGCTTCCGGGGAAATAATCAACTCTTCAAAAAAAAATGAAAAAATTATATGAGTTATTTGCCCGTTGTGGATATTACAACTAAGAATAACCGTCACTAAAAAAGTAATTCGATTTGGAAAAAGAAGAGATCGACAGGATCAACCGCTACATAAGCGGTATGACAAATGAAGAAGAAACTAAGCTGGCGGAGGAGCTGTTCCTTGACGGTGAGAACAATGAGATACTCCGTGATACCCTGAAAAAAGAGTGGTACGCCATGAACGCCACACCTGAGGTTGGAAATATCGATCTGACACATCTGCTCGACAGGATATACCACACTATTGGCAGGAATGAGACAATGAAAAAACAGAGACCTCTCAGCAGGATCATTAGTTTTTACATGAGGGCTGCAGCCATCCTTCTCCTACCCCTTCTTATTGCCGGGGGCATTTATTTATTTATCCCCGGGAAACAAAATAAATCAATAGCCGCGGAGGCAGTAACTGCTACCATATATGCACCTCTCGGATCGCGTGTTTCATTCAACCTCCCTGACGGAACAGCCGGAATGCTGAACAGCGGATCGAATATTACATATAATGTTCCTTTCGATGAACGAAATATAAGAATTGAGGGAGAGGCATGGTTCAAAGTAGCGTGCGATGAAGAACATCCTTTCAGAATAAGCGCAGGAAACTCATTCGTGAGGGTACTGGGTACCACCTTTAATATAAGTGCATACAGAGATGAAGATTATGTCGAAGTGGTACTGGAAGAGGGAAGCCTCGAATTCAGCGATCCGAAGGGTACAGTAATCATTAAGCCTGCAGAACGCCTTGTTTACCAGGAAGGAAAGCCTGTTAAAAGTGTCGTGGATCCATCGAAATATAATGCCTGGACAGAGGGTAAGCTTGTTTTCAGGGGCGATCCGATGGATGAAGTAGTAAGGAGAATTGAGAGATGGTATAATGTAAAAATTTCCATTGCCGACAGGGAACTTGAGAGATATTCATTCAGGGCTACATTCCAGGACGACACCTTAGAGGATGTACTGAGGTTCCTTTCAATGACATCACCAATAGATTACAGGGTCACACCCAGGAAAGCCCTTCCCGACGGTACTTACAGCAAGGAAGAAGTCACTTTATATAAACGAGTATTATAAACCTTTAAATCCCTGACCCATGAAAACACACAACGGCCCATGAACATAGATTTAAAAAAAAGGAAATCGCGGCAACGATTTCCCAAAAAACATCGGAAAGATATTTTTTAACTAAAAACATACAAATCTATGAAAAAAAACAAATCCCTCAGGGAATTATTGCCCTGTACCCTGAGAAAAACATTCCTGATTATGCGTTTCTCTGTAATTCTTATGATCCTTGGAATATTGCAGGCAACTGCAATAGACGGTTATGCCCAGAAAACCAGACTCACTCTGAATTTTAAAAATACAGAGCTCATTGAGGTACTTGACAATATTGAGGCAGAGACCGAATTCTACTTTCTCTACAATGAGAAGCTTCTCGACACACAACGGAAGGTTAATGTAGCGGGAGAGAATATGCTAATTGATGATGTTCTCAACCAGCTCTTTGCCGGCACGGGAACCGAGCATACCATTATCGACCGTAAGATCATACTCGCACCGGAATACCTGACAAAAAGCGCTGATGAGCCTGTGCTGCTTCAGCCTAACACCGTTAACGGCATCGTCAGGGACCAGAAAGGGGAAGCTCTTATTGGCGTCACCGTTCTCGTGGCAGGCACCAGCATTGGAACATATACAGGCATCGACGGTACATACAGCATAAACGTACCATCTTTGCAGGCATCGCTGACATTCAGCTTTGTAGGTTTTTCAACCCAGACAATCGATATAGGTGGAAGACAAAAAGTAGATGTCGTCCTTGAAGAGAATATCCTTAAGCTTGACGACGTAGTGGTTGTCGGCTATGGAACATTGCCAAAGAGGTCGCTGACAACAGCCGTTTCTTCACTCGAGGCAGAAACTATCAAGGATATGCCTGTTCCGACCATCGGAGAGGCTCTTTACGGACAACTTTCAGGCCTTTATATTGTTCAGAGCAGCGGTCAACCCGGAAGTTCACCAACGATGAGGATCAGGGGAACAGGTTCGCTGACCGCATCAAGCGATCCCTTATATGTAATCGACGGCTATCCTACAAACGATGCCAATTATTTTATGAACCTTCCTCCCGAGGAAATTGAATCAATAAACATACTTAAGGATGCTGCATCAGCAGCCATATACGGTTCACGCGCAGGTAACGGCGTTGTGCTGGTAACTACCAGGAAAGGTAATAAAGGTGCACCACAGATAAATGTAAATACAACCTTCGGATTCCAGCAGCCACAGAGATATATCGATATGCTGACTGCAGAAGAGTTTGCTCTTATGGTAAAAGATGCACGTGCAAACCAGGGTATGGCCCCGCTGCCTCTGCTCGATGATCCTTCACAATGGATTGTCACCGACTGGCAGAAAGATGTATATTTCCGCACAGCAGGTCTCCAGCAGTATAATTTCTCAGTGAGAGGCGCCGGCGAAAGGTCACGCTACTCACTGTCTGCAAACTACCAGGACCAGCAGGGTATTGTACAGAATTCATTCAACCACAGGCTCGGTATCAGGGGATCTATCGAATCAGATCTCAGCAAGTATATTACAGTCGGAATGAGCATCCAGCCAACATATACATACCAGAGGGTTCAAACCACATCCGGAGGAAACACAACAGTCACTGCAGGAACGATAGCAGAGGCAGTGGCATATCCTCCAATATTTGGTCCTTATGCACCGAACGGCGATTATTTTCAGATTCAGCAGCACACAACAGGAACCGACTTCAACTCGGAACTTACGAATCCATTGAGCAAGCTTCTTGAGATAAACAACGATTACAATACCTTAAGAACACTCTCGAGCGCATTTGTAACCCTAAAACCTGTTAAAGACCTGGTTATAAAGTCTGAAATTAATGCTACAACCACCAACCTGAAAAATGAATACTACAGGAGTGCTTACAGCCCCGGCTCATCACGAAAAGGCAATAAGTCGACACCAAACCTGGCTGCAATAGATGCATACCGCGCTGCCGGATTCGGCTTCAACATTTACTGGTCATCAACAGCAAACTACACCAGGAAATTTAATGACGCCCATACTCTAACCGGACTGTTAGGCTATGACGTATCATATTATTCCGACTACTCAGTACGCCAGGACGACAGGACCGATGGCAACTATCCGATTGCATACGGTAATACTAATATTGAAAACGTAAACGGAGCATATCTGTGGAATGGCTCGTCAAGCAATACCGAATATGTATTCGATGCTATTTTTGGACGTCTTAATTATGAATACAAAAGCAAATACCTTCTGTCGGGATCAATAAGACAGGACAGGTCGAGCAAATTCGGACCAAGCAACAGGGCCGGTGTATTCTGGTCTGCCTCAGGAGCTTACAATATCTCTGAGGAATCTTTTATGAAAGATCTTAAATGGCTCTCAATAGCTAAACTAAGAGCCAGCTACGGTGTTACCGGTAACGACCAGATCGGAAGTAACTATGTATGGACATCGACCCTGTCGCAGGATTATTACATCTTCGGAGGCGGCAACAACTCAACGAGAGTTACAGGTTTTTATCCCAGCGGATATTCCAACCTCTTCCTCGGATGGGAAAAGAACACACAGCTTGACCTCGGCCTCGACCTCGGTCTGTTCAACAGGTTTGCGCTTACAGTAGACTTCTACAACAGGATAAGTGATGCAGTTCTTTCAGCATCCATTCCAAACCTTAACGGCAAGAGCAGTACTGTAACAATGAATGCCGGCGAGATCCGCAACAGGGGTATTGAGATATCGGTTGCAGCTCCTATCCTGACAAGGGATTTTAAATGGGATGTTAACTTCAATATATCTTTTAACAGGAACAAGCTCCTTTCACTGGCTACCGGAAATGATTATTATGGGTCAGTAAGTGGAATGGTACGTAACTATGTCGGAAGACCTCTGGGCGACGTTTACTGCTATGAAAATATCGGTACATTCAACAGTGCTGAAGAGGTTGCTAACGATGCTAAACTATATACACAGAGCATAGGCGACCTTAAATTCCGTGATGCTGTGGCAGATGGTGTCATCAATTCACAGGATATGGTTTACCAGGGTAACAACATGCCCAAATTCAATGCTGGTCTTACCAGTAAATTCTCATATAAGAACCTCGATCTCTCATTCGTTCTTGACGGCCAGTATGGTGGGCTGATCTACTGGGGCTTTGGATATGCATCAGGACTGAACAGGCACATGGAGAATGCATTTGCCGAATACGCCAGGAACCGCTGGCGGTCACCAACCGAAACCGGTGACGGCATATCTCAGAAAGCCGGATCGAGCAACGTAATGGGTGCACTCGTATCACAGACACGTTATCTGTACAGGTCTGATTATCTTAAAATAAGGAATGTGTCATTAGGATATAATGTTCCGAAAAAGATCTCCGGCAAATTCGGCCTGAAAGGTCTGCGCCTTAATGTTAACGCACAGAATCTTATCTCCTTCGACGAATACCCCGGCTACTCAATTGAAGCTTCAGGCATGGGTGGTGCAACAGGTGGTTCCGACGGAGGTAATTATCCTACTGTAAGAACCGTGACAATGGGTTTGAATATCGATTTTTAAGTAGATGATTAATACCTTATAAAGAGTAATTATGAAAAAATATATAATATCACTTATCATTGTTCTCCTGCTGGCTCCCTCGTGCAGCGAGTCGTTCTTCGACAAGTATCCTACCGACAGCATGACGGTAGAGAATTACATGAAAACCACCAGCGAGATACAGACTGTCCTCTATGCTGCCTATGCTGCCACAAGAGGGAACTTTGCAAACAGCATAGTCTATATTGGCGACCTGCCTACAGATAATGCCTACGACTATAAGCTTAACAACTCAGCGGCACATATCGCTCTGCACGAATCGACAGTCGATTCGCAGAATGGTGTCATTAGCGGACTATGGTATTCATGTTACCAGATAATTAACCGCTGCTGCCTTGTACTCGAAAGTATCGAAAGGATAAACACCACTCCCGAAGTGTATAATCAGATAGTGGGAGAAGCCAAATTCCTGAGAGCTTATGCATATTATGTAATGGTAAGGGTTTGGGGCGATGTACCACTGGTGCTGGAAGATATCAAAGACTATATGAAAGTTTTTGAATACGGACGGACACCGGTAAACGTGGTGTACGACCAGATCATTGACGATCTTGAAGATGCCGAAGCCAAGCTTCCCGATTTCTACACAAGGGATGCCGACAAGGGTAAGGCCACAGCAACAGCTGCACAGGCTATCCTCGGCGATGTATACCTTACAAGAGGTGAACATGCAACGGCAAAAACATATTTCGAAAAGATCATTGCCAAGGAAGGTGCAAATCTCGGACTGCTCAATGATTATGCTTCAATATTTGTGCAGAGCAATGCAAATAACAAAGAGATCATCTTTGCTATTCAGTACTCTCACAACCAGACACCTGCGGTAAGCAACTACCTCGGCAGTGCTTCGCTCGGCAATATCCAGGGTATTCCAATTTCACCGTCCGGAATCCCAAGTCAGATCTATGGAGTCAATGTACTGATGATGACCCATGAACTGGAAGCCAAATTTTCTGCAACCGACAGGAGAAGATCTGTAATCTATACTGATCTCGTTTCGCCAGACTATGGCTGTACTATCCCGATGACACTGAAGTATTTCGACTATCAGAACCTGGCCGACAATAAATCAGGCAACCCCGACAGTGGGTGCGAAACCATCATAAGCCGCTATTCCGACATCATTCTCAAATATGCAGAATGCCTCAATGAAGAGTCAGACTTTACAGGCGCAATCAACCAGATAAAAAGAGTACGCGACCGTGCAGGACTGACAACGAGCATAACCGAAAACTATGCCAGCGTGGCAAAAGCCATAGAAGATGAACGTCAGCTGGAATTGTGCATGGAAGGACACAGATGGTTCGACCTTCTGAGAACAGGCCGCACACAGGCAGTTATGAGCGACTTTTACAACAGGGTTAACGAGGTCGTTCTTCCTAATACAATTTCAATATATCAGTATGGCGACAGAAACTCACCATTAAGTGTTGCCGACCATGAACTGGTATTCCCTCTTCCCTATGCACAGGTAGTACTGAATCCGGATAAGCTTATTCAGAATCCGAATTATTAGGACTTCAATCAGGTAGATATGCCGATGAATCAGTTTTCATTGGATAAACAGCAAGGAGCCACCCCACACCGGGGTGGCCTTGTATTTTTTTAACAAATAAATCAAAATGATATGAAACAAAATTTCTTGCAGAAGATACCATACATCAGGGAGGCAGCCATGGCAATCCTTTTTCTGTTCCCGGCACTGCTGACATACGGGCAGAACCTTCCGCTTGAGGAGGGATTTAAGAATCCGCCCGAATCGGCTCTACCACGTACATGGTGGCACTGGACAAACAGTAATGTTACTAAGGAAGGGATCACAAAAGATCTTGAGTGGATGAAGCGCGTGGGCATCGGTGGAATGCATCTTGCTGATGTGGCATCAGGACAGGGCCAGACAGTCGAAAATAAAATCTCTTTCCGGACTCCGGAATGGATTGATGCTGTCCGTCATACAGCGACAGAAGCAGAAAGGATCGGACTCGAAATGACCGTTTTCAGCTCAGCAGGCTGGAGCCTTACAGGAGGACCCTGGGTAAAACCGGAAATGGCCATGAAGAAACTGGTGTGGAGCGAGATGACCGTCACCGGTGGGAAGATTACGAAGGTTATTGTACCACAGCCTCCATCAGCAGAGGGACCTATCAGAAACCTCTCAAGGGCTCCACAGAATGCAGCCGGAGACGCTGGCTTCTATAAAGATGTTAAGGTGCTGGCATTCCCTGCTCCCGCCGATGAGACAGGTACCGGCGCCCTGATAACTTCCGCTGTAACAGGAACAGGTAACATAGACCCTGCAGCGCTCCTCGACGATGACCTTAACTCGTTCCAGATCATAAAAGCCGGAAAGGATAAAAGCATTGTCTGGCTGCAATACACATTTAATGAACCTGTTACTATCCGTGCCATCACCCTGGCAAATAGCGCCGGCATTCCTTTTGGAAAATTTATGGGCAGCGCCGACGGCACAGATTTCTCAACTATTCTAATGCTTCCCGGACCACAGCTCTACCGCTCCGGCAAAGTAGCTACATACTCTTTTGAAGGATTTACAGGTAAATGTTTTCGTTTTGAATTTACCGGCGCTCCCCTGCGTCCTGCCGATGTGATGGCAGAAACAAATCCAAAGCCCGATTCACTCTACCGGTTCAGCGAGATGAAGTTGTACACATCATCCAAAGTGAACAGGTGGGAAGACAAAGCAGGATTCTATCATCTTTTCAATTACGATCCTGTGGCTTCTCCTGAAGCTCCTGCAACTTCAGTTATCGACCCGTCGAAGATCGTTGATCTGACATCATCCATGCTTCCCGACGGGACGCTTAACTGGAAGGTACCACAGGGGAAATGGACAATAATGAGGTTCGGCTATTCGCTTACAGGGGCAAAAAACCGTCCCGCTGTTCCTGCAGGATCAGGTTATGAAGTTGATAAGCTCAGCCGTGAATACACTGAGGCTTATATAAAAGAATATACACGTCCCTTAATAGAAGCACTCGGCCAGCTCTATGGCAAAAGGCTTCAGTCGGTAATGCTCGACAGTTGGGAGGCAGGAATGCAGAACTGGACAAATAATATGATTTCTGAATTCGGGCAGCGCAGGAAATATGATCTTACACCTTTTCTTCCCTGCCTGGCAGGTTATGTCGTCGGCAGCAGCACCACCAGCGACAGGGTTCTCTGGGATTTTCGCCGTACTCTCGCCGACATGTTCGCAGAGAATCATTACAAGGTGCTCACCGACTACCTTAATAAACAGGGTATAAAAACTTACGGTGAGGCTTCCGGTGTTTCACTTGAGATCCTGGAAGATGCATTGTTATGTAAAAAATATGTCGATATACCGATGGGTGAATTCTGGTTCCGTTCTCTTCACCCCGACCTGATGTATTACCAGGATATACGCGGTGCAGCGTCGGCATCACATGTTTACGGGAAACCGGTCACTGCTGCCGAATCATTCACCGGCGGTGGTTATGAATCGCCGGCTTCACTAAAAGCTATCGGCGATTACTGGTTTACACAAGGCGTCAACAGGATAGTCTTTCACACATCTGCACATCAGCCACTCGATACAAAACCGGGTAATACAATGGTTGGAACACATATAAACAGGAATATCACCTGGGCTGAAAATGCAGAACCTTTTATGAAATACCTTGCACGTAACTCATACATGCTTCAGCAGGGTAAATTTGTAGCCGACCTTGCATACCTGCTCGACGAGGGTGCACCTTCTACCATGCCTATCTGGGGATCGGGCCTCACTCCTGCTGTTCCTGACGGTTACGACTTCGACTATATTAATGCTGATGTCCTGCTGACAAGAATGAGTGTGGCATCAGACGGAAAACTTGTACTTCCCGACGGAATGAAGTACTCAGTGCTTGTTCTCCCGGAAGCAAAATACATGTCTATCCCTGTTGCCAGGAAGATACTTGAACTCGTAAAAGATGGCGCCAGGGTCACAGGTCCCCGGCCGGTCAGCACACCTGGATTCACCGGATTTCCTGATTCGGAGAAAGAATTTGAATCGGTCATGAATGAACTATGGGGCGATCTCGACGGTATCAGCAGAACGAAAAGAGTTGTTGGCAAAGGCATGATCTGCTGGGGAATGCCGCTGAAAACAGTCCTGGAAATTTCCGGCGCCAGACCTGATTTGGAGTACTCGGCAGGTCTCGACTCAAAAATAAACTGGATACACCGGCAGACAAATGATGCAGATATCTATTTTGTGGTTAACTCGTCCGACAAGGCCCTGAATACAGAGATCAGGTTCAGGGTTTCAGGAAAGGAGGCTGAAATATGGGATCCGGCATCTGGGACAATTGAGCCTTCAGACTATAAGATCGAGGCTGAAAATACAATTGTTCCTGCATACTTTGAACAACGTCAGTCGGCTTTCTTCGTCTTCAGGAAGAATACATTACAGGAAGAAAGAACAACTGTGAGTCAGGTAGCCGCGGAGACAATAAATATTGATGGTCCCTGGAATATTACCTTCCCCTCTGGAATGGGTGCACCGGAAAAAGTTACCATAACGGCACCTGAATCCTGGACAGTCAATGCTGATGAAGGTATAAAATACTTCTCTGGTACTGCGGTTTATGAAAAGAATGTTGAGATTTCAGGAAAACTTCTTGGAAAACAGGGCAGGTTTATTCTCGATCTCGGCAGAGTAGGCGATATGGCTGAGGTTAAAGTAAATGGTACAAGCACCGGACTATTATGGAAAGCACCTTATACAACTGACATAACCAGCCTGCTTAAAAAGGGACAGAACAACATAGAGATAAGTGTTACAAATCAATGGACCAACAGGATTATCGGAGATATGAACTCTGCTCCGGAAAAGAAGGTACTGAATGCTTCCCTGATGATGAGAAGAGGCGGCATACTACCTGAATCAGGTCTTTTGGGACCGGTAAAATTAGTCAGGTACCCGGTGAACTAACCTGGTACTGAGCAGAATAGAAGACAGAAATTGGGAGTCAGGGTCCTGCTGCGATAAATTTTTATCGCAGCGGACCCTGACTTTTCTTATCTTTGTGAAGTCTGTCGAATTATTTTTTAAAATATTTATTAATAGTATTTACCTGTAATCAATTCTTTTCTGATGGATTTTTCTGATCAGAAATTAATCTCAGCAATACAGGATGGCAACCTCGACGCGTATGAGGAGCTGTTCAGAAAGTACTATGTATATCTGTGTATTGTTGCAGAACAGATCGTCAGGAACCATTCTGATGCTGAGGAGATAGTGTCTGATGTTTTTGTAAAGTTGTGGGCATTAAAGGATAAATCAGGAACTATCACATCAGTTAAAGCATATCTTATCAGGGCTGTTCACAATACATCACTCAACTTCATCGAACAGAATTCAAAGAGGCTTTCATCGACAGACGCCATAGGAAGTTCAGATATGAAAGTTTTTGCCTGGGAAAGCGACTACCCCCTGGGCCGCATGTATGAAAAGGAACTTCTGGAGATCGTCATAAAAGGAATTAATGAACTACCTGATGCGTGCCGCGAAATATTCCTCCTCAGCCGTGACAAAGAGATGAAATATGAGGAGATATCCAGAAAACTGGGAATTTCGGTAAACACTGTTAAGACCCAGATGAAAATCGCCTTATCGCGCCTGCACAGGATCGTAACTAATTACATGCACTGATAACAGCATTGCAAACCCTTTTAAAATATTTCTTCGTGTCATTTAACCCTCAGTTTAAAATTTACTGTCTTTATAATTAGCATTGAATATATGGAAGAGAACACATCGAAAAGAACTTATGAAGATATGATCTGTTCATATCTTAAAGGAGAGCTGTCAGCAGAAGAAAATTCAGAACTCATAAACTGGATAAAACTTGACAAAGCCAATAAGCGTTATTTTGACGAATGCGCTGAATTATGGGTGACCACCAAATCGGTTTCAGGGAATCCGGGTTATAATGCCATGAAAGGCTTCTGGAACTTCAGGCAGAAGATCTATGCAGCAGGACATCTTCATAATTCTGCAGAGAGCGACAAAATTTCTCCTTTCAGGAAAGCGCTCAGGTATGCAGCTGTAGCTGCTGCTGCCTTCGCAATCGGCGGATTACTCTTCTTCCACATCGGTAATAAAAATATTGTGTACACGAGCCAGACCATCAATGAAATCGTTGTACCAATGGGATCAAAAGCCGAATTCTCACTTTCCGACGGAACAGTTGTGACACTAAATGCCGGCAGTACCATAAAAGTCGATCCCTCATTCGGCACCCGCGAAAGGATCATCGAGCTGGAGGGTGAAGGCTATTTCAAGGTTGCAAAAGACGAAACAAAACCTTTCATTGTTAAAACACCCTATCTGAATGTCACTGCCCTCGGAACCGAATTCAATATTAAAGCATATACAGTCGATGAAACCATTGAAACTCTGCTTGTCTCAGGTTCTGTAAAAATAGAACCAACCAGCGATGGCAGCAGAGGTGAGATAACAATCCTGAAACCCAGTGAGATGCTGACATTCTACAAGGAAGATTCACGCATTGAACAAGTTTCAACCAGGGCTGTCGAAAAAGAAAGAGGCCAGGTAAATCCTGTTAAAGTAGATTCAAAAAATGCAGTCACAAGGCTTATCAAGGAGAATGTAAATATTGAACCGGTTGTTTCATGGAAAGAAGACCGGTGGATCATAGAACAGAAAAGCCTTTCTGAAATTGCCATTGACCTCGAACGCAAATTCAATGTTAAGATCATTTTTGAATCAGAGAGGCTGAAAACATTCCGCTTTACCGGGATAATAATGGCAGAACCCATTGAACAGGTGCTGGAACTCATGAGCGAAACATCTCCCATAAGCTTCAGGCTAAAAGGAAATGTTGTTACACTGTCTGAAAATCAAGACCTTATCGAAGTACACAAAGATCTATATGTAAAACCATAATTAAAACCCTAAAAAACTGATGCCTATGGAAAAAGCAAAAATGAATGTCACATAAACGAAGCGCAGGATGTTTGCCCCATCCCGCGCCCGGTTTCAGAAAGTATAACCAATGTCGGCCCATGAGAGTGACATTGGCAAGTTGAACTTAAAAAAACAATCAAAATTATGAAAAAAAACCCTCAAAACCTTATCCCGCATTCTAAAGCGTGGATAAAAAAACTAATCCTGACCATGAAACTTACAACTATCCTGGTTTTTATCACAGTCCTACAGGTAAGCGCTAGCGTTTATTCCCAGACCAGTGTGACGCTGGATATGAAGGATAAATCGATTCGTGAGGTGCTTAAAAACATCGAACAGCAGACTGAAATAAGGTTCTTCTACAGCGATGACCTGCTGGCAATGAACAACCTTATAGAGGTTAAAGCTGAAAACAGGAATATCATCAATGTTCTCGATGAACTCTTCCTCCAATCGCCTCTGACGTACAGAGCTTACGAGAACAACCTGATAGTCATAGTGCCTAAAGATTTTATCCAGCAGAAGAAGATCACAGGTACTATTACTGACAAGACAGGCCTCCCGTTAGCCGGGGTTAATATCCGTGCTACAGGTACTGCCATCGGCGTTATTTCAGGAGCTGACGGAAAATATACTATAGATGTTCCCACTGATGCAAAAACTCTTACGTTCACATTTATCGGAATGGAAACGCAGGAGGTCGAGATCGGTGAAAGGAGCCTTATAAATGTCACACTGTCGGAATCGGCTATCGGTCTCGAAGAAGGGGTGGTAGTAGGTTACGGAACACAGAGAAAGAGCGATATTACCGGTTCTGTTGTTTCTGTTTCAAACGAACAGATTACAACACACCCGGTTACCAACATCTTCCAGGCTCTCCAGGGCAAGGCAGCAGGTGTCGATATTACCACCTCTCTCCGCCCCGGTACACTGGGAAGCATCTCGATCCGCGGTGCACGTTCACTTACCGCTTCAAACTCTCCTCTCTATGTAGTTGACGGTATTCCTATACTTTCAAACTCAGGGATTGAAACACTTAACGAACAGGATATTGAATCAATCGAGATCCTGAAAGACGCATCGGCAACTGCAATCTACGGTTCGAGAGGCGCTAACGGAGTTGTTCTCGTAACAACAAAACGCGGTACCGATGGACAATTCCAGCTTAATTATTCGGGATCACTCACTAACGAAAAGATGATCTGGCGTTCCGATTATATGGACGTTGCTGAATTCATTGAATTCTCACGCTGGGGCGCATATTACGCATCTTACAATGCAGGCACCGGTACATACTCGAGACTGCCGGGTAACACGCCAACCCTTACCAACGACGGAACCATAAATTATTTTACTGCCGAGCCAACAGCATGGCAGAACATCCAGAAAGGCTGGGCAGGCGGTACTTGGGATCCTTCGCAGGTTGAAACATACGACTGGCTGGGTGTGGTGACACAACCTAACTTTACCCAGGAACATACCCTTAGCGCTAGCGGCGGAACTAAAACAATGAAAGCTTACGGATCGCTCGGATACCTGAACAACCAGGGAACAACAAAAGGCCAGGAGTACCAACGCTACACTCTGAGAACAAATGTCGAACTCAATCCCAGGGAATGGGTAACATTGGCGCAGGAGTTAA
>Ga0116171_10003237_pt1 | contig 15115 bp, 10 predicted proteins | sample AD_JPNHW2_MetaG_FD_89798 | JGI IMG/M metagenome (GOLD analysis project Ga0116171, IMG submission 89798) | Active sludge microbial communities of municipal wastewater-treating anaerobic digesters from Japan - AD_JPNHW2_MetaG | ecosystem: Engineered > Bioreactor > Anaerobic > Digestate | place...
GAAGGAAGAGTGAGCTTCTACGAACAAACAGGTGCACTAAGAGACTTCCAGAGTCATTTACTACAGCTACTCGCTCTCACTCTTATGGAAATTCCAAAAGAAGGACACTTAGACAAAGTACCTGAATTACGCTACAAAGCTCTGAAAAAGTTAAAAATTCCTACTTCCCCTTCTGTTTTGAATAATGTAAAACGTGGACAATACAAAGGCTACAAAGAAGAAGTAAATAATGAAAAAAGTATGGTAGAAACTTTTGCCTCTATAAATCTTGAATCAAGCGACAAAAATTGGGAAGGTGTAAAAATAAATATAACTACTGGTAAATCTTTGAAAAACAAAACATCTGAAATAAAAATTTTATATAGGAAAAGTGGAGAACATGAATCTAATGAACTTCTTTTGCATTTACAACCAGACGAAGGAATATCATTTTCTGTCTGGGCGAAGAAGCCCGGATATGAGCACCAAGTCAGTCGCCATGCTTTAAATTTTTCATTTAAAGATCATTATCCTCTTCTGCCAGAGGCTTATGAACAAGTTCTTTTTAATGCTATAAATGGTGATCATAGCTTATTCACTTCAGGGAAAGAAGTAATAGAAAGCTGGAGAATAGTAGATAAATTGCAAAAAATTTGGAATTCTTCGACCTACGATTTAATTATTTATCCTAAGGGTAGCAGTATAGAAGATATATAAGCTTAATAAAAATAAAACTGCTAGTATTTAGCAGTTTTATTTTTTAATTTATACAATATTAAGCGTGTGCTGTATTCATTTTTCCTCTTGGTCTAGTAATTATACGAATGAGTATAATTATTATCAGTATTAAGAAAGTGACTAATATCCATTGCCAGATAGAACTTGGCATAAAGCTTCCTGAACCTCTCACAGCTAAGGCTGTCAATTGACTTCCCGTTACATCTTTCCCTCCTCCGTAAACGTTATCATTTGAATTTGAATTATTATTTGAAGAAGTATCTTTTACTATATTTGAAGTTGAAACATTTTTGGAACTATTAGAATTACTATTTGAAGAAGTATCTTTTACTATATTTGAAGTTGAAACATTTTTGGAACTATTAGAATTACTATTTGAAGTAGTAGCTACCTTGTTAGAATTAGATGAGTCTTTGCTATTATAATAATTATTTACTATTGTGGCACCTGATTTTGTAGTGCTAGTATTTAATCCACTATAATTATAATCATTATTATAATAATCTTCTCTAGAATAACTCTCATCATCAAAATCATTAAAATAATTATAATTTATACCTGTATGTCTATTAAGAATATAAGATCCAGATGAAGCAAAGGCCTTATTTAAGGTTAATGAAGACAAAATAAAAACAAAAAGCACTATTAAAATTTTGATTATTTTATTTTTCATATTTATATTATAGCAAATTGAAACGTATTTGTCAAGAGCTAATAAGACCCTATTTAAAAGGTTTTTATAGCCATAAAGAGCCTTTTTTGATAGAATATGAAAATGACAAAAACCCATAAAAACAAGGTCAGACTACCTCTAAATGTATTGCCAAGTCACTACAAACTCGAAATGAAACCAGACCTGGAAGCTTCTGTATTTTCTGGTAGTGAAATTATTACAATAAAAATATTGAAGCCTTCTCGGGCAATAACAATTCACAGTAAAGATATCGACATAGAAACAGTCAAAATGACTTGCGATAAAAATGAAGAATTCGCACAAAAGATAACTTACAATGCCGACAAAGAAACTGCCACTTTCTATTTTAAAAATGAAATTAAAAAGGGCAAAGCAAAACTTTCTCTAACATTCTCTGGAATAATAAAAGATAATCTGAGAGGATTGTATAAAAGTAAATACAAAGCTAGAAATGAGGAGAAGTACATAGCTACCACTCAATTCGAAGCTACAGATGCCAGAAGAGCTTTCCCTTGCTTCGATGAGCCTGCCATGAAAGCCACCTTTGAAGTATCTTTGATAATACCGAAGCATCACACTGCCGTGTCAAACACCCTGCCGATAGAAATAAAAGAGCACGAAAGTGGATACAAAGTCGTGTCTTTCTCTCCTACTCCAATAATGTCTACATACTTACTTGCGTTTATAGCTGGAGAATTCGAAAGCATTGAGGGTAAAACAAAAGAAGGAGTACAAGTTCGAGTATTTACGACTAATGGTAAAACTCATCAGGCCAAATTTGCATTAGAGGTCGCAATAAAATCACTAGAATTTTTTGAAGAATATTTTGATATTAAATATCCAATACTAAATATGGATTTAATTGCTATTCCTGATTTTGAAAGCGGGGCAATGGAAAATTGGGGTGCGATAACATTTCGCGAAACTGCAATACTTGTAGATGAAGAATATTCTTCTTTGTTAAACAAGCAATGGGTTGCTCTGGTCATTGCCCATGAACTTGCCCATCAATGGTTTGGTAACCTAGTTACCATGCACTGGTGGACTGACCTTTGGCTTAATGAAGGATTTGCTTCTTACATAGAATATCTAGCAATAGATGAAATATTTCCCCATTGGAAAATATGGAATCAATTTTTAGTATCAGATCACAATGTAGCATTAGAGCTTGATGGATTAGATAATTCTCATCCTATAGAAATAGAAGTTCACCATCCAAATGAAATAAACGAGATTTTCGACAAAATATCTTATTCAAAAGGAGCTTCCATAATTAGAATGCTCTCGGATTACATAGGCGAAGAAAATTTTAGAAATGGATTAAGATATTATTTAAAAAAACATAGCTATAATAATACGAAAACTGCTGATCTTTGGGATTCTTTTGAAAAGACAAGTGGTAAACCTGTAGAAAAAATGATGAGTACCTGGACTAAACAGAAAGGATACCCTCTCATTACTCTTTTCAGTCATAAGTCGGATTTATGGCTAACTCAAGAGAAATTCTTTTCAAATAGAATTTATAGAAAAGAGCAAAATAGTAAAAGTCTATGGCAAATTCCAATATCTTATAATGAAAAGAAAATCTTTTTTAATAAGAAGAAAATAAAATTAGATTATAAAATACATAGTAAAATAAATAATGAGGAAAAATCTTTTATTAGAGTTCATTATAATGATGAAATTTTAAATAACATAAAAAAAGAAATAATTGAAAATCATATATCTGTCATAGATAGACTTGGCGTTATTCGTGATATCTTTGCATTAACAGAAGGCGGATATATAAAAATAAGTGAGGCACTTGAATTTTGTCTTTGCTTCAAAAATGAAACTGAATATATCGTTTGGTCTGAAATTGCAAGAGGAGTGAATGATATAGATAAACTTATAACAAATAAAGAACTAGAGGAAAAATACCAAAAATATGTATTATCTTTATTCTCTCCTTTAGCAAAAAATATTGGATTTAATAAGAGTCAAAAAGAAAATTCTAATGAAACATTTTTAAGAAGTTTAGCTATATCCCAAGCGGGATTTTATGATGATAAAAAGATAATAAAAGAAGCTAAAATAATATTTAATAATAGAAATTTAAAACCAATAGATTCTGATATAAGATCTGCTGTTTACTCTATCGTTGCTAAAAATGGTACCTATAAAGATTGGCAGATTTTAAAAAAGATGTACTTAGAAAGTGAAATTCAAGAAGAGAAAAATAGATGCATTAGAGCCTTAACACAATTTAAAGATAGGGAAATTATTTTAAAAACTCTTAATTTTATAATATCCAAAGATGTTAGAAATCAAGATGCTTCTCAGTTCTTGGCAATGATTTGGAAAAATAAATGGGCTAAAGATTTAACATGGAAATTTATAAAAGAAAATTGGAAAATAATTCTCAAAAAATATGGCGAAGGAGGTCATTCTATCCCAAGAATATTGTCCCCTATTGGTAATTACAATGCACAAAAAGAATTAGAGGATATTAAAAAATTCTTTAATAAAAATATAGCCCCTGGAGCAGAAAGAACTCTCAAACAAGCATACGAAAAGGCAGAATCCAACATCGCTTGGTGGAAAGATGATAAAAAAGATATAAAAGATTGGCTTAACAATAATTATAAATAAAAGGATGAAAAAGATACACAGGTTCATAGAAGAATATGAGATAAATGATAAAAAGGTGGAAGTGAAAAATTCTCCCCTTCTTCACCAGTGGAAGAATGTTCTCAAATTCAAAGAAGGAGAACAGATAATATTATCAAATAGTAATGAAGAAATACTGGCAGAAATAAAAAATTTAAGTAAAGATATTTGCGAGCTTGAAGTCATAGAGAAATATCAAAATAAAAATAAAGTAAAAAGAAAAGTTCACCTATTCCTCGCTATTTTAAAGAAAGAAAATTTCGAGATAGCCCTAGAGAAAGCCACTGAGCTTGGCATAGAAAGTATCACCTCCATAATCACAGAAAGGACAGTCAAAACAGGCCTTAATTTCGAAAGATTAGAAAAGATAGCCAAAGAAGCTTCTGAATTATCAGGAAGGAATACCATACCTAAAATAAATAAAACGATTTCTTACAAAGAAATTTTTGAAATAAATATAAATAAAAAAGTAATTCTCTTTGATATGGTCGGAGAAAAAATAAAAGAAATCAAAGATGAAGAACTTTGTATTGTAATCGGACCTGAAGGAGGCTTCACAGAGAATGAATTGGAGATGGCAAAAGAAAATGACGCAATCATCGCATCCCTTTCCCCCCTCACTCTCCGTGGCGAAACTGCCACCATCGTCGCCAGCTACCTAGCGATAAATATTTAATACAAAACAAATTAATATGCACTAGGCAAGGTCTAGTGCATATTAATGGATAAAAGTTTTACGGTGGATAGGGGTTTGTCCGTGCCTTTTGATGGCTTCAAAGTGGGCACGAGTGCCGTAACCTGAATGCTTTTCGAAACCATATTCGGGATATTCCTTACCATATTTTTCCATAACTCTATCACGGGAAACTTTCGCCACTATAGAAGCTAGAGAGATAACAGGGTGGAGTTCATCCCCTTTTATGATTGTTTCTTGATTAATGTATTCTTTTGGGGCATGAAGCCCCCCATCAAGGAAAATAGGGAGCGAAACTTGTAGTACCTTTTGTGATGGTCTGGCACCGCTTCCGTCCCCCTCGTCCGAGGACCTCATAAAAGGTATTACAAGTTGAGTGACCTTCTCCAAAGATTCATCCAATGCTTTCTGGATACATTTCGCAATACCAAATTTATCAATATTTTCGGAGGAAACAAAAGATACAGAGAAGTCGCAAAAACCTTCGGTTTTTGCGATTTTTAAGTATTCAAACCACTCCTCTCTCTGTTTCTTACTAAGCTTTTTTGAATCTCTAAGTTTCGGTAATTTTTTAATTTCTCTATTATTTTCATCACCGGTCTGACCGGTGATTTTTCCACCAGTCGGACTGGTGGGAAACCCTAAGAATGATTCGTCTTTTACCAGAAAAGCACAAACTGCCACCGGCCCAGCTATCGGCCCCCTACCCACCTCGTCTATTCCAATCATATATCGTGTATTTTTGACTTCTTTGTCCATATAGAACTATCATACCTTATTTGCTATACTAAGGAAATGGCGAATAAAAAATCGAATTTTATACACTTACATACCCACTCACACTACTCACTTCTAGACGGGCTTTCCAAGATTTCCGATATGATCAAAAGATGTAAAGAAAATGGTATGGAAGCACTAGCGATCACAGATCATGGACATATGTATGGAGCTATCGAGCTTTACAAGGAAGCACAGAAGGCTGGAATTAAACCCATTATTGGAGTGGAAGCTTACATAGCCGAAAGAGGAAGGAAAGATAAAGAGCCCGGAGTAGATAACAAAAGATATCACTTAACATTACTTGCAAAAAATCGAACTGGTTACAAGAATCTAATGCACTTGGTTTCTCTAGCTAACACTGAAGGATACTACTACAAACCAAGAATGGATAAAGAAATTCTTCGTCAATATGCTGAAGGGATTATTTGTCTTTCAGGATGTATGGGTAGTCAGCTTTCTCAGGCAGTTTTAGCAAACAATTTAGAGAAAGCAGATAATTTAATAAAAGAACATCAAGAAATTTTTGGCTGTGAAAATTATTTTCTTGAGGTTCATTCTCATGCTCATATAGAAAATGATAAAAAACTTCGTGATGGAATAGTTTCGCTTGGAAAAAAGTGGAATATTCCTGTTGTTGCTGGACAAGATTCACACTACCTCTGCCAAGAAGATCATGAAGCACACTTTACCCTTCTCCAAGTAAATACTGGGGCAATGGATTCCAAAGAAGGAACAAAATTTGAGTTTTCTGAAGACGATTTTTCTCTCATTGATGAAAAGACTGCATTAGAATATTTTAAAGATGTACCTGAAGCTGTAAAGAATACCAAACTCGTCGCTGATCTTTGTGAGAATTATGACCTTGAACTTGGCAAAGCCTACTTCCCAGACTACCCTATCGAAGAAGGTAAAACCGCAGATGAAATGCTTCGCGAACTTGCATACAAAGGATTTGAATTAAGAGGATTAGAACAAACAAAAGAATATATTGATCGTTTAGAATATGAATTAGGTGTCATCAAACAAAAAGGTTACCCAGCCTACTTCCTTGTCGTATCTGACCTTCTTCGCTTCTCTCGTGAGAATGGTATATATACCAATATCCGAGGATCTGTCGCTGGGTCACTTACTACTTATCTTACTGGTATTACTAAAGTTGATCCTTTAGTATATAAATTACCTTTTGAAAGATTTTTAAATCCAGAACGTCCATCATTACCTGATATAGATATGGACTATGCTGATAATCGTCGAGCTGATGTTATAGCCTATGCGAGAAAAAAATATGGAGATGATCATGTTGCCCAAATAGGTACTTTTGGAACAATGATGGCTAAAGGTTCTGTACGTGACGTCGCTAGAGCTCTTGGCTACCCATATGTAGTCGGAGATAGAATTTCAAGTATGATTCCACTTGGTTCTCAGGGTATGCCAATGACTATTGATCATGCTATGGAAATAGTTCCAGAATTAGCTGATGCCTACAAGAAAGAACCAGATACAAAAAAAATTATAGATCTAGCAAAAAAGTTGGAAGGTTGTGTTCGTCATATTTCTGTCCACGCAGCTGGAGTCGTCATGGCACCGAAACCACTTTGGGAATTTACTCCCATACAGTTCGATCCTAAGGGTGGAGATATTATTACCGAATATGATATGTATAGTATTGAAGATGCAGGACTTCCTAAATTTGATTTTCTTGGAATTAGAAACCTTTCTATTTTAGCTGAGGCTGTTAGATTAGTTAAAAAGATACACAATACAGATATAGATATAGATAAAATACCACTTGATGATAAAAAAACTTTTGAGATGCTAGCAAGAGGAGAAACAATCGGACTTTTCCAATTAAATGGTACAGGAATGACAAGATATCTAAAAGAATTACGTCCTACTAGTATTCATGACATAAATGCGATGGTTGCTTTATATAGACCTGGACCAATGGAAATGATTCCTGAATATATCAAAAGAAAGAAAAATCCAAATCTTATAACATATCTAGATCCACGCCTTAAAGATATCCTAACTATGTCTTACGGAATTATTACATATCAAGATGATGTGCTTATGACCGCTATCAAACTTGCAGGATATTCTTGGCTTGAGGCTGATAAACTTCGTAAAGCAATGGGTAAGAAAATTCCTGAAGTTATGCAAGCAGAAAAAGATAAACTTCTAAAAGGTTTTATTAAAAACGGATTATCTTCTAAGAAAGCTCAAGAATTATGGTCTCTAATTGAGCCTTTCGCTGCTTACGGATTCGGTAAAGCCCATGCAGCTTCTTATGGTCTCGTTGCATATCAAACTTCTTATATGAAAGCTAATTATCCAGTAGAATACATGACAGCCATTATGACTGCTGAATCTGGAGACGTAGAAAAAGTTGCTGAAATAATTCATGAATGTGAAAAAATGAATATAGAAGTTCTTCCACCTGATATTAATGAAAGTTTTGGTGGATTTACTGTCATAAATGGAAGCCATAAAGAAACAGGACGATCTATTAGATTCGGACTTTATACTATCAAAAATTTGGGGACTGATATATCAGATGCAATAATCGAGGAAAGAAAAGTCGGCGGTAAATTCAAATCTCTTGCTGACTTCTTTGAAAGAATAAAACATAAAAATCTTAATAAAAAGTCTGTGGAAGCACTTGCTAAATCAGGAGCTATGGACTGCCTATCTGAGAGAAATATGATAATAGGAAATTTAGAGATTCTACTTTCTTTTAACAAAGAGCATAAAAATGTGGCCAATCAAGATTCACTTTTTGGAGATATTGGTGGTATAGAAACCAAGCTTACACTTAGTAAACAACCAGAAACCCCGAAAAAAGAAAAGTTGGCTTGGGAGAAAGAATTACTTGGACTTTATATCTCTGGCCACCCACTAGATGAATACAAAGAAAAGATTCAAAGGCTTGCAACAGAAATTAAAAAGATAAAAAATGAAGTCAAAAATGGCATGCCAGTAACCGTCGTCGGTATAATCGATGATGTCCGAATGGTAATGACGAAGAAGAACGATAGAATGGCATTTATCAAACTCTCTGACTACACAGGAACCATCGAAGCTGTCGTATTCCCAAAGACTTATGAAGCTCATAGAGAAACTCTCATCAACGACAACATCATCGCCTGCCAAGCCAAAGTCACAGAACGCAACGGCGAGAAAAGTATCGCGATAGAAAATTTAAAGAGGATATAAACACAAATCTCCCCAAGCAAGGCTTGGGGAGATTTGTGTTTTATTATTAAATTATTGTATCCTTTGAGTCGATTTCTGTCATTATTCTGATCACCTGTTTTGAATATCCAGGAACGATAGAATCAGGATTGTATTTTTTGAGAATTTGTTCTGAAGTCATATCGGACTTGTAGTGAGGAGCATTTTCATTATTCCCCGCTAAGGTTCTTGATATATACTCAATAGATTCATCGATAGAACTAAATCCCTTTTTACAAGAGTGCCAACCGAAGTTGTTGAAAGGTGCTTTTGGATTCTTACAAGCAAACTTTCCTCCTGTAGTCTCTCTCATGGCGATAGCTGGGAGTAATCTCCAATCTATTCCATTCTTTTCAGCTTCAGTTACGAATTTCATACCGTAGCCTTCAAGTGGAGCATCATGATCCTTAAAGTAAGTATCAATAGCTTCAGCTTTTTCTTTTCGAGCTTCGTCTTCTTGTGTTGTTATCACAGAAGCTTCACTCTTAACATCAGTATTTACAGCGAGAGTACTAATTGCGCCTAAGTTTGTAAACGGCATTGTCATAGCAAACATAGGAAACACAACAAATGACTGTAAAACTTTATTTATTTTTTTTATATGCATAATCGGCAATTTCGATCTGCCAAACGTCGTCTTTAAAACGAATTAGTATAAATCTTTTGTGATAGAGCAAACAGATTTAAAACTAAAAAGTCCTTATATATCATTAATAAATTAATAATAACAATACACTTGGACCTGCTAATATACTAGCATATAGTTCATAAAAAGTCAATAGTTATGCCATATTTTTTACATGCGTCAAATCTAAAAAACCCTTATATTATAAGGGTTTTTTAGATTTAATCCATTGACATTATATATATAAAATTGTTAAATAAAGGCTTTAAATAAGGTTTTTTGCCAATTTTTGACAATTTCATCATTTTATTTTACAAAATCCCTTATTTTTCAATATCTTTTACTAAATTTATTTTCCGTGACATTGTTTATATTTCTTGCCAGAGCCACAAGGACAAGGATCATTACGTCCAACTTTTGGAGCATCTCTCCTTTTGGTAGATGAAGTCCCTTCATCTTTACCAGAGCTTAGAATTAGTTCTGGCTTCTCTTCTACTACTTGTTCTTCTTCTCTTTCACCTTCTACATTTAGAGTGTTTATAAGAGAGTAAACTTGTTCTTTGAAATTATTCTCCATTTCATGGAAAAGTCTCAAACCTTCCCTTTTATATTCAATAAGAGGATCTCTTTGCCCATAAGCACGGAGATTAACGGACGAACGTGTATACTCCATTGTTTCTAAATGTTCAATCCAAAGGGTGTCAGTTACATATAAAGCAATACGACGAACAGTTTCATAAAAGGTAACATCACCCATGGCATGTTTTTTACTTTCTACTATATCTTTCAAATCAGGATATTCCAATATAAGCTCATTCAAGAAAGTATTTATATCTTCTTCCTTACCTAGAAGCATTTTTTTTCTTCTTTCATAGATAGACTTTCTTTGATGATTCATCACATTATCATACTCAAGAGTATGCTTTCTTGAATCGAAATGAAATCCTTCTATTTTAGCTTGAGCATTTTCCAAGGTGTTAGTTATAAATCTATTATCTATAGGCTGATCTTCGGGAATACCAAAGCGCCCCATCATACTCTTGATACGATCTGAACCGAAAATTCTCATAAGGTCATCTTCTAGAGAAACATAAAACAAAGTTGTACCAGGATCACCTTGTCTTCCCGAACGTCCACGAAGCTGATTATCAATACGTCTTGCTTCATGACGCTCTGTACCGATAACATAAAGTCCACCGAGAGCTTTTATCTCTTCATACTTTTCTTTATCATATGGAATTCCTCCCAGCTTAATATCAACTCCACGACCTGCCATATTCGTCGCGACAGTAACCGCTCCTTTGTGTCCAGCATTAGCAATTATTTCTCCTTCCCTTTCATGATTCTTGGCATTCAAAACTGTATGAGGGATACCAGCTTGGGTAAGATAGGCCGAAAGAAGCTCATTCTTCTCTATCGAAACAGTACCGATTAGAACTGGCTGACCATTCTTATGAAGCTCTTTTACTTTATCTGCAATGGCTTTCCATTTACCTTTTTCAGTTTGATAAATTAAATCATTCAAATCTTTTCTTAAAATAGAACGATGAGTAGGCACAACTATTACATCTAATCCATATACTTTGAAAAATTCTTCTTTGGAAGTTTCAGCTGTACCTGTCATACCAGCAAGTTTTTTGTAAAAACGAAAATAATTTTGAAAAGTAATAGAAGCGACAGCTCTAGTTTCTTTTTCTATTTTAACTCCTTCTTTAGCTTCTATCGCTTGATGAAGTCCTTCACTCCAGCGACGCCCCGGCTGAAGTCTACCTGTAAAAGTATCAACAATAATAACTTCCCCATCTTTTACAACATAATCTTTATTATTCTCATACAAAGCTCTAGCTTTAACAGCAGTTTCTAAATGATGAACATATTTAATACCTTTTTCTGTATAGATATCGGAAATACCAAGCAATCCTTCAGCTTTAGTAATACCAGCATCAGTAAGAGAAATAGCGCGAAGCTTTTCATCTACATTATAATCCTCCTCTTTAATCAAACTCTTTGCAATATCTGCAAAAGTGTAATATAGATCTTCACTGTCTTCTGCTTGCGATGACACAATGAGTGGTGTACGCGATTCATCTATAAGTATTGAGTCTACTTCATCTACTATCGCAAAATTATGTTCTCTTTGAACTAGTCCATCAATTCTTGTAGCTAAATTATCACGAAGATAATCAAAACCAAATTCATTATTTGTTCCATATACGATATCACACGCATAAGCCTCCTTACGTGTGCAAGGACGAAGACATTCGTACTGAACTCTAAATGAATTATTTTCATCTTCTCCTTCACGACTAACATGACTCGGATCAAAAATAAAAGAAGTATTAAGAGAATTAATAACCCCAACAGAAACCCCTAACATAGAATATATAGGCCCCATCCAAACCGCATCACGACGAGAAAGATAATCATTAACTGTTACTATATGAACACCTTTACCTGTCAAAGAATTTAGATATGCAGGAAGCGTTGCAACTAAAGTTTTACCTTCTCCAGTTCGCATTTCAGCAATTTTCCCTTTATGAAGAGTTATACCTCCTAGAAGCTGAACATCATAATGCCTTTCTTCGTGCACACGAAAAGAAGCTTCTCGAGCAAGAGCAAAGGACATTGGAAGAAGACTATCTAAGGTTGCCCCATCTTCTAATTTAGCTTTTAATTCAGCAGTTTTTATTGCAAAATCTGCATCTTCTAATTTTTTGATATCACTTTCTAAACTATTTATTTCTCTCACTATATTTTGCCATTTTTTTATAGTTCTAGAATTTTCACTACCTAAAATATCTTTAAATATTGCCATAATTACCTTATTCTAGCATAAAAAGAAAATCCCCGATAGAGAGGGGATTTTCTAATTTAGAAATAGAATTACTTCTTTTTCTTTGCTACTTTTTTAGCTTTTTTAGCTGGCTTCTTTGCCACCTTCTTAGCTTTCTTTTTTGCTGCCATAAATTTTTTTAAAAAAATTATTTTTAAAGATGTGTGTGAATCCACGACCTTACAAAAAATTTTAAAAAATAATTTGTAAAAATTTTCATCACACTCACACATATATTATCTCTCATCTAAAAAATATTCGCAATACTTTTTTTTAAAAAACTGTGGATAACTTTTTTTTATTTTTAAAAAATAAAAAAATAAATTTAAAAAATATTTTTAATAAAAAAATAAAACATTTCACAAGTGAAATGTTTTATTTTTGATTTTGTATTCTATAAGCCGAATTCTGTTTCTCCGACGCAATGTCGGAGTGATAGATATTTATCTAGGATGTAAATTACTCTACACCTCAAGCGATTCAAACTCTAATAAATTAGAGAGTACGATCTTGCACACATGTAAGGATTTAGCCGTTTCACTCTTCAATTTCATTTTTCAATTTATATGAAGATTTATCCATTACTGGATACTATTCCCTTTCAGGTTTATAGCGTCTCTGCTCGCACCTCTGGTATTGCTACCGATGGGTATTACCCACTACAAATGTATATTTAATACTATGTGTTCGGACTTTCCTCACCTATTATAAAATAGGCGCATCCATCTAAATACAAAACCAAAGAAAATATACCATATTTATCCACACTTGACAATATCTATGGTATTTGCTATACTACCCTTGTGAGTTAATCACTCCAAATCGTCAGAACTTATTATTTGTACTGACAACAATTGCGAACAAAACCCCATCGAGCAATCGGTGGGGTTTTGTGTTTTATAATATAAAATTTAAATACTAACTTAAAATTTGGTCGAGTTTTCAGTTAGTATTATTAACTGAAAGAAAATAATCATTCTTCAGTTTCTCAGAAAACCTATAAGCATTGGCATGAGAAAAAACTCCAAGATAAGAGCATAAAGTAGCGTCAAGCTTCTTTTTATCTGTATTGCCACTTTTGTAGGGAATTATCTTCTCATTGATTTTTCTCACAGCTCTTCTTTTTGTTCTTTTTCTTACTAAAGTATGATGTGGAAAAGAAACATATCCTAGAAAATCAACACCTTGTGTGAATTTAAGAATGGCTATTTTCTTTGGGTGAATAGTAAGTTTTAAAGAATCTTTTAGAAACTTTGATATATAAGGTATCAAGTTAATCAAATATTCTTTATCACTACTTACTAACACAAAATCATCCGTATACCTTACATAATTTTTCACTTTAAGATTTTGTTTAATGTATTGATCAAATTCATTCATATAAATATTAGCAAAAATCTGTGATGTTAAATTACCTATTGGTACTCCTTTGGACTCAAAAAGATTTGATTGATTAGAATTAAAACTTTCTATTATTTCTTTTAAGAGTTTTAAGACTTTTTCGTCTTTTATCTTTTTACTAATAATATTAAAAAGAATATCGTGATCAATTGAATCAAAAAACTTTTGTATATCGCATTTTAAGGCATAGCAATGTCGGGTATTATTCCTACTGGCCGTTTGTAACATTTCAGATAATCTTTTAACCCCTTTATGTGTTCCTTTGTTAATGCGACAAGAAAAAGAATCAGAAATAAAAGTAGGCTCAAAGACAGGATTTAAAACACGAAAGATTGCGTGATGTAAAACTCTATCTCTTACTGTTGCCTTGTGAATTCTTCTCAATTTAGGATCGTGAATCCAAAATCCAACATATGATTCGTGCTTATATGTTTCATTCTTCAATACTCGATAAAGTTTAAAAATATTATCTTCTAAATTAAACTCGAAATTAGCCACATCAGGCTTATTTCTTTTATCTTTTTTGAAAATGTCCCATGCATGGAAAAGAGAAGCTGGAGAAATTATTGACCAATATAAATTTTTGTAAATTTTCATTTTATGAATGATTTAGATATACCAATATTAAAAGCATCCTATGATCTATACAAAGAATTCTACAAATTAAGATTAGCTGTCCCCAAAGTAGATCGTTATGCTCTTTGGCTGAAATGTGAAAATTTATTGATTGAGGTACTGCAAGGAATCTTTCTTGCTAGCCAATTATCAAAAATCGAAAAACTTCCAATTTTAGAGAAGACTAGTGCAAAACTAAACTTTCTCAAATTGTGTATTCGATTGATGAAAGATATAAAAGCAATAACTCCAAAAACCTACACAATACTAGAAGCTAAACTAGATGAAATAGGAAGAATGTTAGGTGGATGGATAAAATCAATGAAGTAACGCTAATTGAAACTCCCATTTTACTGGGAGTTTCTAGCGTTTTAATGAGGTGAGAATTGCCTGGCGACCGACAAACCGAGATTGCTATTGCGGTTACTATCCCAGTTGTTGTTGACGTTCAGACCCTTGTCGTCAAAGTTGCCGACGTTGACGTGATTGCCGTCCGAGTCGAGGTTTTGCTCACTTCTACCTGTGTCACCAAAACTAGAGGTTTACGACTGTTGCCAGTTTATATCCTCTCATCTTTGTATTTAATTTAGGAGCAATTAATACACCCTCCCTTAGAAGTAAGCAAGAAATTCTCTTCATCCTTTTCCACTCTCTGTTGTGATCCTTAAACCACAAACATTCTGGTGATCTCAAGGCGAGATATCTGGCGAATATGAACCGTAATCCATATTACATTAGCAAGATAGGTTAATTATAACTGAAAATTAGAAAATAAAAAGAGCCTCCACGAAAAAAATTTCACGAAGGCTCAAGTATTCAAGAGGAACGAGTCCTCAAGTAATCAAGTATCACTTCCTGGCGACCGACAAACCGAGA
>Ga0116171_10003238_pt1 | contig 15113 bp, 15 predicted proteins | sample AD_JPNHW2_MetaG_FD_89798 | JGI IMG/M metagenome (GOLD analysis project Ga0116171, IMG submission 89798) | Active sludge microbial communities of municipal wastewater-treating anaerobic digesters from Japan - AD_JPNHW2_MetaG | ecosystem: Engineered > Bioreactor > Anaerobic > Digestate | place...
AAGAAACTGAACTTACAGCAGCTTGCCATCTCTTTCAGCGGTGATAACCTGCTTACTCTCACTGATTATTGGGGTCAGGATCCGGAAGTAACTATTACCCCGGGCTCCTATGCAATGCCTGGCGTTTCAGACTTCAAATACCCGCCAAACAAGCAGTATATATTCACTCTTGATGTCAGGTTCTGATAACCAATGGTTTAAAAATTAAAAAATACTAGTATGAAGACAAAAATATTAAAGTATTTATTATTCTCCGGAATGTTGATCTGGTCCTTCGGATGTGTGAAAGATGTTTCTCCTTCTGATGCAATCAACACTGAATCATTGGCCGCCACACAGGATGGATTGACTAATGTTACAAACGGATGTTATGCTCTGTTTAAAGATAATATTGAGTTCAACGGTACCGTTGACATGAATAACAATTATCTGCGCCAGTATTTTCAGCTTTGCGATTTTGCAAGTGATGATATAGTATGCGGGCAGGTTACTGAAGACCCATTATTCTACAGCTTTACCCTGTCTCATTCACCCGACCAGTCAAATACACGCTTTTTCTGGTATGTCTCTTACAAGATCATAAACAGCACAAATACTGTAATTGAAATAGGTGACAAGATTTCTGACAGGACAGACGCTGTCAAACAGCTTATAGGAGAAAACTATTTCCTCAGGGCTTTCTGCCATTTCAACCTTCTTAAGTTTTATGCAAAGCCATATACCATTGATCCGAATTCAGACGGTGTCATAATACGTTCCTCATCTTCTGATCCTGCTCAGAAAGCACGGTCAAGTGTAAAGGAATGCTATGACTTTGTTATCTCTGACCTGAAAAAGGCTGCCGGACTTATGAATGAGTCCAGGGGTGTTCAGTACGCTTCAAGGGAAGCTGCATGGGCATTCCTTTCAAGAGTTTACTTATACATGGATGATAAGGCTAATGCAATTGCCTATGCCGACTCAGTAATCAACTCTTCAAAGTTTCAGCTTGAGACAGCCGAAGGTTACAAAACCTATTTCCCAAATGCTGCCACATCACCGGAAACAATATTTCTTGTAGCGTTTACTCAGGCTGACAACAAGGGTAAGTTTGGTTCTATTGCTTCAATGCTTTACTCAGATGGAAACTCTGGCTGGGGTGAAGAATTTGTAACCTCATCTCTTCGCGATTTAATGAGCACACACAGGGAAGATGTCCGCTGGGCTTATATTGACTCATTGAAGGATGACGCTGGGAACATGGTAAAGAAAAACGGTATTGACGTGTTCTATATAAAGAAATTCTCCTATCAGGACGGAGATCCGAACCTCAGTTCACCGGTTATGTTCCGTCTTTCGGAAATGTACCTGAACCGTGCCGAGGCTTATGCCAAACAGGGCAAAGACGATCTTGCACTTGATGATGTTGATATGATCAGAAAAAACCGTGGTCTGGAAGGTTCTTTATATAACAGAGTTATCCCGATGGGTTACACAGCACTACAGATTGTATTGAATGAAAGGCGCATAGAACTTGCATTTGAAGGACATCGTGCTATTGATGTCTACAGAAACAAACTTTCAATGGATCGCTCTTACTGGGGTTATCATTTACCCGGACTTAAAGAATCGGATATTAATCTGGCTACAACACCGGTAGGGTATGCTAATGAAATAGTTAATTATACCAACCCGCGTATAATATACTATATCCCTGTTGATGAAACACTTGCCAATCCACTTTGCAAACAAAACCCATAACAGGATAAATGCATTACCTTATTTATTAAAAGCAAAAAGAAATATGAAAAAAATAAAATTTTTGAAATATTCGGTGTTCATCCTGCTTGTGCTGCTTGTGGTTTCATGCAAAAAGGATGACGAAAATGATCAGATGGTGGAAGCATTATTCACATATAACACCGATGGATTTACTGTAACCTTCACAGATGCCTCTACCGGAGTATCAGGAGACTACTTCTGGGAATTCGGCGATGGCACAACCTCTACTGAACAAAAAACATCAGTATCTCACACCTATCCTAAAAAAGGACGCTATGTGTTCACACTTTACAGGGATGGTAAAAAGTATGAAGCATCAACCATAATCTATCTTGACAAGTCTTCTCCAGTGAAACTGGATGATGGAACACTCTCTGACTGGGACGCCGTAACAAAAAATGTTGTGATAAGCGGTCCTAATGGCATGGGTGCAAGAAAAGCCAAGTTTGACTATGATGCTTTGTATGTATATTTCTACATTGAGCAGGCCGGAAAAGTGTCTGATGGCACAATCATGGATATTTACCTTGATACCGATGCAAGCCGTTCTACAGGTTTCCAATGGAGCGCATACACATTACTTGGCGGAGACTTTTTGTTTGAAGGACAGCTGCAGATTGAGGAACCATGGTTCGATTGTTATAAGTATTCAGGCGCAGGCCCGGACTGGACTTTCTCATATGTTCAGGTATCTGAATTCTTTAAGGTTGGTACTGTTGCGGAAGCTGGAGGAAATACAATGTATGAATTTGCTATCTCACGTTCCAAGATAAGCGGTCTTACTGGTAACGGAATAAGAATTGGCATCAATATCATGGATAGTAGCTGGTCTGATTATGGCTATATTCCTGACAAAGGCACGGAGGGATTCTATCTCGATCTTAATGAACAATAGTTTAGGGTAGAGGAAGATCAGGGGATATTTACCCTGAATCTCGAAAGAAGAGGGATCATAATAAAATTGTGGTCCCTCTTTATTTATTTGATACATTAGCATAACATATCTTAAACCGATAACAGATTTATTGTGTATAACAGGATAATTTTTCCGCGCGCATTTGCAGTCGCCATTGATGACCTGGGCTGGAACAACGGAAAACACCTTGGAAAAGAGGGTGGGCAGGGACCATCGAGGGCAGGAGTGGACAGGCATTTTACTTTTTCAGACTACCAGTCGCTGGCTGAAGCCGGCAGGTCAGCAGGGGCCAGGTTACAGGGTCTTTTTGTACTGTGCGAGATGGACCGGGAAAATGTATGCGCAAAATACCCAACCACAACAATGCACGGTGCAGAGTGGAACAATAACTCCAATGTCTGCAATGAACAACTGGAAATAATTGACCTGGTGAAACAAAATGCTGCATTTATTGAGTTCGGAATGCATGGCGTTGGCCATGAATTCTGGCCTGAAAAAATGAAAAGAGTAAGGGCTGAATGGTATAATTTTCCTGAGAAGAAGCCATGGCCTGAACAAATCCTGCGGGATCATTTCATGTGCTTCAGGGAAATAATGAAGCAATACAACTTATCGGAAGAGCATGGACACTCATTCCCTCAAAGTTTTGCCCCTTGCGCATACAGCTATTACTGGAATCCGGATGGCAGATATAGCCTGGGAAAGCTGCTGAACGAAAATGGAGTAAAGTACGCAAACACTGACTTTTCGTATATAACGGAGCTTAATCCACCAGTGGAAAAGAATGGCGGTGGATTTGACCATGGTGTGCACGTAATAAACAGGATTAACTATGGAAATAAATATTTTGAATATGAGTCACTGCCAACGGTGCCACCACTTGATCAGGAATCAGATGTAATTGAATCACATTTTGTAAACTGGCTCTCTGAGGAGAGAGACAGACAGTCTGATATTACCGGGAAGTGGATTGCTTTTTTCAGAAGCGTTCAGGAGCTGGAAGAGAGATACCTGGCGAAAAATACTGAGCAGCTTCATTCCCAATGGTTATATAACAGGTATACCAGAATAAATGAGTCAGATCCCGGAGAGGTGATTATTGATAATACTGACATGCCGGATGAGGCCTTTAATTTCAATTTACTGGGTAATATGGTGTTGAAGATCAGGCTTGAAAACGGGAAACACGTTTCTTTTGCATCTTTTGATAATATGCCGATAGCATCATATTTTGAAGAATGCGGATACGCATTCCTTTACCTTCCTCCCGTCAAAAAGGGAACTCATGTTTTGAAATATGAGACTGGCAGTTTTCCTATGCCGGAATACATCTTTAATGCCGGAACATATAACATATACAGGTTTGAGAACAAGGAGAGATCCATAGAAATTGACATAAAGATGTATGGAACCCAGAATGTAACGATTAAATGTCGCCGGCCTGTTGCCGTAGACTCCTCAAACCCCAATCTCAGGATATTATCAGTAAGTTATGATCAGGCAAAAGCACTTCTTTCCATAAATATCTCAGGGAGGAACATAACAGGAGAATCAGGAACTATTGTTCTTACATTTTAAAATCTGTCAGTCAGATATTAGTCGAACGATAAAATGAACATAGCTATAACTGCCATTACAAGTCCAACAGTAAGAATTACTCCCGGCACAACGCCATAAATAACCAGCGAAATAACTATTGTGATCAATGGAGCAAGGCCTGTCATAGGCACGACAATAATTGCCTTGCCATATCTCAGGGCATAAACAAGGGTTAAAGCCCCGATAGCATTTAATATCTGAATTATTGCAGCCAGGCCAGGCCCTTTAAAACCCCATTCAATGGGTTTAGAAAAATCAGTCATAAAGTATGCAACCGGGATCAGTAATAATGCGGTGATGGTCATGTAGAAGAAGATGCTTTCAGCCTTCATCGTCTCGTTTGAAAACTTCATTATATATGCCTGAAGGCCCCATGCAATAAACACCAGAACAGACAAAATCAGCCACAGCTTTCCTTTGATTGAATTCTGGTTTGGATCCTGGTATGAAAGGAACAGGATCGCAATTAATGCGACACCGATTCCAATCCATTTAAGCATATTTGTGCGTTCCTTCAGAATCAGTACTGATAAGAATATTGTCAGTATCGGATAAAGTGAAATAAACGGGAAAATAATATAAGCAGGTCCTTCCCGAAGAGCCTCAAAAAGCAACAACTGCCCGCCTGCACCGGTAAAGCCCACCGTACAACCCAATAATATCGAGCGCCAGTCATGTTCAACCTTCCAGCCAATTATTTTCAAAGCAACCAGTGCGCATGGAATCATGGTCAATGCCCATACACAGTAACTAAGTGTTGCCGGGAACACCCTCTGAGGTATCTCTATTAATGCTCCCCAAACGCCCCAGAAGATTGTGGTTATTACAGCAAAAGCCAGCCAGTATTTTTTCGTTTTCATAAAATTCGTTTACATGTGTTGTTTACGGTGTAAATATATCGAAAAATAACTTACATATCCTTTCGTTAAAGAAAAATAAAATAAGCATATATAATTCAGAATTACCAAAATGAAATGATATGAAAATATTTAATTAAACAATGCTGCGTTTTTAGCAAGATGACCAGGGCAAGGTATATCAGTATGGCGCCAATAATAAGATTCAATTTTTATCTAACCGCAATAGTCAGGTAAACAGTACTTTAACTTCGTTGGAATTTTACAGACCGTCATTTGTTAACAGTTGTTAAAGTTTGTTTCTTGTTTTTTTTATCGAAATGAATAGCTTTGCTTCCAGACCATAAAAACCTAAACTCACAAAATTTACACGATGAAAAAAGTTCCATTTTTTTTAGCTGAATTTTATCTGATCTATAAAGCAATAAAATTAGTCTATGACAAAGACTCTTATCTCGTGAAGAAAGGGTTCCCGAGTTCTGTTCGTAAGAAGTTGCCGCTTGATTCGGACGGGAACGCCATACCATGGATGAACTATAATATTGTGGATTTCCTGAAAGACCGTCTGAATACAGAAATGGATATATTTGAATATGGCTGTGGTTATTCAACGCTTTTTTTTCAAAAGCGGGTAAAGAGTGTGACTTCGGTAGAGTCTGAATCAAAGTGGCATGAGAAAATGTCATCAGTTGCACAGCCGAATGTAAAGATAATTTTATGCCCTGTAAGCGACGAAAATGATGATTATGCAGAGTCAATTAACGGGACAATGAATAATTATGATATGGTTCTGGTTGACGGCAGGAACAGGATAAGCAGCATTAAAAATGCAGTTAACAAACTTAAACCCGGTGGAGTTATAGTATTGGATGATTCTCATCGACCAAAATATTCAGAAGGAATAGACTTTTTACTTTCACGGGGATTTAAAAAAATTGATTTCAGCGGCATGAAACCTGCTTCGACATATTCGCATCAGTCGACAGTGTTTTATAAGTCGGAGAATTGTTTCAATATTTAACAATATCAGATATAAACCAACACTGGTAACAAAACCTGCAGAAAATGACCAAGTTGTATTCAACTCTGGCGAGAATTTATCATGAAATGTACCAGCATGTATTTGATTATGATAAAGAGTTTGAGTTTTATGATTCAATACTGAAAAAGTTTCATTCAAACAGTATTCTTGAAATAGGGTGTGGCTCAGGAATGCTGGCTCGCAGGTTCATTGTTAATGGCTATAATTATTGCGGACTGGACCTCTATAATGAAATGCTTGATATAGCCAGGGAAGAGGTGCCGGGTGGTAGTTTTATTCAGTGTGACATGCGGAACCTTAACTTTGATAACAAGTTTGACGCTGCACTTATAACGGGTCGTTCGTTGGCCTATGTACCTGAGAACAGTGGAATTATAAGTACATTATACGGTGTACACCACGCTCTGAAGGAAAATGGATTATTTGTCTTTGGCGTTTTTGAGGCAAACGGGATATTTGACAATTTCAATGGCTTTGAACAGGAGATAAACACCGGCAATAAAAAGATAAAAAGAATTAGCCGGATGGAGAAAAACCTTGAAACAGGGTGGACATATGACTGGTATGCCAGGTATATTATTGAGGAAAATGGGAAACAATCTGAATATGACGATAAAACTACACTTAGGGCCTTTACCAGGGATGAAATTTTACTCTTTCTAAAACTTGGAGGCTTTAAGGTGGTTGAGATAATTGATGAACCAAAAACGATGACTTTTATAGCAGAAAAAGCATAGCCCAATTCAGGCATCATAGAATATCCAATTGCTTTTTTTAAAAATGCAATGCATTCCTGCTGAAAAAGAATTAATACCCAATACCTGAAAACCCCGCCGATTCTGGTTTAGAAGTTGCTGCCGGAAATAAAGGATATCCGGCCATTTTTATTATAATACCTTTAATAAGCTTCAACTCTTACTGAGCTCGTATTATCACATTTAAGAGAAATTTCTGATGCTTTGTTCAGGTAAATCGATGCTGTATCTGCTAATAAGCCGGAAACTCTTTGAGTGCCTGAATTAAAATAAAGGTTTGACCACCGGAGGTTTACTTCAAGATTCTCGGTGACATTGTTGAATACGGTTATGTTTGAGTTGTCTGAGGCATTAACGCTTAGAAATTTAACAACAGCGTTATCACTTGAATCCTTATAGAGATAGAGATCACTTTTTACGAGGTTAAGGAATAGCTCATAGTTCCCGGCCGTCCACACATAGAGATCAGATCTGTTGGCTTTTATGTCCTTTACGTCTTTTGGGAAGGAAATTGATGCCTCATACCCGTTTATTCTATTCGGATCAAAATTATTGTTAAAGATTTTCAACGTATCGTCACTTATGGAATAATTGAATACTGGCTTTGATGAGTCCTTCTCCCATCTCAGTTTGAGATATGTTGAGTCGTTGCGTGTAAAACTGACTCCGCTGCAGTTGTATGCATCAATTACCTTAAATGATGGAAGCATTTCAATGGTACTGTCCAATTCGGGCTTTGTTATTAGCTTTCTGCCATTATTACGGATATCTATGAATGCAGCCAGTATAAGCAGTGCGACTGCACACAGAAGTGATATAAATATTATCTTACTTGTCTTCATTATAATCGGAATAGTTTTTTCTCTCGAAAAATGGTTTTATCTCTTCAAATGTTATGCTTAGCATTTCGGCCTGACGTGCTATCCGTGGCAGATCTGTCTCGAAGAATAACTTCTTATTCTGTGCAATTATTATGTTTTTTGCATCACCGGCAACATAGAAGCCCATGCCGCGCCTGGTTTCAAGTATGCCGTCTGACTGAAGCTTGCTGTATGTCCGCATAATGGTATTAGGATTTACCCCCAGCTCAATGGCCAGATCACGTACTGAAGGAATCTTTTCAAACAGAGGATATTTGCCCTCCATTATCCTCTCCGAGATGTTATCGGCTATCTGGAGAAAGATGCTTTTTTTATTTCCGAATTCCATCGTTAAACCTCCTTCTCCTTAAGACTGAACCACGAAATAGCCAGAAGCGAAAGATTCGCAATCATGGCCAGGACGGAAAAAGCACCCGCACCAACATTGCCGTGTTTAATAAACAGTATGCCAGTCCTGCGATAACCATATGTGTCAATATCAAAAGCTTTCCCCAGCAGATGTATGTAGAGAAAGATGCCAAACCCTGTCAACATTATTATAAACATTGTCTTCAGAAATGGGGATTTGGAGAAATATGCCCCACCGGCAAATACGGCAAGAAAGGCAAGAATTGTTCCCTGTATAAATGCCATTATCTCCCATTGCTCATTCGGCGCTCTTGAAAAGAACTTACTTACCGGTTCGTTAAAAGAAAAAGTGTGGTCCTTCATGGAGGAGCTCCATAAATGGATAAATGCTCCTTCAATATTTGCGGCAATCCAGAAGAGAAGAGGCATTAACACTACAAATGCAATAATTCGGGTAATAAATTCCAAAAGATATTTTTCAAGCGTGCTGGACGGAAACATCAGGAAGGCAATGCTTTTTCCTTTCGACCTGAAAGAGGGGAATGCCATACCGACATAAATGAGCCCGATTGCAAAGAAAAGAAACACAAAAACCCTGAATGAGTCTTTGTTGTCCCAGCCTGAGAGACCGGTTGTGAGTTGCAGGTATATAAGCAAAATAAACACCAGACCAAAAAATCCCGCTACAGAGATGGCAATTGTCTTCATGTTTATGGTTAAAGATTGCCTGAATAGCATCAGAAACCTTTTCACTGAAAATATATCATTTGAATCCATGATGTTCAGATTGTTTTACCGTTTATAACTGCATTAAAGAGCAATTCAATATCCACTTCCGTTTCAATATGGTCCTTTGGAATAATATGTCTGTATCCACCCGGTACAGTCTCGCTGTAAATTGACCGGGACAGGTCTTCAGAAGTCCCGGTAATAAACGAGACCTTCTCTGAAATTTCAGAAACTGTCTTCTTGAAAATCATCCTTCCCTCATCAAGTATAATGATCCTGTCGATGATACTTTCAATATCCCTTGCCTGATGAGTTGATATAATGACCAGCTGATTCTCATCAAGCGATCCGGCAATGATCTTTCTGAAAAGCGACTTGGATGGAATGTCAAGACCGTTGGTGGGCTCATCAAGAAGGAGCAACCTGCATCTTGTTGCAAGTGCAAATGCAATCTGAAATTTTTTTTTCTGCCCTAAAGAAAAACGATGCAGCTTATTTGCCGGGTCGAGCTCAAAATCCATTAATAGCCTGTTGAGAAGCTCTTCATCGAAGTTTGGATAAAACGAAGCGTAAGAATCTATATATTTTTTTATCTCAATAGATGGGAGTGTAAATTCCTCGGGGACAAAATATACATTGTTCAGGAATGATACTTCACGCCTGAATGGAAAATGACCAAGCACCTTTATACTTCCCGAACGGGCGAAAAGCAACCCGGTCATAAGCCGCAACAATGTTGACTTACCCGCTCCATTCCTGCCTAACAAACCGGTAATACTCCCCGATTCAAGCTCAATGGATAGGTCTTTGAAAAGATCCTTTTGCCCGGGATAAGAAAAGCCAAGCTCATTAATCTCAATCATGTTTTACTGTATTGGTGTATTAAATATCTAATACAGTAAAATTAAACTATTTTCACTTAATTCCAAATAAACAGGATATTTTTATTAAAAATTATGTATCAGCAAAGATATCAGACCCTATTATGGCTAAATTCAAATCTTCGGAATATGTTTTCCTGCCTGTCAGAATATCTTATTGATAAAAAGCTTATGCATTGAATATGGAACTGATAATATATTATTTCACCGGAACCGGCAATTCACAGAATGTTTCATCATGGGTATCATCCGTGGCTGAGAACCGCGGTATAAAATGTTCTCAGATAAATATTGCATACACTGACAGGATAAATATTCCTTCTCCTTCGAAAGATGCACTGGTGGTTTTCATATCCCCGATACACGGATTTAATTATCCTCCTGTGATGTTGAATTTCATCGCACGTTTTCCAAAGGGGAAAAACCGTGTCGTGCTCATGAACACAAGAGCTGGCATGCGTATTGGTAAATTTGTTACTCCCGGACTGACGGGAATAGCCTTTTACCTGTCGTCATTATTTTTATGGCTTAAAGGTTACAGGGTAAATGGAATGGTGCCGGTTGACCTGCCTTCAAACTGGATATCATTGCATCCAGGTCTTAACGAAAAAACAGTAAGATACCTTCATGAAAAGAATAAGGAGCGGGTAACAAAACACGCAGAGAAGTTCCTTTCAGGGCAAAAAGATTTCAGGGCATTGCGTGAAATTGTACAGGATATAGCAATTACTCCGATTTCCGCAGGTTATTACTTTATTGGCCGTTTCTTCCTTGCAAAAACGTTTTATGCTTCAAGTGATTGCAACAACTGCGATATATGCATCAAAAACTGCCCGGTAAAAGCAATTGTGAAAAGAGACAGCAGACCATACTGGACTTTCAGATGTGAAAGCTGCATGAGATGCATGAGCAACTGTCCGAAAAGATCAATTGAAACGGCACATGGATTTGTAGTTGCGTTTCTGTTGTTTAACTCATTGCTTCTTACGCCGCTGTTTTACAAATACACCGGCATGTTTTTTACAATAAATAGTGCGGTGATAAGATTTATTGCTGAATATGCTCTGTTGTTCCTTTTTCTTTCACTTCTGTACAGAATCATTCATTTCCTGATGCGATTTCGTATTTTTGAGAGACTAATGGTTTTTACTTCTCTTACAAAGATAAATTGGTGGAGACGATATAAGGGACTGAAAAACTTCTGATCATAATGAATAAAAAGAGTTTTTGGATACTGACTTCCTCAATGGTGCTTATTAAACTGTTGATTCATTTCCTTACCTGCACCAATTACGAGCTGCACAGGGATGAAATGCTTTACTTTTCAATGGGTAGTCACCTTGCATGGGGATTTGCTTCAACACCTCCGGTAATGTCTTTCCTGTCGTTTATAATAAAAAGTCTTTTTGGGTACCAGGAGTTCTTTGTTAAATTATTCCCTGCTCTGGCAGGGGCTTCAATTATTATTCTGATTGCTCTTTTTATAAGAGAACTTGGTGGAAAGATGATGGCTGTCTTTACGGGATGTCTTGCATTCATCATCTCTACAGCTATGTTACGGTCATCTTCTCTTTTCATGCCTGTAATATTTGAACTCTTCTTCTGGATGCTGTTTCTCTTTTTTGTTCTAAAGCTTATTATTACAGAGAATCCCAGATACTGGATCTGGATAGGTGTAAGTTTTGGGCTTGCATTCCTCAACAAATACTCAGTGTTGTTCCTTGGAGGAGCTACCTTCATTGCCCTTTTGATAAGTGAACACAGGCGCCTGCTGCTTTCAAAATATGTCGTTTATGCTGTATTGGCAGGGTTGCTGATAATGTTGCCTAACATCCTCTGGCAGGCAAATCACAACTTTGCTGTGGTGACCCATATGGGAGAGCTTTACCGCACCCAGCTGGTTTATGTATCACCGGCAACGTTCTTGTCTGAGCAGATAATGATGAATTTTCCCTCCATCATTATCTGGCTATCGGGACTGATAGGCGTGATTTTATTCAGAAAAGAGAAGAGGCTCAGGGTGTTTGGCTATATCTTTCTTATAGTATTAATACTTTTCCTTGTCTCCAGGGGGAAATCTTATTATACCCTGGGTGTGTATTCCATGATGTTTGCTTTTGGAGGATACATACTTGAGAAATATTTTAAAAAATGGATCCCGGGCATTCTTATAGTTTCTGTTGCTACCTCGCTTTTGCTGCTTCCACTGGGGTTGCCTCTATTGCCTCAGAAACAGCTTAAAGAGTATTGTTCATGGTTCTCAAAGAACATAAACCCAGCTCCGATGAGGAGTGAAAACAACACCTATTACCCGGTACCGCAGGATTATACAGATATGACCGGCTGGAATGAGCTGGCTAAACTGGCATCATTAGCTTATAATAAGCTGACTGATGAGCAAAAGCGGAACTGCACTGTTTTTGCAAATAACTACGGGCAGGCCGGAGCTTTGGACTTCTATGGCAAAAAATATAACCTTCCTGATCCGGTATGCTTAAATGACAGTTATATCTTCTGGGCACCTGATTCGCTTTCATCAGGTAACTTCATTGTTTCGGACCATGACCTTGGAGACATTCCGGATTTGTTTAACACATACACTGAAATAGGGGAGATAAAAGATGATTGCTTCAGGGAAAACGGACTGAAGATCTACCTGTGTCAGGACCCAAAACCGCTCCTGAACGAGTTTGTCAGGAAAAGAATAAGAAAGAATAAGGAAATTTACGGTTATTGATACAATTACAGACTATGCTTAAATGCTTAAATTCATCGTTGGCGCTGATAGTTTTGTGGGCGATTTCACTGACTCTTAACGGTCAGGATAATACCAGCTCATGGTTTACAGTTACTAAAGCTGCAGATAATGTATGGTGCATTGGAGACCATGGCGCAGACAATATGTATCTTGTTGTTGGCAAAGACACTGCAATGCTTATTGATTGCGGATTGGGTGTTGCCAATATCCGCGACTTTGTAAAAACTATGACAACGCTTCCCCTGGTAGTGGTAAATACTCATGCTCATCCCGATCATTCAGGGGGCGATTATCAGTTTGCTGAAGTATATATAAATCCTTCTGATCTGACAGAAGCTCTTGGCTATGTGAATCTGCCCGTAAAGAAGAGCGGTGCTGCTGCAAATATGTCTGGGGGAGCAACACCGACCGGAAACGATCTCTTTTCTGATACACTAAATCATAAACCAACTAAAATCAGGTCGCTGAAAGAAGGTCAGATTTTCGACCTGGGAGGAAGGAGACTTGAGATTATTTACGTGCCGGGTCATACTCCGGGAGAAATCTGCCTTCTGGATTCACAAAACAAGCTTTTGTTTACCGGCGATAACGACAATGGTCTGGTCTGGCTTCATATTAAAGGATGCCTTCCTTTGGAAGTTTATCTCAGATCGCTTGAGAAGCTTAATAAAAGATCGGGAGAATTCAACACAATACTACCGGGGCATGGGACACCTATTGATGCTGCCTTTCTTTCGGAGCAGATTGATTGTGTAAAGCTCATCCTTGATGGAAAATGTGAATGCAAGGACTATAATACTTTTGCAGGAAACGGAAAGATATGCACATTCAAGAGGGCAACGGTTGCATTTAACCCGGATAACCTCCGGGAGAAATAATTCAGGCAGCATTAAACTCTCAACAGAATTGTTAAAATAATAAATTGCGTACTTAAATTACCAGTAAATAAATATATTTACCGTATGCAATCTTCAGAGCGAAACGGCTTACATATAAGAACTGGTTTATTTATAATCCTGTTCGCATTCTCCTTTGCGTTTGCGCTGAGCCGTAATGCTGCTTTACCTGGAAATAATTGTTCTGACCGACATCAGTCAGAGCTTTCTTCTGGCAGTATTAACTCAGTAGTATGTTCCGGAATAGATTTCCTGGCGTTTCAAAGGATTAGCAATAGCAGCACTGAATGCTTTTTATCAATATTCCCCAAAATTAACCCTGCTTTTGGAAACAGAATTATCGGAAATAAAATCCGACTCTCGCATTTGCTGAACATCAGCAGGACAAATTCTTTTTTTCTGATTCATCATTATCATCTTTGTCTTTCAGATAATGAAGATACCCCTCCTTTAATTTGATAGGTCAATAGAGGCCTGCGCTTGTAAAATGCCTGAAGTCTTCCGCAAACTGGAGAAGATTTTGGAGTGCTGGAAGTATGGACATATTTCTTATCCTCAGGCTTCTGGAATTAATTCGTGATTTCATCTAAGAAAATAATCAATTAATTAAATATCAACATTATGAAGACATTAAAATCAATATATATACTTGCTCTGATATGTATTACCCTTCTTACTTCATCATGGAAGTATAATAATAAAGGAACAACAATTACAGTCAAGGCTTTGGAGGAGATTGTAACACCCAAATTGCTAAAGGAGTCTGCTGATATTATTTCTTTACGATTAACCACATATGGTCTTGATACCTTCTGTCTGAATATCAATGAAAACAGAGGTGAGATAGCTATCACTGTCCCGGATAAAAGCAATCTGGAAGATATTTCGGGTCTGTTGACGCAAAAAGGTGTTCTGGCATTATATGAGACATATGACAGAGAGGAGACAAAGGCATTGCTGAGCGACGGAAAACTGCTGGATATGTTTAGTCATACTGACAATCAGATAGGATGTATTTCTCCGGCTGATTCGGTTAAAGTGAATCTGCTGTTGCATTCTCAAAGAATACCTGATAATGTGATTTTTCGATGGGGTGTAATAAATGACAGATTACAGGTTTCTCTCTTTGCCCTTAAAAGCAAAGGAAATCCATTGCTTATGCGCTCAGATTTTGAGGAAATAAGTTATTCAGATAATGGCAGGATTAACTTTACTCTTAAGAAGGAGAGCTCTGAAAAATGGGCCGATGCAACAGCCAGGAACCTGGACAGATCTGTTGCTGTGTTGATTGATGATAAAGTAATCAGCAGTCCGGTAGTGAGACAGACTATTGAGTCTGGCAAATTTGAGATATCCGGAAATTATTCAGAAAGAGAAGCAAGATTTTTTACAGCTTTGCTCTGCAATAATCAGCTTCCTTTAACTTTCCTTGTTATCAGATAATCAGATAAAAGAGGCCGCAGATATTGCGGCCTCTTTTTTTTACAAAATTACTGTAATAATATCCTGGAATTTTTTTTCAACTATTGTAAAGTTTTGGTTTTATGCGTTAACTTTAGTTCGCAACTACTGAAAAATGATTTTGCTAAAAATATCCAGGAGATTCTTGCTAATGCCGTTAGTTCTGGTAGTATTCTTTACTGCCGGTTATCTGGTTTACACTGATATTAAAGGCAGAACAATAAATGAG
>Ga0116171_10003239_pt1 | contig 15112 bp, 31 predicted proteins | sample AD_JPNHW2_MetaG_FD_89798 | JGI IMG/M metagenome (GOLD analysis project Ga0116171, IMG submission 89798) | Active sludge microbial communities of municipal wastewater-treating anaerobic digesters from Japan - AD_JPNHW2_MetaG | ecosystem: Engineered > Bioreactor > Anaerobic > Digestate | place...
AATAATAATATCAACTTCAGCTAAATGCTCGTTCATTACCTTTTTGTTCTTTTGTTTTTGTATATCGTTCATTCTAACCTACTCTCTTAAACATATTATCTATTACACCTGATTTAAGTTGCATGCTAATAAGGCGTTGTGCAACATCAAAAAAATAACCGTTGATTAATTTTACAGATAAATCTAACCTTTTAATGTTTTTTTGAATCAATGCTTGTTCTAATTCATTGTGATACATTGCCCATGCTTTCCCTTGTGCTAATTTAATTGTTTGTTCCATGATATTTCTCCTTTACTTGTCCTAACAAATATATATTAGCATCATAGTTTATTTTGTATATCCTCCGTTTGTACTATATTTTTTAGGCAATCCAAAATTATCATAAATTATCTTTCCTTTTAATATTGTCTGTGGTTCTCCTAAAGTATTATAAATTATGACTGGTTCATAATGCTGGCAAAATGCAATTTGTGTATTTAATAATAAAAATAACAATATTATATATTTCTTTGTTTTTAGATTAATTATATGTTTTAACATCTTGTGAAAATTACTAGAATCATCAAAAACAAAAAAACTACTTGTAGGCAATCTAAATTGATTAAATTCAGGACGACATAGTAATGTTCTAAAATGTCCTTCGCTAAAACCATATTTTTTACTAATTTCTTTTAATCCTATTGACATATTACCTCCTTTCAAAATGGTAAATCATAAATTGGGGGTTGTGGTTTGCTTTTAATATATTCAGTTACACAATCCTTACAGGCTTGTACAAAGTTTTGTTCATCATCTAAATCTATAGCTTGGAATCCATTATTACCTGATAATTCAACATAACCTTTTTTGTAATAAATCCTAGAATATCCAAAATTTGAACCTGTCCATGGGTAATGTGATTTATATCCTTTTTCTAATAGCATGTTTGATATTGTTGATGCGTAAGTCATAACTCTAAATCCTTTTCTATATGATACTGTTCATCACCATACCAACCTTCTAGGATTGTGTGGTATTTTTTTAAAAATTCTATTGCTGGGATAATTTTTTCAGGAGTAACCCAATTACACTCAAATGCTTTAATAACCTCTTCCAAAGCTTTAATCTCTGCATATTGTACCATTCTAAATTCCTTTCTCTAATAAGTATGTCATAGGCTTGTTTAGCCCCTGCACAAACTTCTACCTTATAATCTAACTGTCTAAGTATTTTATGCACCTTCTTTTGGCTCTCAGATACTACACCGCCATCCCTACGTTTCATTTCTATGAATAATTTGTATTGTGGGATAAAAAGGTCAGGAGCCCCAGGGCACATGCCCTCTGCTTTTAGTTTATTTATCTGTGCATATTTATCATACTTTGGGATTTTTGCGAACTTTTTATCGTCCTCATCCTCATTTATTTGTACCCCGTTAGGTATAGAAAATACAAATATATTCTCTCTCCTACACCTAGCCACAAATGCAACTTGTTCAGCATGTTCGGTGGGTTGGTTATTATTGTTCATTAACATACTCATCAATCATCGCATCAAACATAACTATTTTTTCAGCTATGTTGCTTTTTTTAATGTCGAAGTGCTTACAGAAGTCTTTGACGTTTATATCATGCTCAGCCAACTTAGTTTTAAGCGTGCCCTCAGGTGTTGGCTCTTGTGGTGCTTCAATCTCCCCGACCTCTAACCAATCAGCTAGTGTTTTGCCTGTTTCTTCGGTTATCTGAGCAATAAACTCGTCTTGAAACTTGCCCGAACGGTCTTTAATAACTTCTGCTGAGTGATTACGGTCAATCATAACTAAAAGGTCAAACTCATATTCGATATCTTTGCCTTGTTCGGCTGCCATACCTACACGTTTAGGTGCGGTTTTACCTTTTTCGTTTAATTCCATAACATATTCTGTTTTAGCTCGCATTGTAGTTATTACGTGCATATTAGATTTTAATATAACATCAATAAATTGCCTTTGAATAGGTGTAGCAACACCCCAAGCTCTAAAGCTATTACCATCAAATCTAGTTGTAGTAAGTTTTTCAACTTCTTCAAGTAATTTTTGCCAAGCATGAGTTAAACTGTCTATAATAAGTACATTGTAACCTAAACTTTCAGCTTCTTTAATTACTTTAACCATATTTTCTATTGATGGGAAATCAAGCTCACACACATCAAAATCAAATCTATCTGCATATTTACTTGCCGATTTTCTTTCTGTATCTATAAGTGCAATTTTGCCACCCAAGCCAGTTGCCAAACGTAAAGATGAGAAGGTCTTACCTGAACCGCTAACACCCATCAAGCCTGCTCTTAGTTTACATTGTTTTTTTGTTGCTTTTTTAAACATTATTCTACTCCTTTGTTAAAATATTCAATCAATTTTTCTAAATTAATTAAAAACTTTTTACCTGCTTTTATATGTACAATTTTATTTTGTAACACTAATGTTCTAATATTAAATGGTGCTAATCCTGTAATTTTAGCAGCTTCTTTTATTGTTACCATTTTAGGTATTTTAATTTGTTCATCCATCTTTTTTCTCCTAACATTAAATATCTGTAATAAAAAGCGGTTACAAAGCCACCGCAGGGGCAATTTGTCAACTACCTAAAAAGGTATTTCGTCCTCTCCAATCAACTCATCATCAGCTACTTGGTTGGCTGTAGAAGCACTAGCCTCAGCCTTCAAAGCTTGCACATAATCATAAGCTTTTGTGTTGTAAAACTTAGCTTCAGTATCAAAATCGTTGTAAAAATGGCATCCATACATTTTAAGCTCGTTTTTAAAGCCAAACATAGGAATATTGTCATAAGTTACACCAGCTTTTTCTTCAGCTTCTTCAATAACTTTTAGAAGTGCTTTAGGCAAATCCGCTAATTTATATGCTTTTGGAGTATTAGTAAACTTTAACGCTTTAGTTTCTCTATCACGACTAATAAAAGGCTTTTGTGTAATATCAAGTAACACAGTTTTACCAACTAATTTAGCTGCGTTTTCGTTCTTTTTGCCGATAGCTGTCATAACAGACATACATTTTTTGTTTACTTCTTCAGCATCTAAACTTTTAAACTCTTTTTCAGTTAGTTCACAATATAATACACGGCTTAAAAAGTTTCTAAGATTTTTTACATTAGCTGAATCAGGGTCATCTAATTTTGTAAGCCAAAAGTTATGTACTAATTCTTTGCCTACTTCTAAATCAAATACTACAGTCAATGCCGGTGTATTTTTTTCACCTATAACTGAGATATAAGCATTTTTAATGGTTGATTTGTACAAACCACATTCTAACGTACCTACAAAGTTACTGTTAGACGATTGTTCATCCGCTACCTTGTCAAATGAGAAGTTAATTCCCATCCAGTTTTGTGTTGTTGCTGTCATTTTTTATTCTCCTTCTTTCTACTTGTTAATCTTAAATTCAAATTTTTCTGATTCTTTTTCTATTTTATATTTTTCTAATAAATCAGGGTTTTCTTGTCCAAAAAGTTTTTGGTCAAATGCTTTTCTTTTTGTAGTTTTCCATCCAAAACTATAAACGCCATGTTGCATTTCATTTACATCCATTTGTGATAATAAAGCAATTAATTGTAATTCTCTTTTCTCAATTTCTTTTTCTGTTTCTTTTAAATCAAATTTCAATCTAGCTTGTTGGTCTTTTAATGCATCCATTTCTGATGTAATTAAGTTTAAATCAATATTCATGCTTTCTCCTTATGTTCTTCTATAATTACATTAATCTGATTGTTAAAACTGCGTGTATTTTTATCAGCTAGTGCTTTAACATAATCCTCATTGCCAGCATAAAAATGCACTGACCGGTTTTTGTTTTTCTTTTTTGGTTCTTGTTGTTCCATTTATTCTCCTTCCTGTTCTATTAGTTACATATATCAATAAAAACTAAATCTTCATCTTTAGTTAATTTATCATTTAACATTTGCGTTCTATTATAAATTTCAATAGTATCTGTAAAAACAAGTTGATTATTTTTATTTTTAAAAATAATCACAACATTTGCGTTTTCGTTATACTTTTCTAACTGTGATTTTAAATCCTTAATTGTTAATTTAAACTTTTGCATCTTTCCTCCTATCTGTAAATATTAATCCTAACAAAAATAATAATAACAAAAACTAACAAGTTTGTCAAGGGGTTAGTTTATAGTTATAGTAAAAGTTAAATCTTTTATTACATCCTTCTTTTTAGCTATTAAAATCATACCGTCTGTGTTTAGACTAATTGGAAGAATAAAATCATCTGTTTTTAAATTAGCCGCTTCTAAAAAGACTTTTGATTCTTCAATTCCTAATTCAAATATACTCATTATACACCTACCTTCCATTCTAAATACTTCTTATACTCAGCTATACAATACTCAATAGGCAATAGTGTTTTACTTGCCACGCTGCAAGAGTATTCTTTTGCATATCTGAAATAAGCATGTGTTGGTTCTTTTCCAGCTACTTTGCCAATACTATCAGCTAGGTCAAAGCCAATCTGTTCAAGCTTATTTAATGTCTCAGATTGCATATTAACATGCGACTTTGACCATCTTAAAAGTTTATCAAAATAACTGTAAGTATAATCACAATACTCGCTAACCCAAGTTTGCAATTCTTTGCCTTGTTTAACAGGCTTGTAAACATCTGTAATGCCTGCCCCTGCCAATAACTGACCTAGTTCTATCAACATCTTAAACTTATACTTATCAGGTACAAGGCTAGCTGAGATTATTGGATTTTTGTCTAGTATGTATAGTTGCATTAGTCTTGCTCCTTAACTATTTGTGTTTTTCTATTATTCAAAACTCTTATTACTTCTTCTACAGATATTTCATTAATTAATTCTATATAATGTTTTAAAAATTCTTTATCAGGATAATAACCTATTAATATATTTCTCAAATCTTTTTCTTCCAAAATATTAGGTTCTAAATCCTTTTCGCCCTCTAATAATGACTTATAAGAATATTTTTTACTCACTTTACACCTATCTTTCTAAAATTTAATCCTAACACAATCTATTATATTCCTAACAAGTTTATTTGTCAAGGGGTTAGAATAAACTTTTTTGCTTAGTGTGATTTTTGATACGTTCATTTATAATATCAATATACTTTTGTTCTTGTTCCATAAGTATATATTTTCTATTAGTATTTATACAAGCTATCGCTGTTGTTCCACTACCTGCACAGTTATCTAAAACTAAATCACCTTCATTTGTATATGTTTTAATCAGATATTCAAATAGTGCTACTGGTTTTTGGGTTGGGTGTGTCATTAATTTATCACGTTTATAAAATTCAATAATTGATTGAGGATTTTTTTCTTTATATGTTTTTAAAACTCCATCATCATATGCCAATGGAGAACTATCACTTTTAGAATATATTTTGCCTGTTCTTTCTTTTTGTTGCGTTTTTATAGGATAATATTTAGGAGTTCCATTACTAAAAACTAAAATATTTTCGTGCCTTTGCATAGGTCTATATTTTGCAATCTGCGTTCCACTAGGAAGTTTTTTATCCCAAATCCATTCATATTTAAACATTTTAGGATTACTCATAACTAAAGCCGAAGTAAATGGCTGACTAGCTGTAAGGACAATAGCCCCATTGTCTTTTATAATCCTTTTGTATTGCTCCCACAACAAATCAAAAGGAATAATAACATCCCATTTACATGCAGTAGTACCATACGGTAAATCACAAAGTATCATGTCAATACTTTTATCATCTATATCTTTCATTAATTCTAAACAATCGCCATGTAAAACTGTATTATACATTAACAACCTCCATCTTCTCTCTCATTTTAGCCACAACATAATAAGGCTTATAACTTTTACGCCTACAATAATTAGCCAAACGTATTACCTCGCTATTAAACACATCCAAGTCTACCGCAGCCACACGCACAGGCAATATCTTTGTATAGTAAAATGTATTGCCGTTGTAGCCAAGTAGCCTTGACAGGCTTTCTATTGCCCCTGCTGAGCCTGTAAGGGCTTTAATCTCAACAACTTGTTCAACTCTTTCAGTTTCTTTTATTTCACGCTCTCTCTTCTCCTGTTGTGCTTTGATTATAAACTGACATTCAGGACAAGTATTGCCTGTTCTTTCGTATATAACTGAGAAGCAATTTGGACACACGATTATAGGGTGTTCGTATTCTCTTTTAGCACCATTATCTACTGAAAATAAGCGATTTTCACTCCAAAGCCCGAACCGACTAATATTATTAGAATAATCAAAATGCCTAAAAAATCCCATATTTTTATTATCCATACGCCCAGCACGACCGACTGCCTGTAAATATAATCTTAACGAGTTTGTAGGTCTCGCGAATATCAAATCTATTACATCTACATCTGAATAACCTCTAATTGTCATACCAATAGTAATCAAAATTTGTATTCTACCTTTTTTGTGAGCATCGAACCAATAATCATTTAAAAATTTCTTTTGTTTTGAGTGTACAACTCCAGCCTTGATTCCTTGTTTCAAAAATTCATCTCTAAGTTTTTCAGCATGATCAATATTAATTGCAAAGCAAATAGCCTTATATCCTAAGTCTACTTTTTTATAACTGGTTACAATATCCTCAATAATATAATTTTTATTGCACGCTTCGTTTAAATCATCGTCATTAAACTCACCAGTTGACATTACACGCACATTTGATAAGTCAACATTTAAAGGAACATAGTTTTTATCAACAGCTAAATAACCTAAGTCTTGAAGTTCTTTTACTGTTGTTTGGTTATCATAAAAATCAAAACCTTTTAAATAATTCTCTTTATTATCAATAATAGTAGCTGAAATTCCAACAAAAAAAGCATTAGGATGTTTAGTGAATACTTTTTTAATCATGCCTCCAGACCAGCAGTAGTCGCACTCATCCATTATAATCAAGCTAGGTGTAATTGTATTTAATTTATCTAATCTTGATACATAAGTTTGAAGCATTAATATCTGAACAGGTGAATTAAGATTTTCAAATCTATCCATGCCACTTTTTATAATTCCACAATCTAATCCAACATCTTTAAATTCTTTATAAGTTTGCAAAACTAGCGGTTGATTAGCTACAAGAAAAAATACTTTTCCACCTTCAGCTACATGTTTTTTAATGACTTCAGCAGCTAGGAAAGATTTTCCTGCACCTGTAGGTAAAGCAATAGCTTGCTTCTTGACCCCTTTTGCTATATTATTTAAAATTATATTATATGACCTGACTTGATGCGGTCGTAATTGTTTCATTATTTTCTTCCTTACTGATAATACTCTATATTTTTAATATATTCATTTTTAAATTTGACTGCTTCATCATAAGTTTTAAAATATTTTTCTATTTGCAAATCTTTCCTTTTTATTTTAAAAACCCATCTTTTATAAGTATTTGAATAATAAATATTTTTATTTTTTGATTTGTTTGTAATTTTAACTGGCGTATTTAACATATTATCTCTTTGTTCGCATATTCTCAAATTTATTTTTCTATTGTCTAATGTATTTCTATTTATATGATCTATTATTTTATCATCAGGACAATTAGTAATTAATCTATGAAAAATTAAAAGTTTTTTCGCTTTAGGGTTATATACATCAAACGCACTCCCATAAAAATTATATCCATCAAATCTAACACCCCATCCATATTTATTGATTAATTCTAAATCATCTAAATCAAATAAAATAATCTTTTGACCATGTTTTTTACTATCAACTATTATTTCGCCATGATTTTCTCTGAAAGTAATCATATTTATTTTTCTATCGCCTAATGTTCTACATTTTGGACAACAAAAATTTCTTTTCCCAATTTGGCTTGGGAATCTATTAAATTCCTTGCCGCAGTAATCACATTTAATTGTTAGCATGTCGTGTTCCTCCTTTAAAGGCGATAAGTCCTATCCGAACACGACTAAGGATAAGACTTATCTAAACTTTTATATGGTCGTGTTCCATATCATCATACCACCAGCAAAGCTAGGTGTCAAGGGGTAGTTGTAACTATTTTATTTTTAAAATATACAATTACAGTACCTGAATTATTGCCACTTTTTGGTTTATTTGTTTCAGGGTCTATAAAACTTATACGACCTTGTAAAACTTCATAATGATATTTATTTTCTATGTATTCATGCCATACTTTTGTGTCCATGCACAAACTAGGTAATATCATTACACAGATAGGGCAATTATTATTTTGGACTTCGTAATCTGCTTTTTTTATCCATTCAGCTTTGTTTGAGAATGGAGGGTTACAAAAACATCTTTCATTTTTCCAAGATTTTTCTAACGCATTGCTTCCAAAATCAATAAAAAATCCTTTAGTAGCTTTACAATTATCAGAAGTACATGCCACATCAAAAGTAAAGTTAAAAATATTATGTAGCTGATTAAAAATAAAATCAGGTGTTTGAAAATTGTCATTTCCTTTGCCTTTTTGGTTCATTTTCATCTATTTACATCCTCTCTTATAAAAATCTTCTAGATCTTCCCCCTCTAAAAGCCCACTAAAAAACTTAAACTTACCGCCATGCTCCATAGTTGCTAATTGTGCTTTTGCTTCGTTGCCTGCTTTGTCATTGTCCAAAATAAACACAATACTATCAAAATCGTTCCATAACTGTAAATTAGCAACAACTTCAGGTAGTATTTTAACGCCATTACTAGGGGTTAGTATTGTATCTGTAACAGTAGCAAATTCACCATGCTTTTTTTGTGCTTGCTCGTGTAGATATTGGTATAAAAATATTGAATCAATATAACCCTCTGCCACATAAGCCTTGCGACTACCGCCCACAGGGCTATAAGTCACACTCAAACAATTAGCACCACCTTTAGAGCGATAGCATTTTGTACCATTATCAAATAATTTAAAGTCCTTTTTTCTAATCTCATATCCGATACATTTATTATCCGGGTACCGCCATGTTGGAAAGACCCAGCCTTTACTTTTATCATATCCCACGTAGCAAGCCACAGCAGTAGGATAAGTAATGCCCCTAAGTTCATATAGTTTTTTCCCATAAAAGGCGAATCTGTCCTCATGTAGTAAGCTCTCGTTTAGTATCTGTAGAATGTAATCAGAGTAATCATGCTCCTCCAACTGTCGAGGTTTACTCGGTAGCTGAGGTAAAATCTGCACAGGTCGTTCCTTAAAGTCATCATTAAACTCGTCTAGGTCTTTTAGGGCTTGGCTGATAGTTACGTTGCGTGTTTTGGCATAGAATGTAACAGCTCCGCCCTCAGCATGGCAACTTTTGCAATGAAATTGTCCAGTTTTAGTATTTACACTCAAACTAGGTGTATTGTGATGATGTGAATGCAAAGGACAAAAAATCTGTATTTCCGTTTTATTCCATAAAGTTTTCTCTAAATATGGCTCGTATATTTTTTTTAGGTCTAGCATTTGAATAGTGCCTTTACTTCTTCAGATATTTCATGTTTTAGTTGAACGCATAAATTTAATAATGCATATTTTTTATTGTTAAACCAACAACTTGATTTTTTAGGTCTTTTACTTGTATATTGCCAACATTCAGTGTTAGTTGTAACATCAAGCCAAAAACCGCCTTTTTTTTGCATAATCTCTTCCAACCCCAAAACAATATCTGATGTGATGGGTGGGTAAGTGTTGCCATCAACACCATAAGGACACTCAAACCAACATTGTCTATCTGTACATTTAGTACCATATTTATCCTTACAAAACTGATTATTAGTGCAACAATCATCCCATTTTGGCTCTATCCCAAACGCCTCAAAAAACTTTTTTTCTATCTCTGACATTGTTTAATCTCCTTTATTAATTTATCTAACTTGCGTAGCTCCCTATTAACCATCCTCTTATTCTCAGGTGTTATAGTATCAATTAAGTGGTATTTTATCTGTTTTAGTTGTTGTTCGGTTAGGTTATTTAACATTTTTTATTGCTTCAGATAATATATAAATAGCTTTATCAATTCTACTTAAATTATCATAATCATCAAAATAAGCATCATAAAATGTGCGCCCTTCACACAATATTCTTATAGCTTTTTTAATAGCTGAAAGTAAATGTTGTTTATTCATTACCCCACCCTTTCCAAATACTTACTAACCTTACCTATCTGTATATAATACTTATTTAATGGCACATAGAGGGCTATAAAGCGTTCAGGCATACGATATTCTCGCCCACCACGCAGTAGATGCACAAAGCCATCTACTACGCTTAGAACGTTTGCAATCTCTTTATACTCCCATTTATTTATCTGCCATAAGTGATTATATGCTCGCATTATCCGCTGCCTTTTTGTTTTGTTCGGATACTAATTCATATATTGCTTGTTGTTTATAAAAATTTATAATAGGAGTTATATCTAAAGTATCGTCAAAAGCTGTAGTTTTAGCCATAATTTCAACCATCTTTTTATAGATATTTAATTCCCATTGTAACTCTTTAGATTGTTTAACTAACCTAATATAATTACCCAAATTTTGTTCTGTCATCGTCATAATCTACCCCACAGTCCTAAAATAAATAACTATACTAGTAAAAACAATTAACAAACTTATAAATAAACTAAGTGCTACTGTTTCCATTAAATCTAAATTACGTAGTTTCAAATTATTACCTACCTTTCTATTTTTCCTAACAAAACAATCCTAACATATACTAACAAGTTTGTCAAGTACAAAGTTTGAACAAATTTTACGGGTACATTTCCAACGTCTATTATCACATATACAACGACCATTGCAAGACCTTTTACCACCTTTACAAATCAAAGTACATTTATGATTTTCACAATCAGCACAAGTATATTTATTTATTGTTTTTATTCCGGGCATGCTAATTCCCCCATCACTTTATACATTAAGCTATCAAATTTTGGCACATCTTCCACCAGCACCACCCCATTGTTCACAATATTTGTAAAAACAGGTAGAAACGTCGCTATATGACATAATTGAGGCAACCATTTATACACAGTTATTAAATCCTTAACTTTAACGCTTGTAGGCAGGTCATAAGCATCTATTATAGTTATACTACTAACTGAATCAATTAACTTTCTAACGCTAAGCCAAGCATCCCCAGTTATATATGTAGGTGTTAGCTCACGCCTACTATTAATCATTAAATCTAAATTATTACCATTATTACCATGACTAGACATTATCAGCCCACCATTTTAGTGTAGTTAACGCTTCATTGTATGTATTTGTTGCATATATTAAAAAATTAATTAATTTCATAGTCCTCACAACCTTTACATTTACTGTATCGCGCACAATGAAAGGCAAACACGCAATCCTGTTTGTGTTCTTCTCTGTAATCGTCCATTTCTACTGCGGTTTTCCAACTGCTTATTATTCTATAAATCCAGTCTAAAACTAAAAGTCCTACAATATATTTCATTTCAACCCCCTTCTAAAAAACGAGCAAGCTTCGCAACTCCAAGTCCCGTTTTTAATTTCTTTTTCGTAATAACATTGTTTTGCGACACAAGCCTTTTTAAAGCTTTTTTCCACTTCATTTAATAAACATCTTTTTATGCAGTCGGGGTTTTCGTCAAAATTAGCGCATTTTTTAGCAATGCAGTTTTGAATATCGCAAACCCGATTTATAATCTCTTTTACTTCTTGTTCTGTCATTTCTTGTCCTTTCTTATACTACACATCCAAGTGGTCTATTTCTAATCTAAACTGTCTATTTCGTTAATAACTGGTATTTTACATAATTTTCCTTCGAATTCTGTTATCATTTTATATTCATATTCTAATGGATCAAATATAACCAATTCTTTTTTATTTTTATTTTTTCCGGTTGTTTGCTCTACATAACCTAAACCTTTTTTGACTGCCATATCTTGAATAATTGGTAATGCTTCTTTTTCCAACCAAGTTGTAAAATAACTATCAGGTTTAACAAATTGTTGCTTTCTTAAATCCCCCCTACTTTGCCATTTATTTAAATTGCGTAGTAAATAATTAAATAATTTATCACATTCACTTACAACATTTACAAATAACATATCTTTCAAATATTCGTGTGTTTCCAAAAAAAATTCGAAAGCTTTATTAAAATCCTCAACTTTCACTAATTTTTTTTCATCATTTCTTAATATTGAATATAATACAGCTAATTTAATTATTTTCCATGTAGAGTGTTCTATATTTAGTTTTAAAATAGTTGTCTTATCATCTAAATAATCATTAAGTCTATAAAATTCTTTTATTTTTTGTATAACCCATCTATTATGTTGCATAACTCTTTGATTTGCTTCTTCAGTAAATTTATATTCTGTGTTGTCGATAATGTTATCAAATATTTTTTTTATATTTTTAGAATAAATTTTTAATTTATTATAAGCCTCTGTTTTTTCTTCAGGTTGTACTTCTATATAGTTATCAAAATAACGATCATTAATATTAAAATAAATAAAACTTCTTCTTGCCATTCCCGTTGATAAATAATTTAAAAAATGTCTTGACAATGTTACATCATCTATTAATAATTTTGGATCGCTCATTAAAACAGCGCTAAAAGGAATATTGTTTAAATTTTTTCTATTAGTTTGAACTGTATCTGTAGCATCAAATTTACCATCCCATAAATTAAAAAACATATTTATATATTCTTTATTTGTCATATTTTTGTTAATAAATGCTTCATAAAAATAATTTGCAAATTCAGTATTTTCACAACAAAAAGCACCTTTTTTATTCTCGTGTATTATAAACAAATGATCATATATTTTAGCTTGTGAACCACTAGAATTTGAAAAGGATAATGGTTTAAAGGTTCTAATTTTAGATTTTAATTCTATTTGTTTTTCTGTTAATTCTTTATTCTTTTCTATTGGATTATATTTATTTTCCGAATCTAATTGTTTTTTTAATTTTTCATATCTTTCATTGTTGAATTTATCTAATTCTTCTTCATAAAATTTCAGTAAAGAAGAATTTATTTCATCTAAAATCATTCCCTTATTTGCGCCTGATGATACAAAATTAAAAGCATAATAACATATAGGTTTTGCATTTTGCATGTTGGCATAAGATGTAAAAGAAATATTTTTAAATGAAAATACAGTCGATAATTTAGCTTGTAAAATGTTTTTTACAGCTATTTCATTTACCTTGTTTTCACAAATTATTTTTAATTGTTTTGATATATCTTCTAAATTAATCAACTTATTCTATTCCCAATTCTTTTTTTGTTTTTTTAATGTAAGGTACAACCACATTACCGAATATTTCTTTATGTATCTTTAAAGTAATATTACTTTTTAATTCTGAATTTAATTCATGCTCATTACATACTCTTTTTAACATGTCAATCATGTCTTCTAAGCAAGTAGTTTTACTTCTATTTATAACAGCTATAATATCTTTTGCAATATTTAAAGATTTTAATTTTTTATAATCATATTTAATTTTTTCTTCAATATCCATGTTTGTCTCCTTTTTTATATAATATAAAACCCCCATAACACAAGTCGCAAAAAATGTAATATGAGGGTGTAGCATTAAGCTACAATTTAATAAACTTTTTATCTTTGCGACTTGTTAAATTAATACTATCACAACACTATTTTTTTGTCAAGCACTTATTTTAAAATTAATATAAAAATTCTAAAACTCAATCATAATGCACGTTTTCACATTTTTTTTTGTAAAAAAACGTGAAGATGATATATATAAGCACATTTTGCACGTTTTTTTTACATTTTTAGTCATATAGATATATATTTTGATTAATATATATAATATATATATTAATTATATTAAAATAACAAAATAATAAAAATACCTATATAGAAAATCAAAAAATGTAAAAACGTTGACTATAATTGAGTTTGAGGCATATTTAAAAAAAATACCCTAAAAATGTTGACTATGATTGTGTTTGAGGCAAATCGAAAAAGGCTAGAATCAAGCTATGATATATTTTTAGCCTAAAAAAATGTAAAATGTTAAATCACTTGACAAATCCAATTTTACAATTTATACTAAAACTATAAATGTTGGGAGATTTAATTGGCTAGATGTGGGTGTAGGGATAAATATATTGACAAAGATGCGATATTAACCCATCAGATAAACAATGACCTCTTAATTCAACAGCTAGACACCTTACGTTCACAATTATATATTGCCCTCGGCTCACCTTTTCAGCTACAGTTAGTAAAAGAAGAAGATGACGGCGCACCAGACTATTACAGCATAGGTCAATACATTATTTGGCAAGAAGACAAACAAGCTGAGTTAGTAGGGTATCAAAGTTTTAACACACCTTTACAATATAGTATTAATGTTTATAAACAAGTGCTTGACAAACTAAGCAATGGTGTGATACAATTAAAATTACCAATAGACAATGTTATTTATATTGAAGAATATAAAAAACGTAAACGTAATAAAAAAAAAGTTGTTAGCTTTGACGACTATGTGGTACAATTAAAGTTAGGATTAGTGGGGTATAATTGTTATGATAAAGAAAGATTATAATATCAATAATATAAATATTTTCCTATCTAGTCTGTTACAAATAGAAAAAGTAGACTTTTATGAAGATAAATATTTTTGGAAATATTTTGATGTTTTAAGCAAATATTTACCATTAAAAATAGAAGTGAATAATAATTATTCAGATAGATTCCAAATTGTTTCAAAATGTAGAACCTTAAAGTTTTACAAGATGATGAAATTTAAAGACTTAAAATATGGTGTATTATTCACTTTTGCACGTTCTTTAGAGGATATATTTACAATGTCTAATATTACAGCTATTCAAAATAATATAAACTTGGAATATTCGCAACTTAACGAATTTGTTAATGAAATAAAAAAGATAAATGATTTACAAAAATTAGAACTTTGTTTAAGTAGGTAGTTATGGCTAATAAAAACCCAAAACGTGAAAATTTAAAACCTTTTAACACTCTTTCTAAGGATGAGCGCAGAGAAATCGCACAGAAAGGTGCTGAAGCCACTAATAAGAAAATTAAAGAGAAAAAATTATTAAAAGACACCATCCAAATGTTCTTTGAATCAACACCTACTCCTGAAGTTATAGAACAATGTGCTAATGCTTTTGGCTTCAACCCCAAAGACCT
>Ga0116171_10003240_pt1 | contig 15108 bp, 18 predicted proteins | sample AD_JPNHW2_MetaG_FD_89798 | JGI IMG/M metagenome (GOLD analysis project Ga0116171, IMG submission 89798) | Active sludge microbial communities of municipal wastewater-treating anaerobic digesters from Japan - AD_JPNHW2_MetaG | ecosystem: Engineered > Bioreactor > Anaerobic > Digestate | place...
GATTTAAAAAATAATATTTTGAATTTAGTCAAAACATATTTAGCTCTTGGTATTGATCCAAAAAAATCTCTTATTTTCCAACAGTCTGACGTCAAAGAACATACTGAACTTTGTTGGATTTTAAATTCCATTGCCAAAATGGGAGAATTGGAACGCATGACTCAATACAAAGATAAATCTGCTTCTCATCCAGAAAATATCAATGTCGGACTTTTTGATTATCCTATACTTATGGCCGCAGATATATTGCTTTATGATACGCAAGCAGTACCGGTTGGTGAAGATCAAAAACAGCATTTAGAATTGGCTCGCGACTTGGCAATTCGTTTCAATAGTCTTTACGGTGCAACTTTTGTAGTGCCTGAACCAATTATCAAAAAAGAAGGTGCTCGCCTGATGGGGCTCGACGACCCAAGTAAAAAAATGAGTAAATCTGCAACTTCCTCTTTCAATTATATTTCTCTCTTGGACGACCCAGAAATTGCCAAAAAGAAAATTATGAAAGCTGTGACCGATTCAGGAACAGAAATAAAATATTCTGCTGATAGACCAGCTTTGTCAAACTTATTGACCATTTATTCTCTACTTTCCAATGAAAAAATTTCCGAGATTGAAAAAAAATATATCGGTCGCGGATACGGTGATTTCAAAAAAGATCTTGCTGAAATCGTAGCCAACTTCTTGATTGATTTCCAAAAGAAATTCAATAAAATTTCAGATAAGGACGTAAAAGATATTTTAGCCAAAGGTGCAAAATCCGCTAGTAAAATCGCAGAAAAGAAAATGGAAGAAGTAAAAGAAAAAATTGGAATAAAAATATAATTACTTCCCCTCCTCTTCCTCAAGAGGAGGGTTAGGGTGGAGTGGTGATGTTACTCTCCCTTAGTCCCTCTCTTGAAGAAGAGAGGGATGCCTCATCTAACACTTTAATAAATGAATAAAAAACACATCATAATTTTAATTCTCTTTTTCTTGGCGGTATTTTTTTCCGTCATGGTTTTTGTTGCCAACAACAAAAAAACGGCCACGTCACCGTTGCCACAAATCAATAATTTGATTTCTATGCGTATAATTTCACCTGAATTCAAAAATAACGAAACAATTCCTGGTAAATTTACCTGCGATGGACTCAACATCAATCCGGAATTAAAAATTTACGGTGTGCCAGACACTGCTATATCTTTGGCTATTATTTTAGACGACCCAGATTCAGCTGGTGGTGATTGGTCACATTGGGTAGCTTGGAATATTGATCCAAAAACAGAAACTATTTCAGAAAATTCCATTCCTGATGGCGCGATATTTGGTAAAACAGATTTTGGCGATAACAAATACGGCGGTCCTTGCCCAACAATAGGCACCCACAGATATTTTTTCCATCTCTACGCCCTGGACACCAATTTAGATATTCCACAAAATTCCGCCAAAGCCGATTTACTCAAAGCAATGGAAGGACATTTGATTGCAGAAACGGAATTAATAGGGGTTTATAGTCGTTAAAAAAATTATTTATTATTTTATTTAAATATTTAAAATTATGAAAAAACGTTTCTATATATATTTAATTCTGCTATTAGTTGCTATTGTGATTCTTTTATTCTACGTCAGCCCAACAATATCTCCTTTTTATTGCAGCAAATTTTCAGGATATGACTTTAACGGTGGAACATTTCCAAATAACACAAAATGCTTAACGCACGGGTGCAAAATAAAAGATTTTAAAATAGCAGAACCTCAAATAAACATTGAGGATATGGGCCCAAAAGGCATCAACTATAGTCAAAAGAGCGGTAGAGATCGAATAGATTTTACTTGTACAAAATAATAAAATTGTGTTATCTAATTCTCAAATCGAAACCAATAAAAATATTTTAGATTTTCTCGGAAAGACAAAAATTTCCACTCCGGAAGATTTGATTGTTTTACGCAACAAAATTTTTTCCCATTTGGAATTTCGTCCGTACAATGACGAAACAAAAGCACACGCCGATAGTATTCAATGGAAAAGAACGGCTTCTGAAATTATTCGTGATAAATATGTTTATCAAGGTAAAGCTTGTTCAGACTTAACAATCATATTTTTAGCTTTATGCAAAGCCACTGGAATAGAGGGTAGATTAGTAAAATTAAAAGCAATTGATAAACAAAAAACCCATTCTATTGCTGAAATAAATCTTAATAATAAATGGTATACTTTTGATATTAGCAGTAAAACTTCTATACCTATTCAAGGAGAACTAAACGAAAATTCTATATACCAAACCCAAAATAAAACATCTTATAAGGTTTGGAAAAAAGGGCGCGATGTTTGGGGACTGAAACTTGAGGATATTAGTGCAGAAAATAAAATTTTTAATCAAAAAGATGTTTAATCTATTAAAGTAGGCCCCCTATTGACTTTATTAACCAATTAATATACTCTTGTATTTATACAGAGACTTCTCTTTGTATAAAATAAAAAATCTTTTTTTTGGAGGAAAATCATGGGTAAAAAGGGTCCTAGCCCTCACGGTAAGGGCAGTGGTGGCGGTAAAGGTGGTGGCGGTAAACCCGGCAAACCTGGTCACTAACTTAAACGAGTTCTTTTGTTTCTTGCTGGTTAAGTTAACTTAACCAGCTTTTTTATTAAAAATCATATGCTTTCTATACCTTTTTATAAAAATTTAAAGGACAATTCTCATTGTTTCCAATCTTGTCTAAAAATGTTACTTAAGTATTATTTTCCAAAAAAACAATATTCCTTTTCATATCTTGACAAAAAAACCTCTCATAAAAAAAATAAATGGACATGGAACAGTGCCCCGCTATTATTTTTAGAAAAACTTGGTTTTACTACTATAAATATAGAAAATTTTGATTATAAACAATTTGCTCAATTCGGTGATGAATATTTAAAAATGCTTTTTACCGAAGAAATTTTTAAAGAACAAAAAAAATATTCTGATTTAAAAAAAGAAAGATTGCTAGCAAAAAAACTTATCAAAAACAAAAAAATTAATCTCCAAAGAAGATATGCTCAATTTAATGAATTAGCAAAATTATTTAAAAAAAAATATTTACTATTAGTACCAATAAATGCCATGGTTTTGGATAAAAAAAATGGATATTCCAGTCACATTGTCTTAATTACAGATATCAATAAAAAACAAATTATTTTTCACGACCCTGGTTTACCTCCATACAAAAACAGAATTGTTACTACGCAATCTTTTAAAAAAGCTATGCAATATCCTTATAAAGAAGCAGCTTCTATTATTGCAATAAAATATATAAAAAAAGGCGCCTAATCAGCGTCTTTTTTTATATTCTCCCCTACTATCTTTTTCAACTTCTCTGCTTCGCCACCCCCTTCTTTTCCAAGCTTTTCCGACAATTTCCATTTTCCTCCATATTTTAATTTCAAAAAATCAAAGGCATCAGATAATTTATCAAACTCGCCCCAAAAAATACTTTTCTTGTTTTTGAAAAATTGCCAAATAGTCGGATCTAATAAAAATATTTTATTTTTATCACAAACCACCAAAACATCGTGTGCTTGTTTTTTTCCAAATTTAATATTTTCCCCTTTCAAAATACAAACCTCCAAGTTTTTATTTTCTTTCAAAAACCAATAACCCACAATTCGCGACACTTCACTGCAATTATCTTTTGATAAAACAAACAAAGAACATTTTTTATCAAAACTTCTAAATAAAGCAACCAGCTTCTTTTGAATTTTAGTAATTTCCTTTTTCATACCAAAGTATTATCTCATATTTACGGGGAAAATAAAAAAACCACCCCTATAGCGGGGTGGCGCGCTTTAAATCGTTTTGATTTCCCAGAATCATTTTTTACATTCAATGATTCTGTACATAGGATACTCTTTAGCATCCTCATTTGCATTCATTTTCCTCGTAGCATACTGTCCGAAACCGTTGGTAAACTCAATGTTTACCAACTTTTCTCCGCATTCAAGGCGGATTTCAAAAAATTCAACTTTCTCTTTTTTGACTCTTTCCATTCCGGAAGCCACTCCAAGAATAAGCGTAACTACCACATAACATATTGCTCCTACATAAAACAATATGCTTTTAAAAAGCTTAACCTTACTTTCTGATAATTTTTCCATTTTAATCTCCCGATAAAAATTTGATAAAAAGGTACGATAACAGAATAGTATAGCACGTTTTAGCCTTTTTGTCAACCCGTCTTCGCTATACTACGCCGGGCAAGGTAGTCTAATTTGGCTAATATAAGCCAAATTGTTCTTTACTGCTTTACTGCTTTACTGCTTTTTAGCTTTCTTTGTCTTGACTTTCTACCCAACTTCTGCTAATATTTCCTCACATTCAAGCACTGTGCTTGGTATACTTAATACTAAATACTAGATACTTGATACTAATACATCGGTGGGATCCTGGGGCCAATCCTCGGGAGCTAGTACCACTAAACATTTTATATATGGGAAAAAGAATGAAAGCTATTTCTGCAAAAATAGACAAAAATAAAGTCTATACTGCTGAAGAAGCTATTAAACTCGTCAAAGAAACTTCTACTGTGAAGTTTGACGCTAGTGTAGAAGTTCACGCACAACTTGGTATTGATCCAAAAAAAGGTGATCAACAAATTCGTTCTACTGTCGTATTACCTCACGGTACCGGCAAAAGTACAAAAGTTGCTGCTTTCGTTTCTGCTGATAAAGAAAAAGAAGCAAAAGAAGCTGGTGCAGATTTCGTTTATAGCGAAGAAGATATCAAAAGAATCAAAGATACTGGTAAAATCGAATTTGATGTTGCTGTTACCACTCCAGATATGATGCCTAAAATGGCTGTAGCTGCGAAAGTCTTGGGACCTAGAGGTTTAATGCCAAGTCCAAAGACCGAAACTGTAAGTCCAAACATCAAAAAAATGATTGAAGAATTGAAAAAAGGTAAAATCACTTTCAAAAATGATGATGGCGCCAATATTCATCAAGCAATCGGTAAAGTAAGTTTTGATGAAGTTAAATTAAAAGAAAACTTTGATGTTTTCATGGATACTTTGAAGAAAATAAAACCAAATTCTTCAAAAGGTACTTACATCAAAAGTTTGTCTATCTGTTCTACAATGGGACCAGCGATAAAAATTCAAGCTTAATCTAAAACAACAATCTCAAAAACAAAACTCGTCTCTAAAGGACGGGTTTTTGTTAAAAATGTCAAATATCCAATATCCAATTTCCAATCAATATTCAATATCAAAAATCAAATTTCAAAATTTTTGACATTTGTAATTTTGGCTTGATTTGACATTGGAAATTGGAAATTTGAAATTAAACAATCAGCTTGCCAACCCCCTAAAAATTTGATACATTTCCTATACTAAAAACCCACTAATTTTAACTAAAAAATATATGGAAAAACCTCGTGAAAACGCTATTTCTTGGGATGAATGTTTTATGCGTATAGCAAACATTATTGCACAGCGTAGTAAAGACCCTTCTACTCAAGCCGGAGCGGTGATTACTACTGAACAGAACGTGGTTGTTGGTGTTGGTTATAATGGTTTTCCTCGTGGAATTGAAAGCACAGATTTGCCTTGGGATAGAGACGGAGAATTAGCAGACACTAAATACGCCTACGTTTGTCATGCAGAAGAAAACGCTGTTTATAATGCCAATAGTACTACTCATGATTGCAAAATTTATTGCACTCTCTTCCCTTGCAATGAATGTGCCAAAACTATTATCCAAAACGGTATTCATGAAGTGATTTACGAAAGTGATAAATACCACGATACAGATATTTGTATTGCTTCTCGCAAAATGTTTGATTTGGCTGGGGTGAAATATAGAGAATATAAAAGTGAAAAATAATGTATGTCTAAAATAATTATTGGTATTGTCGGTGAAATATCGGCTGGAAAATCTACTGCCACAGAATATATCAAAAATAAATATTCTGCTACAACTTTCAAATTTTCCGATTCTCTACGAGATGTGGCTAATCGCATGCATATTGAACAAAGCCGTTCTAATCTACAACTTCTTTCTACGATTTTACGCCAAAATTTTGGTGAAGATTTATTATCCAAAATTTTAGCCGAAGATGTTCGTGGTGCTGAAGCCAAAATTATTATTACTGAAGGAATTCGTCGCACTAGTGACATTACTTATCTTCAAGAGGTTCCTAATTTTAAAATTATTGCCATAAAAACTGACGAACGAATCCGTTTTGAACGATTAACTCAACGAAGTGAAAATATTGACGACCAAAATAAAACATGGGAACAATTTCAACAAGATGGCGCTCAAGAAGCTGAACAACAAATAAAAGCTGTGATGGAAAAAGCTGATTTTACTTTAGATAACAATGGATCTATTGAAGATCTTTGTATACAAATAGATTCCTTACTGACTAAATTACAATAATTATGCAAATTAAAATAAAACGCCTAGATAAAACATTACCACTTCCCATATATCATACTACAGGTTCAGCCGGATTTGATTTATATGCCAGAGAAGAAACCGTCATAGAACCAAAAACTATCGCTCTTGTACCTAGTAATTTAATCATTGTTATTCCAGAAGGTTTGATGTTGATGGTGGCTTCGCGTTCTAGCACTCCCAAGAAAAAAGGGCTAACACCCCCTCATGGAATCGGAGTTATAGACAATGGCTATTGCGGACCTGATGATGAAATAAAAATTATGGTTTATAATTTTACTGATAACAAAGTTACAGTGGAAAAAGGAGAACGCATTGCTCAAGGAATTTTTATAAAATTTGAACAAGGAGAATGGGAGGAAGTAGAAATAATAGAAGCTCCAAATCGTGGTGGTTTTGGTTCTACAGGAAAATAAATAAAAAAGCTTATAAGCTAATAAGCCTGTAAGCAATAAAGCAAAAAATAAATTTTAATATTGTTTTATGCAAACATATTTAAACATTGTAAAAGATATTTTAGAAAAAGGTGAACGAAAAGAAAACCGTACCGGCGTAGATACTATTGCTATCGCTGGCGCAATGTTTGAACATGATATGAGCAAAGGCTTTCCTCTTTTAACTACTAAAAAAACCCCTTTCAAGGTAATGGCTACAGAATTGGAATTTTTTATTAAAGGCCTGACTGATAAAAATTGGCTAAAAGAAAGAAATTGTCATATTTGGGATGAATGGGCTCACCCACAAAAAGTTCCTTATGGCCACGATAAAGAAACAAAGAAAAAAATGATGGAAGAAAGAGATCTTGGACCTATCTATGGTTTTCAATGGAGGCATTTCAACGGTGATTATGAACATCACGAATTTGACCACGAAGGCCGAGGTATTGATCAATTAAAAAAATTAGTTGATACTTTGAAAAAAAATCCCAACGACCGTCGAATGATTGTTTCCGCTTGGAACCCAACTAAATTACACGAAATGGCTCTTCCTCCTTGTCATTATAGTTTTCAAGTTACTGTTATAAACGGAAAATTAAATTTACTTTGGAACCAACGATCAGTAGATACAATGCTTGGATTACCTTTTAATATTGCTTCCTACGCCCTTTTATTGCATTTACTCGCCAAAGAATCTGGTTTGCAAGAAGGTAAACTAGTAGGTTTCTTAGCTGACACGCATATTTATGTAAATCATTTAGAGGGAGCTAAAGAACAACTTTCGCGTGACCCAAATCTTTATCCGCTTCCACAAATCGTCACAGAAAATTTTGTTTCTATCTTTGATTGGAAAGCCGAAGATACAAAATTGCAAAATTATCAAAGTTTTCCAAAAATTGAATTCCCTATAGCTGTTTAATATGAAAACAACCTTACTTATGGCCATAACGGCCGACGGAAAAATCGCAAAAAATTCTACTCACTTCGCAAATTGGACATCAGGTGCTGACAAAAAAATGTTTGTAGAAAAAACAAAAACTGCTGGTGTAATTATTATGGGATTAACCACTTATCAAACTATTGGTCGTCCACTTCCAGGTCGTCTAAATATGGTTTTAACTCCAACTCCAGAACAAGAAAAAAACATTCCTGATTCTTTGGAATATACATCAAAAACTCCAAAAGAAATTTTGGAAGATTTGGAAAAAAGAAATTTTTCTGAAGCCATTATCGGTGGTGGTGCAACAATCAATGGGTTATTTTTAAAAGAAAATTTAATTGATGAAATTTGGTTAACCGTGGAACCAAAAATTTTTGGTGAAGGGTTAAATCTTTTCCGTGGAGTAGAAGTTGATTTGAATTTGGAACTGATTGAAACCGTACAGTTGGATAAAAATGTGATTCAACTTAAATACAAAATAATAAAATAATCGTCCCGACAAGTCGGGACACCTTACTTTTGACTTTTAACTTTTGACTTTTTATTTATGTTTATCATGCTAGACGCCATTGACGGAGGTGGAAAAGGCACCGTCATAACTGCTTGGAAAGAATATTTAACCGAACAAGGAAATTCTATTTTTGATTTAGTTGATTATTGGAAAGAAAATAAACAACACCCAGATATATCAGAAATAAAATCTTATGATTTTATCTTTTCAGCCGAACCGACTTATACTGGAGTAGGCCAAGTTATCCGCGAAGAACTGATTAAACAAGCCACTAATTATGCCCCTGAAGCTATAGCCCACGGATATTCACTTGATCGTTTGGTACTCTATAAAAAATTAATAATTCCACTTCTTGATCAAGAAAAATGTGTAATTTCCGATCGTGGATTTTGCACCTCCCTAGCCTATCAAAATGCCCAAAATCCAGAACTAACTTTTGATAAATTACTAGCCATGCCCGGAAATGCTTTGGCTATGCAATATAGACCTGATTATTTGATTCTTTTAACTACTGAGCCAGAAGAAGCTATGCGCCGACTGGATGCTCGTGGAGATAAAAAAGATAATGTTATTTTTGAAAACCTAGATTTTCAGAAAAAAACCGCCGCCACTTTTATGTCTCCTGGTTACCAAGAAATTTTTACCCAAGCTGGCACAAAAATCTTTTACTTGTCTACAATGGGAGAAATTGCTATAATAAAGCAAAAGGCTAAAGAACTTTTAGCTAATATTATTAACAAAAAAGTTTAGTGTCCTCGCGAGGCCGAAGGCCGTGGCGATCCCACTGTGGGATTGCTTCGCTCCGCTCGCAATGACACCTTTTAAAACAATTAATTTATGCTTATCACAGCCACGGAAATTATCCAAAAAAGTTGGAGTACCTACTCCCAAAATTGGAAAAAACTTCTCCCTTATATTATTTTAGTATTTTCTGCTTCTGCCATTTTAACCCTTGTTGGTTTTGGAGGAGTATGGATTGAAAGCGTGGTTACTAATAATAATTTGATTTTTTCAAATAATTTACTAATTGCAACTTTGACTGTTGCGATTATGCTTTTTATTCTTTGGACCACAATTTCTTTAACAAAAAACTTACGCAATTTGATAGAAAATAAACCAATGATAAACACTAAAGAAAGTTACTTACAAACAAGCAAATACTTGTGGCCTGTGATCTGGACATCTGTTTTAGTGATATTAGCCATTATTTTTGGCTTTGTTTTATTATTTATTCCGGCATTGATTTTTGCTATTTGGTTTACTTATTCTTTTTATATTGTTATTTTTGAAGACAAAAAAGGCTACGCCACTCTCAAAGAAAGCCGGGCCTTGGTTTCTGGCCGTTGGTGGAAAACATTTTGGTTACTTTTAGCTCCAACCTTTTTCTTCGGTATTATTATTTTATCTATTCAAATGGTTATTTCTTTACCTTTTGATATATTTTTAGATCATAAATCTTTAGCTTATATTTTTTCCACTTCTGCTGTTAGCACGATTGTATCCGCCATTTTTACTCCACTTTCAGCTTTAACTACACTTTATCTTTATCTTAGCGCCAAAGAGAATCCAATCACCACATCTCTACCTCCAACAATAAAATAAAATTTTACAAAAAACACTCCGAATTTGCTCGGGGTGTTTTTTTGTTGACTAAAAAGCCAAAAAACAGTAAAATTCCAGTATAAACATTATCACTTTTTATGAAAAAATTAATTCCAGTTATTGGTCTTGAAATTCATGTTGAACTAAATACCAAAAGCAAAATGTTTTGCTCTTGTGCCAATAATCCTGACAAAGACACTCCAAACTCCAATGTCTGTGAGGTATGTTTAGCTCACCCTGGAACTTTACCTGTACCAAACATTGAAGCTTTACGTAGTGCTATCAAAATTGCCAAAGCACTCAACTGTAAAATCGCGGAAAAATCAAAATTTGACCGTAAACATTATTTTTACCCTGATCTGCCAAAGGGTTATCAAATTTCTCAATATGATCAACCAATTGGTGAGCACGGCTTTTTGGAACTACAATTTATAAATGTAAAAAATGATCGTCCAACGGCTAAAATTGGCATTACTCGCGTACATTTGGAAGAAGACACTGCCAAATTACTTCATGATAAAAATAAAAATACTTTGGTGGATTTCAATCGAGCTGGCGTACCTTTGGTAGAAATTGTTTCTGATCCAAATATTGCAAATTCCACTGAAGCCAAAGCTTATTGCCAAGAATTACAAAATATTTTTCGTTATTTAGATGTATCAAGCGCTGATATGGAAAAAGGACATATGCGCTGTGAAGCCAATGTCTCTGTACAAGAGATAGGAAAATTTATTATTGATGGTTCCACCATAAAAACTGTTGGCGATTATAAATTGAACCATAAAGTAGAATTAAAAAATATCAATTCTTTTCGTGCAGTAGAAAAAGCTATTGAATACGAAATTAAAAGACAAACTGAAAATACTCTCAAAGGCGAAATTCAAAAACCAGAAACTCGTGGTTGGAGCGATGAAAAAGGAGAAAGTTATGTGCAACGTGTCAAAGAAACCGCTGCTGATTATCGTTATTTTCCCGAACCTGATATTCCTGTTTTTGAACCTTTGAAATTAATTCCTGACGTTACTATTCCGGAATTACCTGGGGCTCGTCGCGCTAGATTTTTTGATGAATACGGTTTTTCTTACGCTGATGCTGATTTACTTACTCAAAATAAACATTGGAGTGGTTATGCTGAAAATGTCATGACTGAATTAGAAGAATGGATTGATTCGCTACCTGAAACAAAAAGTACTGACAGTATTTACAAGAAAAAAGAAATAGCCAAGTTGGCTGGCGGTTGGTTAACTACCAAATTATCTGGTGCTATGGCTGAAAGAAAAATAGATATTCGTACTTTGAAATTAAGCGCCGAAAATTTTGCCGAACTTATTGCTTTGATTTATGCCAAACGTGTAAATTCCACCAACGCTCAAAAAATTCTCACCGAAATGCTTGATTCCAATACCGATATTGACCCAACGCATATCATGGAAGAAAAAGGCTACGGACAAGTAAGTGATGAAAATAAACTAGAAGAAATAATTATTGAAGTAATAAAAAATTATCCAGCTCAAGTAGAACAATTCAAATCTGGCAAAGAACCAATAATCAAATTTTTGCTTGGTATGGTGATGAAATCTTCCGAAGGAAGTGCAGATCCAGTGGTAGCAGAAAAAATACTGAGAGAAAAGCTAGCAAGCTAGTAAGCGATAAAGCATTAAAGCAAAAATCCTGCCATTTGGCAGGATTTTTATTTAATAGTAAAAACCCCCGGCTTTAGCCGGGGTGTACGTTTGAAGGCGAAGCCGTACATTAAAGCCATCCGACAGGATGACTTTAATGGAAAATCAACTTACTAATTAACTAAAAATTTAATTTAAACATTAATTTTTTAATTTAAACATTAAATTAAATATAGTATAAAAATTATTTCTTTACTTTAATAGTAAATAAATATAATTAATTAGTAAGTTGTTGTTTGATAAATTTTAAAATTAATTCAATTTAACAAAAGTCTGCTTTGCCGGCGACTTAGCCGGCGAAGACAAAGCCACCGGACATAGTCCGGTGGTCGTTTACTAATTATTTTATTTTTATCTTTACTACTTTACCGCTTTACTGCTTATTTGTTATTTTCTTCCCAACATTTTCAACGCTTCTTTCATCAACTGTTCGCTGGTTTTACTGGTTCCTTGTAATTTTTGCATTGTATCTCTAGCTTGACTACCGCTATACCCCAAAGCCATCAAACCTTCAATTACATCCCCTACTTCATTACTAAATCCTTCACTAGAATTAAATTCGGTAGTTGCTCCAACTTTATTTTTAAGTTCTACTACCAATCTTTCAGCTGTTTTTTTACCCATTCCAGAAACCTTTGTGAGATAAGCCACGTCACTACGAGCAATAGCTGAACTTATTTCTCCCACACTTCCCAAAGATAAAATACGCAACGCAGTTTTTGGACCAACTCCAGAAACCAATAAAAATTTTTCAAATAAACTTTTTTCTTCTTTATTTTTAAAACCAAATAAATCCATCGCCGTTTCTCTAACTGCCAAATAAGTCAAAACTTCGGTTTCCATCCCAACTTTAAAAAAACTAGCGCCATTGGTATTAACCGCGATTTCATAACCAACACCGCTGGCAGTCATGACAGTAATATACTCACCATTATTTTCTACTATTTTTCCTTTAATGAGAGAAATCATACTTTATAGTATAAAGTATATAGTATAAGGTATTAAGTATCCATACTTTATACTTAATACTAAATACTAAATACACTTTTATTTTTGTTTATTACGTTTAACCCTAATCAATCCTCCACAAGTCAAAACTTCTACACCTTTCTTTTCAAGTTCATCCAAAAACAAATTCATTCCGAGTGAATCTGAAGAAATATGTCCGGCAATCACCACGTTCATGTGAAATTCATTTATTTTACCTATCGCATCGTCTTTCATATGCATCCCCACAATCGTGCTAATTCCTGCTTTACTCAAAATTTCATAAACTTTACTAGAAGGATTTGTTCCCCCGGTCATTTCCATCAAAAATTTACCTACCCGGTGCTTTGGGTTTCCAGCAAAAATTTTTGGTCCAGCTCCAACTTTTTTAGCTTCGTGGTATTCCGGAATTTCCAACAAACATTTTGTCATATCCCGAACGGTTTCCGGTTTTTTCTTTTTCAAGAATTTTTCCACGTATTCACTAACTAAATTATCCGTTATAGTATGTGTATTCATCAAATCAATATTCAAAAGTTTAGCCATGTCAATTACTTGAAAATGATTAGCTGGATGAACACTGCGACCAACTTCTTTTATTCTATCTTCAGTAATCTGTTCTGCCATATGCACTGGAATACCAAGATTTTCATAAACTTCCACTGTCATATCCATTACACTGTGTAAATCTGCCAAACCTCTACCTATTGGATGGTGTGCCAAAACTAAATCTATTTTTTTTCCTCTTTCGTTGAGTTGGGAAGCCAATAAAATTTCTGCTGGTCCAATATCTATACCAGCTAAAATTCTTTTTACCGGTTTTTTTGGATCACCCAAATGAAGCCGACTGTCGGCATAAGGATTAAAAAGACGCTCCGTATCAAAATATTTTTTATCTGCCGGTTTGAGGTCTTCGTATTCTTTTTTGACGCGACCAAGATATTGTTTTACCCCATTTCCCCCTCGCGGATCGGCTGAAATAGCCATTTTCAGAGCTGTTTCAAAGATTTGTTGGATAGTCATCATATGTATATATCAAGCTTGCCCCTTAATCCGTTTTGAACGGATTTTACGGGGTATTAATCATATAAATTTTATCTTTTTTAAGCCAAAAAGTCAATTTTATTTATATCTATCAGTTTGATCTTTTGCGCTCTCAAATATCACTTCGTTTATGTCTTTCGCTCCAGTCATTAGCATGACCATCCTATCAATACCGATAGCGATACCACCGGCTTTAGGCATATTTTCTTTGACTGCTTGATTAAAATCTTCGTCTACTGGATAAAGCATTTTTCCTATCTTTTTTCTAAACTCATAATTTTCATGTAAGTGTTCAGCTTGAAGTTTTCCATCATTTAATTCTCCGTACGCATTACCAAGTTCCAATCCGTTTACATAAAATTCAAAACGCTCTACATAGCGACTATCATTTGGATCACTTTGACAAAGCGAGGCTAAAAGCTCGGGAAAACTATAAACAAAAACCGGTTTTTCAATTCCTAAATTTCCTTCTATCTCATTTAAAAATATTTTATAAAAATTACTTTCATAAGTATCGTCATCACTCACTTGATAACCCCTTTCTTTAGTCAAATTATTCATTGATTCTGTGGTTAAATAATCATCCAAATTAACCCCAACATATTTTTTCCAAAGATCCTTCATGCTTATCCTCTCCCACTGTGTAAATATTTCCGTTTCTGTATCTTTATAATATAATTTTTTTATTCCAAGTTTTGTGGCCACATATTTATAAAGATTTTCTACATCATCCATTATTTCCCAATATGTTCCTGGCCCCCGGTACCATTCAATCATCGTAAATTCCGGATTGTGCGTATTTCCAAATTCTTCATAATCACGAAAAACCTGTAGCATCTGAAAAACTTTTGGCCAACCAGCACAAAGTAATTTTTTCAAACCAATTTCCGGTGAAGTCGCCAAAAATAAACGATGTTCAGTACCGTTTGGCTCATGAAAATAAACCGGCATAGGATCAAAATATTTTTCCTGATCAGTGCTAATAAGAGCAGTCGGAGTAATCGCTTCTTTGAAACCGTTTTCCCAAAAAAAATCACGCACAGCTTTGACTGCATCCATTTTTTTATCAAAAGTTTGTTTTAATCTCGGGTTATCCCGAAGTTCTCGCCAAGTAACCATAAATCAAATTAGATTCAATTAAAGCTTATATTAGCCAAAAAAATCATTTTTGTCAATCCCGCCAAATGGCGGGATCAATATCTTGGTTGACGAATCACCCTAAACAACCCTATAATTAGCCATAATATGCCTAACTCTCAAAAAGACATTCAAACCGCTTTGGAGAATATTTATATCTCCCCCCTGGAACTATGCAATCTCAATTGCCGATATTGTTATACAAAAAAAACAAAAAATATTTTATCTGATAAAAAAATAATGTCTTTTGTAAATCGTTATAAAAAAGAAATTAATCTAAAATCAATTTTATTTTGTGGCGGAGAAGTTTTTGCTCAAAAAAATTTTACTGGTTTAATCAACAAACTAAATCAACAAAA
>Ga0116171_10003243_pt1 | contig 15100 bp, 7 predicted proteins | sample AD_JPNHW2_MetaG_FD_89798 | JGI IMG/M metagenome (GOLD analysis project Ga0116171, IMG submission 89798) | Active sludge microbial communities of municipal wastewater-treating anaerobic digesters from Japan - AD_JPNHW2_MetaG | ecosystem: Engineered > Bioreactor > Anaerobic > Digestate | place...
AATGATAATAGAGCATGCCATTCCCTATGTGCTTGCTCTCTCTGATGAGCTGTATGTCCTGAACAAGGGTGCGATACTGGCAAGCGGCCAGCCTGATCAGGTCATCTCCGATTCGCGGGTCTTTGAGGCTTACCTGGGTGTGGGATCTGATGCTCAACCTTGAATCAATCACTGCAGGCTATACCGATGAAAACATCATCAGCGATGTCTCTCTCCGGGTCGAAAAGGGAGAGATTGTGACCATCATCGGGCCGAATGGCTGCGGAAAGTCGACACTCATGAAGTCCATCTTCGGATTGACAAGGATGCGAGGGGGAAGAATTCTATTTCAGGGCCAGGATATCACCGGATTGAGGCCTGACCAGCTTGTCCAGAAAGGCCTGTCCTATGTTCCTCAGGAGAGGAATGTGTTTGCCGCCCTGACCGTGAAAGAGAACCTGGAGATGGGTGGCATTGCTCTGAAAGGCGGAATTGAGGGGCGAATATCCCTGGTCCTGGAGCTCTTTCCGGCTCTAGCCGATCGCATGGATCAGAGGGCAGGAACCCTCAGCGGCGGCGAGCAGAAGATGCTGGCGGTGGGCAGAGCCATGATCATCGGCCCGTCCATGCTGCTACTGGACGAGCCTTCGGCTGCGCTCTCCCCCAAGATAATGGGCCAGCTCTTCTCCGAGATCCAGGAGATTAACCGGCGGGGCGTGACCATCCTCATGGTCGAGCAGAACGCCCGCAGGGCTCTGGCCATCAGCGACCGGGGCTATGTCATGGAGATGGGCAGGAACCGGCTGGAAGGGCCTGCCAAGAGCCTGCTGGACAATCCTGAGGTATGCCGGCTCTACCTGGGACGGAAATAGACTCATTACTCCGTTGATTGCTTTTTGAGTGGAAAGGTAATGCTGTCAATCATTTTCGGAGACTCGAATACATTCGGTATCTCTTTGGAGTCATCCTCCTTAACGGTTGCCACGATCCACTCCTCGGCAGTTGCGGTATTTTTTGCCGGGTCCACAGCCACCTTGAGATATCCCAGCGTCTTGTTCATGCCGAAGACATAGCCCGCAGGAGCGCTATCGCCGGTCAGGTCGGCGCACCTGCCCCCTGCATTGCCGATGATGAAATAGGGGATGCCTTCGATCGAGTATCTCTGGTAATTGTGGGTATGGCCTGCGAAGTTGGCGCTGATGTTATAGGCGTGATAGAGGCTCTCCCAGGTCTGTAGATTCGGGTTGTTGGTGGCATTGTAGTAATCCCAGATTGGATGGTGGTGAATGGTGAATGCTCCGAGAAGCGTATCATTGTTCAGCTGCTCTCTCAGCCAGGGCTCCTGGCTTTTGGCCAGAGCCAGAGATGTGTGAGGATCATCGCCGTTGGCATTATTCGGGTCTGGGGTGTTGAGGACGATGAACCGGACCCCTGAGCAGTCAAAGGAGTAGTTCAGGGGAATATCGAATGCCCAGTGGAAGTGATTGGCAGGGGTTGGCGGATTGTCTCCACCGCTGGAGTTATGGTACTCGTGGTTTCCGATGGTTGGAAAGATGGCGTCTTTGGCGAGCATTCCGTCTGCGACCTGGAAGAATTGGCTCCACAGTCCATCGCTATCATGCCCATTATAATCCCCTCCGATCAGTATGAATAGTATATTCGGTTCCTTTTCGATGGCGTCTGCCACATACTTGAACCGCTGTTTCTCCTCGTATTCGCTGCCTTTTTGGGGGTCGCTGAATACAATGAATGTGAACGGTCCGCTCTCAGGCATCGTTCGGAAGGCGCGGTTGGCAAATGGTTCATCCCTGCCGGAGGGAGTCACCCGGTAGGTGTAGGATGTATTTGGCTCAAGGCCGCTCAGCTGAACGTGCTGGTATGTCGCTGCCTCTGTTGTCTCTGCCTTGCTTTCATAGCTTTTGTGCGCATCGAAGTAGCTTGTTGTGGCGTAATCTATCGAGCCGGTTCCGCTCACTTCGCCGCGCCAGTTTATGATTGCCGAATCGGTCGAGGTCATTGTTACCCACGGTGACCAGTAGTCGGCTAAGGTGTTGGCTGAAGCCAATGCAAGGGATGGAACAATACAGGAACTGAGAATCATAAGTGGCAGCAAATATCTGCTAAGTCTTCCAATCATGGTTGATTCTTAATAAAGAACAATTTTAAAAGGATTTTGGTATTGGATCTGTTGCGGCAAGTAGGCGCTCGCCCGGTCATAGAGTGAATAGAGGCAATAAGAAATGTTGATTTATCATGATTCAGTATCACATTCGATCACATTGGATTGGGAGATAAGGCAACTTCTGACTAAATATTAAGTATACAATTGGCAAAAAATTGCTATATGGGAAAAAAGAAAAATTCGCGGCGTTTCCTTGCAGTAGACCAACGATCCAGCTAAAATTAAACACCAGTAATTTATCATATCATCTAATCTATCAATTTAGCTCAGGATCTCAATCAGTTACCAATACTTATTAATATCATGATTTAATCTAAACAACTATTAATTATCGGTTTGAAAAAAGATAAATATGCTATGAGCCTTATGCCGGGAGGCGAGATAATGGATATTGATGAACTGACGATATTGCGCCCCAAGGATCTATTGTGTCTATATTATGAATTTAAAAATCTTAAGATTAATACGAGCAAAAAATGTCTAATTCGCAAGAATGCAAAATATCCTGCCTATGTGAAGGTTCAATTCCTGCCCCAGAACATCGTCGAATTCGGATTTTGCGATGATATTCTCTTATTCTGCTGGGATGGTATTCCTGGAAAAGATGAGGAAAAGCTCAAAGAGAGCATCAAGCAGGGATACAGCATTATAGGAAGCGAAGTTGGTTCATCAATCGATAGAATCGATGATAAAACTATCCGCGGATCAATCACGACAATAATTAAGAAAGAAAAGAAGACCGAAATCAATTTCGTTTCTTTTTCATTGAAACTTGATAAAACAGGATCTGAAGTGACTGTATACATCGATGGCCAGGAAAGAAGCAGGAAACTCATAGCCAGGAATGAATATGGGAAATTGAATATCTATTATAAGAGTGATGACAACAAACCACCCCAACCACCTGCGGGGGCAATAATGTCAGGCACCAGCCGTCTGGTTTTCAGAGTGCCAGATAATATTATAGAAATACCATTTACTGAAAATGATTTGCTTAATTGGTCTGAGTGGGAACCGGCTCTTTCACCCAACGCATTGGCCCCAGGGGAAAAACCGAGTGATTTGAATTCCTGGCCTGGAATCAAGGAGCCTGATGAGTGGGAAACCTCCATCGAGATGCCATATCGGCTGATTATATCGCCGGATAGATATGCAATCTGGGATCACTCATTGGGAGAAGTCACTCATAATAAGAGAACCGAGCTATGGCACACCAGCTTGAAATTCAAGTGGCTGAATAAAAACTTAGAAATCTTAAAAGACTATCAGCCTAAGAGGATTAGGCAGCATTTTATCGGCAATGATATCATTTCAGAATGGACCATCCCCAATATTTTCTTTGCAAAAGAGAAAGCAACCGTTAGAGCCGTTTATTCAAAGCCTGATAAACTTGATACCGATAGAATGATGTTCCTTGTGGATCAAAAGCGCGATTTAATCGTTGATGCTTGTTCAAATTTTAAGATTTGGGATGAACAAAAAAATATGTATTATAACCCACGTCCCATTTTAATAGAACGACTGATGCTTACATCTCAGGGAGGCTGGATGGACTCTCTGGGAAAGTGGGATAAAGATAACCCCATAGGAATTGAGGAATGGAGGTACATAGCAACCCAGGGAAGAGATCATTATTCCCGGGTTGTTGAGAAAGGCTACCTGTATCCTTTTGGAAACAAAGTCGTATCGATTACTACTATCGAACGGGATATACTGGATATTAAGGAGGATGCCAGTCTCCCGACCACTCCTTTAGCCTATCTGCACAAGAAATCTATTCTAGTTTTGCTTGAACCCGAGAAAAGTTTCAATGGATCGCAGATGCCATTGAAATCAATCAAAATACTGAATATATCCACACTCCAGATAGATTCGCCGTCATATATCGGAAATACCAATTCGTTCTGGATAAACGCTTGTGGAAAGCCATTCTCATTTAATATTTCGGCAGTGGATGCGGAAGGACATACGATTGATTTCTCGACAAATATGATATTTGTGCATAAAAACGACAATAATAAGGACTCTCTGGATCTCATAAGCATTGACTACAAAAATAAAGAATCCCTCCGCAAATGTGCCTTAAGAGGGCAAAGCATGGCCTTTGCCGCGGATCAAAACCATGCGGGGCGCACGACTTTGCTTGTTAAGGAGCTGTACTTCGAGCATGAAAATAGCAATCCAGTTTTTCTTCCCAAAATGGATCATGCTTTTGTGCGTTTTCCTTCAGTTGAAAAGATCATTGGAGAGCGAGATGCAAGCAAAGTGGTACTCTGGGAGAAGGATAACAGGAACAAAGAAAATCCCCATAATATATTCTTGGTGCTGGAAGGCAAACCATTGCAATTATCCTTCTCCTCCGACAAATCGGGTGGCCTTGCCACTCCAAATATGGACATGACGGCATTCTCTCTAACCCAGGGACCATTAGCAGGAAAACCTGAAGATCTGTCCGGCGGGAAAGGGGCAAAATTATCATATGAACAAATTCTGCCTGATGCCTGCCTGCTTGGCGGAATTAAAATATGGGAAATTCTCGCTGAGGGGGCAGGAATTAGCACACAATTGCCGGTAATAATCCAAAATAAAACATATCAGGACTCATCGGATCCCTATAATGGAAAGCTGGACGAGATTATGTCATGGGTTCCTACCCTTAAGAGTTCCGGTCTATTCAAACGCGAAAATGGAACATGCATGGTGATCAAGGTCCTCAAGAATAAACCAACAAATCCATCCCTTTTCAGAACCACTGGGATATTGGTGAATTTCTCAATAAATTTTGGAAATGTGATTGAGCTAAAGTTTAAATCTCTTAAATTTGAATCTGAGAGCGGCAAGAAGACGATCGTCTCAGCCGAAATAATCAGTGCAAAATTTATAGGCCAGCTAGAATTTATTAATGTACTTCAAGAGATGATTCCAGAAGGTCTCTCAGGGGGGGCAAGCCTTGATGTGAGCCCGGATGGTGTCACGGTTGGATATTCTCTTACACTGCCTACTGTTTCGTTTGGTGTATTTACCCTTAAAAACATATGCATATCTTCCTGCCTGACCTTGCCGTTTACGAATGCCCCCGCTGGATTCGATTTTGCTTTCGCTGACCGGGATCATCCTTTTTTGATTTCTGTTTCTCTTCTTGGCGGTGGCGGGTTCCTCAAGCTGGCTGTAAACACGAGTGGAGTCAAGACGGTTGAGGGAGCACTTGAATTTGGAGGGAACCTCTCATTTAATCTCGCGGGATTGGCAACAGGCAGCGTATATATTATGGCAGGCATATATTTCAAGCGTGATGAAATAGAGGGTTCGATCATTGAAGGTTATGTGAGATGCGGAGGTTTCCTCACCGTCTTGGGCCTGATCTCCATCTCTGCAGAGTTCGAATTAAAGCTGATATACGACAACGGCAATGTAAAGGGCTCGGCCACCCTAACAGTTAAGGTTGAAGTGCTATTTTTCAGCAAATCGGTAGACTTAAGCGTGGAATATGAATTTCAAGGACAAAAAGGCCAGGGCATGAAGAGCTTCGACCGCTTCGCAGCAGATGAAAGCTTTGCCGCTATGATGACGCGAAACGACTGGGCGGATTATGCAGAAGCGTTTGCCTAAAAAAGGGAGTATGAGAAATATGCCAGCTACCAATAATGTGCCGGAACAAACCATAATGTGGACGGCGCTGCCCAATGGTTTGATAACAAGAGCGGGCAAGAAAAAGCTAAAAATATCTCTATTAGTCTCTCCGAAGCTTGCTTATCGTTCAGAGAAGTTATGTTCCGACTTTCTGAAATGGCCGGATACCGTAGAACGTATCGACTTTTCTCTTTGTTTCAACGATGGTAACGAAATACAAGAATTTCCCTTGCCTAGATCCTCAATTCAATTGGAGCATCTGGACAAAAAACTCTGGGACGCTTTCTTCAAAGGAAATTCAACTTATGTCAGACCTTATATCCCAGAAGATTACTCCAACAGGACTATTTTAACAGATTCAATGAGATCGTCTCAAAAGTTATTGAAAGATTTGCATTGCCATAGCACGTTCTTGCGCCATAAATATCTGCATCAGTCTCATTTAAAAGCACATAATCAATCAATTAACGATGTGAGTGCGGAAAGATTTATCAAGAAAGTAAAGACAATTCAAAAATATGCTGAAATATGGGAGAATACCCCAAAAAAACCAATCATAGAGAAAATTAATAAGGAGCAAAAAGGCGAATCGAATCGACATAATGATGATAAATCGATCCTGGAAAGACATCTGCTATTTTACAGACGCAATGCAAGAAAAAGAACCCACGAACCTGCAAAGATGGATTTCCATCAGGCTATCTCAATGCTATCCGAATACTCCATGATCATGAGAATGATCGGGATGATAATTGACTTTGAAATCGATGCTTCAGAGATCTCTCCGAAAATACCTGCAAAAGGATTTCTCAGGCTAAAACCAAACATGTCAGCGTTCATTGACACTACCACCAACAATGTCGCTCCCTGGACTGCCTTTAATTGGAATGGCACAGACAATTTCGAGGCTGCATCGGATCCTTTAAGAAAGGATATCAATCGAAGAATGCTGAATCTGAGACCGGACGAATATGAGCTCATGCAGGCGAACGGCGGAGCCGATCTTGATAATCTCATAGAATATATCCGGAATTGGAAACTGGGGCAAGTTGATGAACATTCTGGTCTCTATGAGTTCTTTGATAATTTTCGTCCTTCATCGATTCGATCAGGAAGCTTAAATCTTGTAAGAGAGAAAAAAGATATTGCCATTAAACAGAAGCTAAAAAATATATATTCTCTAAATAATCCTGACCAAGCTAATGCAGAACCCCATTTTTATGCAGAAGATTTGGTCAGAGGATATAGGATCGATATTCAGGATGTTGACAAAGGCAATTGGCACTCCTTATGCAGGCGGGAAATATCCTATGAGATCGAGGGATATTCCGATAATCCGATTAAAATCGTTGATGAGGGATTTGTTCAGACGGCAATGGTTCAGGAGGAAACGTCTGAAAATGAGGATCCTGAATCGATGCCTCTTCTAATGACTGAATCGATAATGAAATGGGATGGATGGAGCTTATGTCTCCCCAAGCCTGGCAAGGGCATTGCCAGTGCATCCGCTCCGATGGGAGAAGAGCTTGAGCCACCTTTTAAAATCAAGACATCATTCTCCTATCCAAAAAAAACTGCTATTACCTTTCCCAAGGATCTGCTTCCTAAGCTCAGGTTCGGGAACAGTTATCGGGTAAGGGCCAGAGTCGTCGATCTAGCAGGCAACAGCCTCAGCCTGGATGAAGCGTCCGACCCATCGCAGAGCAATGTATCCAACATTTTATCCAATAAACAATATTTTGATATTGAATTTTGGCAATTTTCCGTCCTTTCAAGATCCCCAGGCGGCGTCCCAGTTACCATAAACTCACTCGACTTAAATTTATCTCAATTAAGCTTCCCAGGACCGAGCATTAAATATTTGAGATTTGAGCCGGTAAATGCGCCGGAAGTCGTATTGTCTGAATCGCTGAATGATCGAGATAAACCTGGCGAATCCTTGGAGCACCTTGTTATTCGATCCAGAAATACTCGACCGCAATTGGATATTTTGGGTACCATTGAGACCTCACAGCGCCATATAGCTCCGCCTAGAACTACGCGCTGGATGGCCGAGCTACATGGATGCTTCGACGGTAAAGATGGGCGCCTTAGAGGCCGCAGTGGTGACGATGACGGTTTCTACACAAACCTGCTTAGCTCCCGAGCCGAAAAAGTTCCAGTGGGCACGCTCGATTCAAACGGAAAACCGACTACAATGGTCATATCCTATCTGCCAGACCCACTATCTCAGTCTGCAATGCTTAGAGGCCTGCCGGGAACAGAGACAGGAACAATTGGCATTGAGGATGATTCTCATCATCTGTCATATTCTATGTTTACTGAAATAGAAGAGAATGACATGTCCATGACCCACATTAGTTTTATGGATGGTTGTTCATGGCCGGAAGCAAAGCCTTTTCGCCTGATGCTGGCAGAAGGCTCCCGCCATCCGCATTGGGATTTCACAAATAGGGTCCTCATGGTATATCTTTCAAAGGCAGAGGTTATGACTATAGAAGTCAGTTCTACCCTTAAGCTAAGGGATAGAAATCTAATCGGCATTCTCCAATGGCTTGGGGAATGGATAGACAATGAAGATATACCGAATAAGGGAGAATTTCTTTCAGATCTCACCATACGGGCTTCATTGGGATGCCTACAAATGGTAACTCCTTCACGAATACTGACTTTAGTCCATGCTGTTCAGCAACCTCTTGAGCATCCAAGAGTTGATTCGCTTTCAGCCAAGCGGCCCAGTGCATCTCTCCCCGGCCAAACTTCGATATATCTGGAAGGGATTGTGAAGGTTCATGGAAAGAGTACCTCCAAAGTGGACATAATGGCCAAATGGATTGAGTACGTTGACCAGGTGGATGCTGATGGAAATTGGCCAAAAAGGATAGATTGCAGTGCCCATGTCTGTGAGATTCCTCTGGGGGATCTTCATAGTGGTGAATTGATATCGGGTGGCAGTCGAGTGGGATTCTACGATCCGGCATCTGATACAATTGCATTCCAAAAAATCGGCACCAATGTCCTGGAATCCATGTTGAATGGATGTCCTGTTCATGAGTTCCATGATACCAAGCATAGAAAGGTTTATTATACCTTCGTGGCTACATCGCGATTCAGAGAATACTTTGATAAAAACCAAGCCCTGGATTTTACCCGTACCAGCGATAGCGTGATATTAAGTATTCCAAGCACAACGAGGCCAGCATCGCCACGCATCGCCTATGTAGTGCCTACATATAAATGGTCGTCACGAAATTCAACAGATATCTTTACTGGCGATAAAATAATCGAGAGCATTCGAAAAGGCGGGGGGCTTCGCGTTTATCTCGAAATGGATGATTGGTTCTCCTCAGGCCAAGACGAATTGCTCGGGGTGGTACTTGCTCAGCCGGATACTCTGCCCAATGATATCATCAAGTCCAATGAACTTCGAAAGAAGCTCAAGCCTTACATAACCCAGTGGGGCCAGGACCCTATCCGGGATTCAGAATTCATCAGCAATGTCCCACTTATCGAGGATTTCAATCCACCTCAGGGTGAATCCGATAATCAGATGAGAGTAGCCAGAGATCTCTTATTGCATGAAGCTGATATTGAGGTATCTGTGGCTGGCTATGCTGTAAATTACGACGCTAAAAAGAAATTGCTCTACAGCGATGTAGAGATACACAGCTCTCTGATGTCTTATTACCCGTTCATCAGGTTGGCTTTGGCCAGATACCAGCCTGATTCAATCCCCGGCGCCCATATTTCCCGAGTTGTCTTAGCTGATTTTGCTCAATTATCTCCTGATAGAAGGGCTTTGATTACTTATAGACCAAATAATCCTCAGAGAGTAATTGTGGATATTACAGGACCATGCTATAAGAAAATGCCTGTTAATAAGGACACAATGGGCAACTTTGGAACACTCATGGATGAAGTCCTTCAGCCGGACAACAAAATAGAACTGATTATTGAGGAGAAGCGGTCTGATTTGCCGGGAGATCTCGGATGGGTTTCTAAGTGGTCCAAGGAGCTGGTCAATCGACAATCTCTGGGCAATGGTGACTATAAATGGCATGGAGATATCAGTTTACCAAAACAATTTATTTCCGGAATGTTCCGGTTGGTCATTAAAGAATATGAGATGCTCCCGGTGAACAAGGACAGTGTAGATGAATGGAATGAAAAATCCCAGGGTGATTTGACAATCCTGTCTGAACCATTCGTCGCAGGAAAGCGTCTGGTGTATGCTGATGCCATAATCCTGCTTTAGAAAAAAAATGGGTGAGCGCTGTCACCCCCTCTCTAAGTCCCCTGCATGGAGCAGCCCATATCATCACAATTTTACACAAATGCCGTCAGTTATGGGTCTCCTTCTCAAACGCAGCCAGATCTCCCTCAAGCCTCCATTCGGCTTTAGCTTTATCGTTCTTATCCAAAAATGCCCTGCACTCTTTGCATTCAGTTCCGGGAAGGCATCCTGCGCATTCCTTTCTTATCTGCGAGTAATTGCCTGCCGCCGCCCAGATTCCTTCGCCGCTCAAGAAGCTGTACTCAAGGCTGTTTCTTGCAAAAGTCCTGATGTCCGAATAGCTCACGGACGGGTAGTCGCTGGCAATGATCACGAATTGCTCAGTCAGATCGGTCCTCAGAACTCCTGGGTCATCGCTGGCCAGGATGACTGGCACCCCACGGCTCAGATAGATTGGGAACGGATGGTCCTCTCCTGAAACCCCCAGGATCTCCTTGTTGCTCACCGGCATTATCTCTATTGCGATCTTGCCATTTCGCATCTCAGATAGAGTCTTCTGGGAATTGCTCTCCCTCATGATATCAACTCCGTGACCTATCCGGCAAGCGTGTCCCACCTCAACGGCTTCCTGGATATGGAATCTGAGATCCTCAGGTGGAACCAGTCCCAGATCAAGTTCACCGGCATGCAGAGCGATCTTCACATTGGGGTATTTTCCATGCAAAAAGTCGATCATCTTCATATGCAGTGAGTAGTCTTCTCTGGCGGTTCGGTTGTCCTCGGCGCTGAGAATATTGATGCCGACTGCAAGAGGCGATGTATTTGCCGCCTCGAAGGCCAGGGTTAGCTGAGAGAAGACATCTTTCTTCGGCTTGATCCTGGAGGCGGTGCACAGGTACCTGACGGTGACATTTCTTCCCGGGTCTCTGGCATCAAGAAGCTCTATGGATTTGGAATCGATTTTGAGCAGATTTGCAGAAGCTTCCTTTGCTGATTCCTTGAGACCTCTCTTTATGAGCTGATCATAGAGGATGCTTAGGTTGTCATTCCATTTGTCCAGGCCATAAGCCCTGTTGCCTGTGCCCACTCCGGTCATGAGTTCCAGGTACTCGATATTTTCCTGAGCTGCTCTGGAGCGTAGCTCAGCTACCAGCAGGCTTGTGTTTGTGGTAGCGCCGCCAAAGCGGCCAAATGTGGAAAAAAACTGGTCATGGCCGCTGGTGTTTAGCAGCTCTGAGTTTTTCATTGACCAGGTGTCCACTATGTGGTTATATAGCTGCTCATTTCTATAGCTGTAGTTCAATGGTATTGCATTCCTGGACCCGGTGCATTTCGTGACAGTGCAGTTGTTTGAATATATGCACAGTCCATCCGAAGATCCTGAATCGATGAGGTCTTCGGCGTAAACCGCTCCGGTCAGATGATTGTGAATGTCTCCTCCCTTAGGCATGGATAAGAAAAATGCCCTGAGCTCCTCCGGGTTATTCCTTATTTCCTGAAAATAGTTGATGATACCGATTTCTCGCTCAGATGTGTCTGTGGCAGATTGATTCAAGATGGCATTAGAAGGACTATTATCTGATCCAATAGATTTACTATCCATGGCCGCAAAAGCCATTATAGGCAAACACATCAATGCTGCCAAAATTATACACGATACCTTCATAAAATTCCTCCTTGACTAATCAACTATCCCATGATTTAACTAAAAAACTTTTTTGATACAAAAATACAAAAAATTAAAAGTTATCTCCCAGGAAAATGCTGGGCGACTGGGAGCGACTCGATTGATTCGATTGACTTGATTTAATCGATTGAATCCATTGACTCGAATGCGACCTCCCAGATTTTCAGCATCAACTGGCCGACGTCTCGAAATACGGCCCGAAATAGATCGCCTGGTCGTATACCAGCTCGTTGTCGTCAGGAGAGACGTTCGTTTCTGGCTCCATGTAGTTGCGGAAGATCAGGAACATCTCATCTTCATCCATATTCAGATCCGGGCAGCTGTAAGGCACGCCCCAGGGATCGGTGAATGACTCTGGCCCGGACGGCTCCATGCAGTAGGCTTCTCCTTTGCAGTTCCGCGCTACCTTGAAGGCGTAGAGCTTATCGGCATCCGGATCATCCGGCCCCAGGTATTTTTGGGCGCTGCCGTTGAACTGATTGCTCAGTGTCGTGCCCACGCCAAACCATTTGTCTTTATCGGCATAAAGGCTGAAGCTGGCATAGGTGGCCTTTCCGGTTTTCTGGTGATTGACGCCGTAAACGATCACAAACTCGTCTGTGCCATTGCGAAGCTTGAAATTCGGGTAGGTAGCGAGATAGTTTGTGTCCCGGGTCCCTCCCATCATGAACTGGCCTCGCTGGAGACCGACGTAAGGCTTCTCGAGCATTATCTCCCTCTCGGGCAGCCACCAGACGTGGGTGTCCAGTTCTTTGTGCGCCCCGGTGTACTCCTTTAAGATGGCTTTACGCAGCCTCTTCAAGGCCGGATACAGATCCATCTCAGTGCGTCCTGTGCCGCGCACCCGCAGCACCGGAACCGGTTCAGGATTGGCAGCCAGGTGGGCATTGGGCGTCACCCGGAAGACTCTGTAGGCCGGATACTTGATGTAATCCTCCAGGGCAGACTGGTTTATCGGCATGGCGTTGCGCTGTGCCAGGTAGAAGGCTGACCCGGAGGGGCCGAGCCCAAGCGGCGCAATCACAGGCGAGATGGCCTCGACGTTGATGATCGAATCGGGATAGCCAGCGGCGAGTGCAGCGGCGCGGACACGCCTTTCCGCTTCGAGGTTGCCGGTGATGATGTAGATGATCGGGCTATTGAACGGTTCGGCGTTGGTGGTATTGATGGTGGCGATGTTGACGGTATCGCCCAGAGCGATTCCCATGCGCGGCTCAATCCCCGGGAAGGGTGGAGGAGTCGCATTGCCATCGTAAGGCGGACTGACCATGAATGTCTGATAGCTGAAGTAAGCGACGGGCGGAGGAGTCTGTCCGACCAGAACAATGGCCTCGTCCTCTCCCAGCTGCCAGATCCACGGGGGATAGGAGAGCTTTGGATAGCTTTCCGGCGTCATGTTCTTCAGGGTCAGGTAGGCATTGGGCCAGGGGTTGTTGGCCAGGGTGTCTGCCAACAATCCTTCGCAACATTGCTTGACGAGGTCGATGTATTCGATCTTGCCCTCGTGCATGGAAAATCCTGCCGTCTTGAGCTCTTCCAGAAACTGCGGGACCCTATCCAGGGCGGAAAAGCTCTGGTTTTCAGAGCTGACGTTTGTCTTTTGCTCCATTGCGCCTGCATCACTTAAAGCACTTGAGGCGCCTGATGCACCTGCAAGCATTATCATCAGCAGGACAATTAACATGAGTGAAATTCGCACAGCGGCTCTCATTTTTCTGCCTCCCGGCTGCCAGTTTCTCGCCAAATTGCAGCCCGAATGCCTCCATTGCGATAAACGGAAGAGTTCGGCAATTGTTCAGTGAGAAAACTGCACCATCACAAAACATGTATCTTCATTCATTATCAAATTATCCGTTCTAAATCGGGATTGTAGAGTCCAGAAATATTCTGGATCAATTGCCGTCGGTCCGACGAAAAAAGAAGCGACAGAACTGATGAACTGAGCTATCAAAGCCAAGAGCCCTCGGGCCAGGAGTTGTGCCCGCCAGAGGCAGAGGCCAGCCTGGGCAGGAGTCGCCTTCCGCCGAGCGGGCTCGCACGCACGGGCGCAGGCCCGCGCTCGGGGGCGGGCGGGGCTGGGGGTTGGTGTGCTAGATTCAGGCAAGGGCGGCATTCCAGGAGCGGGATTTTTGGAAAGCTGCACTGATTCCTATTACGATTATCTGAGAATTGTAACCGAGCAGCAATGGCCTAAACTGCAAATGAATGAAGGCATAATGACGTACATAAAATTAGAAGATAAAGTTCTATTCCAATAGCTCAATAAAATCCTCTTCAGTTATGCCCAACTGCTTGAGAATTTCATAGAACAGCCAGCTTCCAATCTCGCTATTTCCGTGTATCGGTATGGTGGTCGCTCTGCCATCGGGATGCTTCCATCTGGCGTGGCTGCCTTTTTGCCTCACCATCTGAAACCCGAGCTTCTTGGCAGCTTTCTGCAGGTCTCCAGCTTTGGCAGGCATGAACACCTTTTATGTCGACATCTGATGGAAGCATGCGTCCTTCTTCCTTATACTCCTCTTCGATCATTTCAAAGACATTCATCAATTCGGCTTGTGCTTCCTCAGGAGTCTGACCCCAGGCGTGGCAGCCAGGAATTGCAGGTACATAAGCCACGAATGTACCATTGTCTTCGGGACGAAGGATTACTGTGTAGTCATAAAGATGCTTCATTAAAGTCAATTGCATCTTATTTGCATATAATACTACCTGAGATAGTCCTTTGCTTTAATCGGATTTGCATTGAAATCGTATGGTGGCAGAATCTGACTGCTGCAGGAACGCGCTTTGGCGTTGCTCGGTTTCCGGCTGGCGCTTCAGGGCCGATGCCCGAGGGGCCGGGCCGTCAGGGGCCTGGGGCGATGCCGGTTGGGCGGGCGGGATTGGCTGGAGAGCGATTGCCTTCGGGCGGAGCCTGGATGGACAGGATCACAGGCGCACGGGACTGCGCAGAGGTGCTGGGCCACAAACTTCGGCATGAAATTAACAGATCTTCGCCGGGAGCCCTCGGGCCGGGGCGTGGTGCCGCCAGTGACAAAAGCTATCCGGGGGCCACAGCCGCCGTCCGCCGAGCGGGCTCGCACGCACGGGCGCAGGCCCGCGCTCGGGTGCCGGTCGGACATGAGGGCCAGTTGGCTTCCGGCTGGGCGGCTTTTCAGGGGTCGGGACTAAGGCATCCATGGTCCAAATTCATATTCATGCTTTCGTACAAGGCTCAAAGTGCTGGTCGAAAGCTGATAAAAGTAGATCCCAGGAACACCACTCAAAGGTGTTCTGCTTGTGGAAGCCGTGTAAAGAAAGATCTGTCTGTTCGAGTACATGAGTGCCCCTATTGCGGATTCTCATGCAATCGAGACTACAATGCTTCCAGAAACATACTCATCACAGG
>Ga0116171_10003245_pt1 | contig 15097 bp, 12 predicted proteins | sample AD_JPNHW2_MetaG_FD_89798 | JGI IMG/M metagenome (GOLD analysis project Ga0116171, IMG submission 89798) | Active sludge microbial communities of municipal wastewater-treating anaerobic digesters from Japan - AD_JPNHW2_MetaG | ecosystem: Engineered > Bioreactor > Anaerobic > Digestate | place...
CATATAAGCGCATTTGTAAGTCGAATTATATACCCAGACCTCTGATCCCGATACATTTTGCGCAGAAAAAGATCCTAATCCCGTAGCAAATGTTTCATAGTAAATTGCTGTCGAAGGATCGAACGGTTTATTTCCTCCTTTTGTTCCGTCTTCGAGTTCAAAATAACTCACTGTTTTCAAACCCGGAACGCCAAAGTAGGATGCCAGATCGCCATAAAGTTTCACTTTCTTACCAATCAAATTCTTGTGGTCTTTCAGGTTGAGCGCAGTACGTACAGCGCCGGTTGGAAGTTGGACCGGCAGGGTTTTGGAAAGATAAATATTGTTAGCTGAATCGGCCAGCAACAGGTTGGTTGCTTGTGTACAGGTATCTGAACCAAATACAAAGTTTGTCTGTGTACCTGACCATACATATCCCACAATCGTTCCGCTTACCCATTTACCTGATACCTGGTTATAAATACCTCCTGTAACTGAATAAGGGGATGCTTCCGTTCCGTCACCATAATTTGTAGTCACAACGACAGCTTCGGTATTTTTCACTACAACGTTCTGTATTTCCCAGGTTCCGGCTTTGGTCGCTGTTGAAATGTATTTAAAGGCAATTCTTACTTTTTTACCGGCATAGGCAGTCAGACTAATTTCACCGGAGGGTACAAAATTCCAGCTTTGGTAATCCACAAAAGGCTGAGTGGTAAGTTGTGTCCAAGTTGCGGTAGCTGGCAGTCCATCTGTATAGTCGGTCGAAATCCAGACAGTGGCTTCATCTTTCAGATTTGTAAAATAACGAACCACATGCTGAAACGACAAGTTGGCAGCAGTCGTTTTGGTCAGGTCGATTACAGGTGAAATGAGCCAGTCCTCGTTTGCAAGGTTTACCGAATTCACATAGCCCGACATGATGGCATAAGTTCCTCCGTTTGTCCAGGTTGTATCGCCGCTAACCGATTGCACTGTAAAATCGCCCAGCGAATTGGCAAATGCCTGTTCGTAAATCAGTGTCGCATCAGATACGGGTGGCTCCCATTCATCTACATTGGAGCAGGCCGATAACGCTGCTATGGATAATATGCTGAATAAACCGTATTTTATATATTTCTTCATCTCTGTAAATGTTTTGTTTTAATTAATATGCGTTCGGTTACTTTTTAATTTGCTGCATGATAAGCTTCAAATCCTTTACCCAAATCGCTGATAGATCGTAAAGTCAACTGATGATATATTTTAGATGTAGATAAGGTAGCGTCCTTGTCATTATAAAATCCCACTAAAGCGGTTATATTCCCTTTAAGGTTTGAAACCGGAATGGGTTTGTTGGCAAATTTCGAATATTCGCTGGTTGAAACGAAGATAGAACCTGTTCCATCCTGAATTTCGCGTGATTGCGGATAACCTACGCCATTGGTTGACGGGGCAAAAATCATTTCGGCATCTGTAATGGCTGTTGGCTTGCCACTGTAAGCGCCTCTTCCGGTGAAAAAAGCGTTTTTGATGCATACCAGTTTATTATACAATGCAGGTCCGGCAGCCTTAATCTGCGCGATAGTCATGGTGTCGGCTTTTATAACCTGCGGAACGGGCATACCATAAGCGAAGATATTTTTATCGGACAGATACTTTGGCATACGTCCGGGTTCTACCCTGCTCTTCTCGGTATTATAATAATAAATTCCAATCTGAGGTGACTGGGCGTAATTGCCTATCATCATTCCGTTGCACTTCACAGCTACGCGTTGTCCCAGCGGATAAATTCCCGAGAGACTTCCTGCATCTATGGATATTTTGATAGCTTGTGCATTGTTTCCTTCTTCCTGAATGACCAGGTATTTATAAACATTTCCTTCCACATCCGATGAGGTTACGATACCTTTAATAATAACGTCCTTATCCGATTTGATAGTATCGGCAGAGAAAAGGGAGTTGGATTTCAGAAACTCACTTTTCAGCTGCGCGATGGTGTAGGTCGAGTCCAGTTTCACACCCATCAGCTGCCCGACAGGTATTGCATCAAATTCGGTCTGGTTGCAAGCGCCAAGTAACATGGTCACAGCAATCATTATACTGTATATCAGTTTATTTTTCATTTTCTTCTTCACTTATCGATTAAAATTTATACCCTATATTCAGGAACAGATTGAATCCCCATGCATAATAATACTTGTTCGGGAATTTATTCAGATTAGCCATATCAAGCACATTATCAACCAGTGGCAAACGTGCCTGCTGATAACCTCCGGTAATCATAGAGGTATTGTTAAGAATATTGCTGCAACTCAGATTGAAGTTGATCGATTTTTTGTTTTTCAGATAGATTAGTTTTCCTATCGAAGCGTCCAGCAGGAAACCACCTTTCAGTTTTTCCTGTGATCCAAGTGCTGCTTTTGCTTCCTCTGTGGTGTATCTGGCCATATTACTTTCAGTGAAACGATTTGGAGCAAAGTCCAGATAATTATTGTCGAAATAATTCAGTGTTATATCGGCAAACCACATTTTCGGGTGGAAATAATCCAGTGTGATATTGGCTGCAAGCTGCGGACCTGAATTTATTTTCAAATCTTTGGTTAGTACCACTTCTGAGAAATCGGGTTTAACGCCATTTTCATAACTTTTTATACCAATGGCGTTGTTGGTATAACGATAATCAGCAAATGTTCCTGCTGTGGAAACCGAGAAACTTCTGTTAAGTTTAACTGATACCCCTGCTTCAATACCCTGATAGATTTTATCGGATTTGGTGAGCATGTGGTTGATAAACGTACGGAGTTCGTCATCATAATATCCGAGGTTTTCGGTAGTTCCAAGCATGTAGGTACGGAAACCTGTGAGACGGCCCCGTACAGAAGGAAACAGGAACGAATAATTCAGATCATACGATAAAATCTTGCGGCTTTCGAGATTGGGAACCCGGGTGTCTTTGATCCTCTCCGACACATAAGCTCCGCTGGGAAGTGGAGCGCGGGTTTCAGCCTGTACATTGGCATATAACCTGTTTCTTCCGTTCAGTTTATAGGTTGCTCCCGCTTTGAACGAAGGATCAACAAACCACCATACCTTACCCTGACCGTATGAATTTTCAGGAGCGCGTCCGTTTTTCATATAGCCATACCGGCTGAACTGACTGTAAGTGAGTTTTGCGGCATAGTAAAGATCCAGTTTTGACCAGTTCCATTCATTCTGAAGAAAAGCACTGGCGTGATAAATATTAATATCATATTTGTATCCAAATACATCCCCAACTCTGATTGCCCGGTTAGGATTGTTGATATCGTTTTGAATAATATCAGGATTGGATGGATAATCACGTTCTGCAAACTGGTCGATATCTATCCATTGTTTTCCTCCAAGCAGGTCTTCCATGGTTTTGAAGTTCATATCTTTTGCATATTTTGCTTCAAGTCCGGCTGTAAGTTTCAGATTTCTATTCATCTGATTGGTATAAGTGGAATTGAATACCGATTCCATCAGATTGCTGTGCCGGCGTTCCACCGAATATCTGGCGCTACCATCGGGATTTACAGCATTATTGCGGTAATTGGCCTGATACATGGCATCCCAGTTCAATTGCGAAACTGAAGGATTAACCGGTTTCCCATTTTCAAACTTCCACTGTTCTGCTATTTCATTTCTTAAACCTGTGTTAGCGCTGTCGGTGAGGAAACTTGGTAAATTGCGGTAATAATCGGGACGTGGATCCGGAGCATTGTAAAATCCGACTGCCGAGTTGCTGTAAAGGCTGTAATGGAAAGCAAGCCCTGTACGAAGACGCTGATTCTGACTAATTTTGAAATCATGCGACAAAATAGCGGTAGGATCGTAGCTTTTCACAACGCGTGAGTTACGCTTTTTCCCATCCTGATAACCCCAGTACGAATTGTAATAAATCGAACCTGTCAGATCATACACTTCCTGCGTAGTTGCACTCTGCTGAGCACGCTGTGTGGGCGCACCGTAAGTAACCAGCGACAGACTGTGCCGTGGATTAAATATCTTTTCAGCAGCGAGGAAATATCCGGCAGAATTATAAAATGTTCCATCGGCGATACCTTCATCAGCCCAACGGAAAAGGCCAGAAACCGTGAAAGCCCAACCACTAGGGAGCACACCGGTGGCATATGTTACCTGACCTCTGAGTTTATAAGCCCGGTTACTGTAAGCGACGCTTGCTTTTGTTCCGGCAGCAAATGCACTGGCTCTGTTAACAATATTCGTATTTGATCCTAAATTTCCGTAACTGAAAGAATTGGCATCCAGTCCGACAACTACATCCTTATTGCGCATGGCATCATTCAGCCCTCCGAGGCTGGAATAATTGAAACCGCCACGATCCAGCGAGTTAAAGTGAACACCATTAATATAAGTCGACTCATATTCCTGTTCATAACCACGCAAGCGGAATCGCATGGGACTGAAAGAGAAGGAAGTTTGCGAAACATAAACATCTCCGCGCGATATGCTGGACGAAATGCTTTGAGTAGCGCGTCCTTCGTCTTCACTGAAATCAGATTCGTTCAGCTGTAAAACAGCATCCTGACGCATTTCTTCCTGTAAATCCATTTTCAGAAAAATTGTTCCGAGATCGAGTGTTTCGTTTTCCTTTAAAACAACCTCTTTAATCTGCGGCAGATATCCCGGTTTTGAAATACTAACTTCCTCTACTCCGGCTGTCAGGTATGTGAGAAGAAATTCCCCCGACCCGATTGTTTTTGTTGAAATATTTTGCTGCAAAAGGGTGATTGTAACACCTGGCAGCGGTGTTTCAGAGTCAGCTACTTTTACCACACCTTTAATCTGCGTTTGGGCAAAAATTGCAGATGTAGATAAAAGAACAGCTGAAATGACCAACAGTACTTTTTTCATTTGTATATTTTTTTGTTATTAATTTTGAAGATTCCAATTTTTATCAAACCCTGAACATTCTATGTCCACAGGTAAAGTCCGATTAAATGCTCGTTTAACGTCTAAATGATTAACTCCATTTTTATATATCAATTACCATTTTTTAAAACAGAAAAAGTTGTGCAAGATACAATCTTTTTTTTGATTAATACTTATCCAAACTTTCATTTCTGTATAAAAATGATGTTCACATATGCTCGCAGTCATCACCATACCCGACTTTATTCTGATTATCAGTTGTTTTCACAAGAAACGCCCAACTTTCAATTCGATAGTAACATTATTAAAAATATCTTAATTATTCTCAATCCCTGTACAATATTACTTTCAGACAAATGATTATTTGCTTTCCAGAAATAAATTTATGCCCCTGAGTTAAATAAATTACAGGATGTTTTTATACAATTACTTTTTTATATCAAGTTTTTTTCGGACTTTTGTTTAATTTTACCTGTAATAATTTTTACAAATAAATATATGAAATCAACCAGCAAAATACTTATTTTATTTTCAGCTGCAATTTTCGCAATTTCGTGTGGTTCTGGAAAATCAACAGTAAGTACCACAAAAAACAAAATCGAAGTTCAGGCGGTTAGTGTAGCATTTTATAATCTCGAGAATCTTTTCGATACGATTAATCAAAGTAATATTGACGAAGAATTTCTGCCCGATGGAGCCATGAAGTGGACGGGCTATAAATATAAAGCCAAACTTAAAAACATGTCTTATGCCATTTCACAACTTGGTTTGGACATTACCCCGCATGGTGCATCTATCATCGGAGTTTCCGAAATTGAAAACAGAGGCGTTTTGGAAGACCTTGTCAAACAACCTTCGATTGCTAATCGTACTTACCAAATCGTCCATTACGACAGCCCTGACCGTAGAGGTGTCGATGTGGGTTTACTTTATAATCCCCGTGATTTTATTGTAACCAGCAGTAAATCAATTCGCCTGCATACACCTGATACAGCCTTTCGCACCCGCGACCAATTGTTGGTAAGCGGTTATTTACTGAATGAGAAAATTCATGTTATCGTCAATCACTGGCCTTCGCGTACAGGTGGTGAAGTTGCGTCTGAACCTAAACGAATGGCAGCGGCAAGCCTGACCAAATCCATTGCAGACTCGCTGTATAAAGTTGATCCAAATGCAAAAATCATAATCATGGGCGACCTGAATGATGATCCGTTTAATAAAAGCACTGCTGAAGTTCTTGGCGCAAAAAGAAATATTGAAGATGTAGCTCCAAATGGATTATACAACACACTATGGAGAACCCTCGACAGCGGTGTAGGTTCACTTGCTTATAACAGTCAGTGGAATCTTTTTGACCAGATTATTATTTCAGCTCCTCTCCTGAATAAGGACAAAAAAAAACTTAGTTACTGGAAATCTGAAGTTTTCAACAAAAGCTTTTTGATTCAGCAGGAAGGTTCCTACAAAGGTACTCCAATGCGTACACATGCAGGTGGCGTGTGGCTCAATGGTTACAGCGACCACTTCCCCACCCTTATCTATCTGGTAAAAGAAAAGTAATTAAGGCTCATCAACCTGATTGAAGTAAATTATTGGACACTAGTATATCCGAAAATTAATATAACAAAACTATTATAAGATGGAATATCCAACTTTACAGGGTAAACTGATAATGCCCGAATATGGTCGAAATATACAGCAGATGATTGCACATGCACTCACTATCGAAGACAAGGAAGAGCGTACACGATGTGTAAATACAATTGTGAATATCATGGGAAATCTGTTTCCATATCTACGCGATGTGAATGATTTCAAACACAAACTGTGGGATCACGTTGCTATCATGTCTGATTTCAAACTGGATATTGACTATCCTTACGAAATACTTAAACAAGAAAATCTGTATTCCCGTCCGGCAACTATACCCTATAAAAATTCCAGAATTCGTTATATGCATTATGGACGTAATCTCGAAGAAATGATTGAACGTGTGGCCACTTATCCCGAAGGAGAAACAAAGAATGAAATTATCCGGATGATTGCCAATCAGATGAAAAAATGTTTTCTATCCTGGAATAAGGAAGTGGTTGATGATAAAAAGATTTTTGACGACCTGCGTGAATTATCGCATGGAAAGGTGGACTTGTCGGAAGAAAATTTCAAGCTTGTTGAGTCCAGAGATGTACTGCAGATAGGTAAAAAGAACAAGCCCAAAAAGAATTCAGGTCACTAACATTTACAACTTACAGAACAAGACGAGCAATGTCCTCATTCAAAATAATCGGCGGTCAGCATCTGAACGGCAACATAACCCCGCAGGGAGCAAAAAATGAAGCATTACAGGTCATTTGTGCCACCCTGCTTTCTGACGAAACAATCACAATCAGCAATATACCGGCTATTCTTGACGTACTGAATTTAATTCAGTTACTCGAATATCTGGGTGTTAAGGTAGATAAAATTGACGAAAACACTTACCAGTTCAATGCTTCAACAATTAACACTGAAGCTCTTCAGACAGAAGCTTTCTATCAACAAAGTACCTCTCTGAGAGGCTCTGTCATGCTTGTCGGACCCTTGGTAGCCCGATTTGGCAAAGCTATAATCCCTAAACCGGGAGGTGACAAGATTGGAAGACGCAGACTTGATACCCATTTTACCGGAATTCAAAAACTGGGTGCCGAATTTAATTTCGATCCGGATAAAAAACTCTACCGCATTGAAGCTAAGAAACTCAGTGGCTGTTATATGTTGCTTGATGAAGCTTCTGTTACAGGCACTGCCAACATTGTCATGACTGCAGTGCTTGCTGAAGGAGTAACCACTATCTACAATGCAGCCTGCGAACCGTACATTCAGCAACTTTGCCGAATGCTAAACAATATGGGGGCAAATATATCCGGAATCGGATCAAACCTGCTGACAATCACTGGTGTTAAGAAACTGAAAGGATGCAGTCACACACTGTTGCCTGATATGATTGAAGTGGGTAGTTTCATTGGCATGGCTGCAATGACCGGCTCTGAAATCACCATAAAAAATGTAAAATACAACGAACTGGGCATTATCCCCGATAGTTTTCGACGTCTGGGCATCAACTTAGAACAAAGGGGGGATGATATTTTCATACCCAAACAAGATAGCTACACCATCGAATCGTTTATTGACGGTTCGATTATGACTATAGCAGATGCTCCCTGGCCGGGTCTGACACCCGACCTGTTGAGTGTTTTTCTGGTTGTTGCCACTAAAGCAAAGGGAAGTGTACTGATACATCAGAAAATGTTCGAGAGCCGACTGTTTTTTGTTGACAAACTGATAGATATGGGCGCCCAGATTATTCTCTGCGACCCTCACCGGGCTACAGTCATTGGTCTTGGTGAACAGCTTCATCTGCGTGCCGCCACCATGAGTTCACCCGATATACGCGCAGGTATAGCTTTACTTATTGCCGCAATGTGTGCCGACGGTATCAGCACCATTCACAATATCGACCAGATAGACCGTGGTTATCAGGATATCGATAAACGACTGAATGCACTTGGTGCAAAGATTACCAGAATATAATGGCAGAAAGTTTCAGGTCAATAACACATTTATCACAAGGAATTTACAAAGAGAAAGGAAGTAAATTCCTTTCTTTTGCCATACCGGTAAAGAATGTTGTTGAAATTAAGTCCATTCTTGATATTTATCGTAAAAAATATTATGATGCAAGGCACGTTTGCTACGCTTATATGCTTGGTGCTGATAGAAGTGAGTTCCGGGCTAATGATGACGGAGAGCCATCCGGTACTGCCGGGCGTCCGATTTTAGGGCAAATAAATTCCTCGGAACTCACCGATATACTTGTTATCGTTGTCCGGTACTTCGGGGGTATTTTACTTGGTACGAGCGGACTGATTACAGCGTATAAGGAAGCTGCTGCCGATGCAATCGGTCAGGCAAACATCGTTGAAATTACGGTAAAAAACGAACTGAATATCCGGTTTGAATATCCCCTGCTTAATGATGTTATGCGTATCATCAAGGAATATGACGTCCAAATAATCAATCAGCAATTTGAAGAACAATGTTCTATAAAAATTTCCGTGCCCAAAAAAGTTACAGAATTAATCTCAATTAAGCTTGAACATATCTTCGGAGTAAATGTAGAAAAATGACATACATCATAAAACATTCAAATAAATTCACTCTGTTTTCCTAAAAAAAAAAATTATCTTTGCATTCGAATATGAAACAGATAAAAATTAAATATGATTTCTGTTTTAGCAGCTTATCACAAGCAAGTTGCATAAATTATTCGCCCCAAAACATATACAGACCAATGTAAATCTTCAGTAGATTTATGTTGGTTTTTTGTTTCAGGAGAAAAAAACAATAATATAGATTATCATCAGAAAAAAGAATGAAAAACCGAAGTCTTGTTTCCATTTCAGATTACAGCAAAGAAGAAATCCTGTCGATACTGGATTCGGCAGCCGATTTCGAAGCCAATCCAAATCGTAAAACGTTGGATGGGAAAGTGATTGCAACCCTGTTCTTTGAACCATCAACACGTACCCGACTAAGTTTTGAAACGGCTGTAAACCGGCTTGGAGGACGAATTATCGGTTTCTCTGACGCAGCTACCAGTAGTTCGGTAAAAGGTGAAACACTCAATGACACGATCCGCATGGTGAGTTGCTATGCAGATGCCATTGTGATGAGACATCCACTCGAAGGAGCATCCCGTTACGCTGCCGAAATGTCTCCGGTACCAATCATCAATGCTGGCGATGGAGCGAATCAGCATCCCTCTCAAACTCTGCTTGATCTGTATTCCATTCTTAAAACACAAGGCACGCTTGAAGGACTGAAAATATGCATGGTAGGCGACCTGAAATACGGACGTACCGTTCATTCCCTGCTAATGGCCATGTCTCACTTCCACCCCACATTCAGGTTTATTGCTCCCGATGAGCTGAAAATGCCCGTAGAATACAAATCATTCTGCCGAAAAAACGACATACCTTACGAAGAAACCGCAGAACTGAGCGACAATTTCAATGATGCCGATATTTTGTACATCACCCGTGTACAAAAGGAACGTTTCCTTGATTTAATAGAATTCGAACGGGTAAAAAACGTTTACACCCTGAAGAATAACATGCTGGACCACACAAAGCCAAATTTAAAAATACTTCATCCCCTGCCCCGTGTCAATGAAATTGACCAGGATGTGGATGCAAATCCTAAAGCTTACTATTTCCATCAGGCACAAAACGGACTTTATGTCAGACAAGCTATCCTTTGTAAAGTATTAAACGCATAAGCATATGGAATCAAAAAAATTACAGGTAGCAGCTCTTCGCAACGGAACTGTCATTGATCATATACCTTCCGATAAACTATTTCAGGTTTTCAATATCCTGCATCTTGAGAGTTGCAGTAATATGATTACGGTAGGAAATAATCTTAACAGCGATAAAATCGGTAAAAAAGGCATAATAAAAATCTCTGATCGTTTTTTGGAAGAAGAAGAAGCCAGTAAAATTGCTCTTATCGCTCCGAACGCAAAAATCAATATTATCCGTGAATTCGAAGTGATTGAAAAACGTTCGCTTAAACTCCCTGATGAAGTACGTGATATTGTACAATGTCAAAATCCGGTATGTATCACCAATCATCAACCGGTTCGAACCTGGTTTCACATGCTGGATGATGAAGATAGTATACAGTTGAGATGTCATTATTGCGAACGTGACATTAAACTGGAAGACGTCAGAATTAAGTAAATCACTAATATTCGCGAAATAAACGAATTACATGTATACTAAATGCAAAAAAACAAGCAAAACTCAATTATAAACCCAAAATCATCAACGTTCTCTCTTGAGGGTGTTGAAGAGCAGAGCAGCCATATTTCCTGGAAGCCTGGCACGATGATTTATCCCCTTCCGGCTATAATGGTATCGTGTGGCGAAACCGAAGAGGAATACAATATTGTGACTGTAAGCTGGGTAGGTACTATCTGCACAAATCCGCCCATGTGCTACGTGTCCATTCGTCCGGAAAGACACTCGCATGAAATCATCAAACGAACCGGAGAATTTGTCATTAACCTGACAAATGAAGACCTTGCTTATGCTACGGATTGGTGCGGAGTAAAAAGCGGGAAAAAATTCAACAAATTCAGTGAAATGAAACTGACGCCGGTGAAAGGTGAAATGGTAAACGCCCCGTTAATCAAAGAATCGCCCCTCTGTATCGAATGCAGGGTGAAGGAAATAATTTCTCTCGGATCGCATGATATGTTTATTGCAGATGTGATAAATGTACAGGCTGATTCAAAATATATTAACAAAAAAACCGATACCTTTGACCTTGAAAAGGCTAAACTGATTGCATATTCTCATGGTCATTATCATAAACTGGGTGAAGAAATAGGCAAATTTGGCTGGACAGTAAAAAAGAAAAAATAAAAGTTCAAAATACTTCAAATGAAGACTGGTAAAATATAATAGGAAATTAGAATCAAATAAATAAAATAATAATTAAAACAAGATGGTTAGAGACACAAAAATTTTTGACATTATAGAGCGAGAAAAACAGCGTCAAATGAAAGGAATAGAGCTAATCGCTTCCGAAAATTTTGTAAGTGAACAGGTAATGGAAGCCATGGGTTCCGTACTTACCAATAAATATGCCGAAGGATATCCCGGCAAGCGTTATTATGGCGGTTGCGAAGTGGTTGATGAAAGCGAACAGCTTGCTATTGACCGACTAAAAGAGATTTTCGGTGCAGAATGGGCTAATGTCCAACCTCATTCCGGCGCTCAGGCAAATGCTGCTGTATTTTTGGCATGTCTAAATCCAGGTGACAAGTTTATGGGATTAAATCTGGCTCATGGAGGACACCTTTCACACGGTTCACCTGTTAACAGTTCAGGAATTCTGTATCGTCCGTGTGAATATAATCTGAAAGAAGAAACCGGACGTGTGGATTATGATCAGATGGAAGAAGTGGCGTTGCGTGAACAACCGAAACTGATTGTTGGCGGAGGCTCCGCTTATTCCCGCGAATGGGACTACAAACGCATGCGTGAAATTGCCGATAAGGTAGGTGCTATTCTGATGATCGACATGGCTCATCCTGCAGGACTGATTGCAGCAGGATTGCTCGAAAATCCTGTAAAATATGCTCATATTGTAACGTCAACAACTCATAAAACCCTTCGTGGTCCTCGTGGAGGTATTATTATGATGGGTAAGGATTTCCCAAATCCTTGGGAAAAAACCACACCGAAAGGTGAACTGAAAATGATGTCTGCACTTTTGGATTCAGCAGTATTTCCGGGTACACAAGGCGGACCGCTGGAACATGTTATTGCCGCTAAAGCTGTTGCATTTGGCGAATGTCTGCAACCTGAATTTAAAGAATATCAGGCACAGGTTCAGAAAAATGCAAAAGCATTGGCCAATGCATTGATCAACAGAGGATTTAAAATTGTATCAGGTGGAACCGATAACCATTCCATGTTAGTCGACTTACGCTCCAAATATCCTGAACTGACTGGAAAAATTGCTGAAAAGGTATTGGTTGAAGCGGATATCACCTGCAACAAAAATATGGTTCCCTTTGATAGTCGCTCTGCTTTCCAGACATCCGGTATCCGGTTGGGAACTCCTGCAATCACAACCCGGGGAGCAAAAGAACCGTTGATGGAAGAAATTGCCGAAATGATTGAAACCGTTTTGTCCAACGTAGATAATCAGGAAGTGATTGCTGCCGTACGTCAACGTGTGAATAAAACAATGGAGAATTATCCGCTATTTGCATACTAAAGAATAGATAGTAAGAAGCAAGAGGTAAGAAATCACTTATCTCTTACTCCTTACCCTTCTTGCCTCTGATATTAATGAAAGAAAAAACACATATTAATCTATGTCCTGATGCTGACGAAGCATCTATATTTACTTTGTCTGAACACACCGACACGACAGTTTTTTACGGGGTAAATAATGCCAATATGAAAATATTGAAAAATTTACACCCCACTCTTCAGGTAGTAGCAAGGGGACATGTTATAAAAATCTACGGTAACGAAAATGAAGTTCGTACGCTGACCGATAATCTGACACGAATTGAAAGTTATGCACTGAATAATAATAACTTGACTGAAGAAAACATTATTGAAATTGTTAAGGGTAATCAGCCAAACGAAATCACTTTCGACAACCTGATACTACATGGAGTAAATGGCAAATCCATTATGGCACGCAGCGCCAATCAGCAAAAACTGGTGAAGGATTTTGAAACCAACGATTTGCTTTTTGCCATCGGGCCTGCCGGATCGGGCAAAACGTACACAGCCATAGCTTTGGCGGTTCGTTCGCTTAAAAACCGGGAAATAAAAAAAATTATTCTAAGTCGGCCTGCAGTAGAAGCCGGTGAAAAACTTGGATTTCTGCCCGGCGACATGAAAGAAAAGATTGATCCTTATCTGCAGCCCTTGTATGATGCTTTGCAGGATATGCTTCCACCGCCTAAATTGAAGGAATATATGGAAAACGGTACTATCCAGATAGCTCCCCTGGCATTTATGCGCGGACGCACACTGAGCGATGCTGTCGTTATTCTGGATGAAGCACAAAATTCCACCACCATGCAGATAAAAATGTTCCTTACACGCATGGGACTGAATACCAAGATGATAGTCACCGGAGACACTACACAGATCGACCTGCCTTATCAGCAGAAATCCGGTCTCATTGATGCGCTGGAAGTACTTAAAAACACCAAAGGTATTGCCAGAATAGAATTCGATAAAAATGATATTGTCCGTCACAAACTGGTTCAACGCATTGTGGAGGCGTATGAGAAAGCTGCCCCCCGCCCCCCTAAAGGGGGAGTTTAAATCCTTTTTGAATGACATTTTTCAAAATGAGAACTCAAACAAATATTAAAAAAAATTAAAACGCTCATAATTTCCCCTTTAGGGGGGGGTTAGGGGGCAGATACATAACAATATGAACGCACTAACTAAAACCGATTTCCATTTCGATGGACAGACAAACGTATATCACGGCAAGGTTCGTGATGTATATACCGTAAAGAATGATTTGCTGGTTATGGTTGCTACCGACCGTATTTCAGCCTTCGATGTAGTATTACCAAAAGGAATTCCCTACAAAGGTCAGATGCTGAACCAGATAGCAGCTAAATTTCTGGATGCTACCACTGATATTGTTCCCAACTGGAAACTATCCACACCTGACCCGATGGTTACTGTCGGACTTCGTTGTGAGGGTTTTCCCGTAGAAATGATTGTTCGTGGTTATCTTTGTGGAAGCGCCTGGAGAGCTTACAAAAATGGCGTTCGCGAAATTTGCGGTGTAAAAATTCCGGATGGAATGCGTGAAAACGAAAAATTCCCCACACCCATCGTCACTCCTACCACCAAAGCCGAACAAGGACTTCATGATGAAGATATTTCGAAAGAGGAAATTCTGAAACAGGGACTTGCAACACCTGAAGAATATGCTTTGCTGGAAAAATACACTCTGCAATTATTCGAGCGTGGCACCCAAATGGCTGCTCAGCGCGGTTTGATACTTGTTGATACAAAATATGAATTCGGTAAGCGCGATGGAAAAATCTACCTGATGGACGAAATACACACCCCCGATTCTTCCCGTTATTTCTATGCTGAAGGCTACGAACAACGGTTCGAAAATGGTGAACCTCAAAAACAACTTTCGAAAGAATTTGTACGTGAATGGCTGATGAGTAATGGCTTTCAGGGAAAAGAAGGACAAGTGGTTCCGGAAATGACTGATGAAATTGTAAAAGGCATCAGCGAACGCTACATTGAACTTTTCGAAAACATTACCGGTGAAAAATTTGAAAAGGCAGATATCGAAGCCATTTCAGACCGTATTGAAAAGAATGTGACCGACTATCTGAAAACAGTTTAGCGAAACAAGGAACAGAATTTATCATTGCTGATTATCAATCTGTTGACATGTATTCCGAAAATTAATTCGAAAATATATTTGGCAATTTCAAAAATAGCATTATCTTTGCACCGCTTTTGGGACACCAGAAAGCATCTGGAGAGATGGCAGAGTGGTCGATCGCGGCGGTCTTGAAAACCGTTGAACTGAGAGGTTCCGGGGGTTCGAATCCCTCTCTCTCCGCAAAAACAATTACAAAATAAGCAAAAGAGGCTGTTTC
>Ga0116171_10003246_pt1 | contig 15093 bp, 14 predicted proteins | sample AD_JPNHW2_MetaG_FD_89798 | JGI IMG/M metagenome (GOLD analysis project Ga0116171, IMG submission 89798) | Active sludge microbial communities of municipal wastewater-treating anaerobic digesters from Japan - AD_JPNHW2_MetaG | ecosystem: Engineered > Bioreactor > Anaerobic > Digestate | place...
CCGAGCAGTGCCAGAAGGCGGCGTTCCGGGCCCTGAGCGGGATCGCGGAAAGCTGCTTTTCGCAGCGCCAGTCCAAAGGTCTGAGCGCGGTCTGCCTCATTCCCGGCTGAGCAGGGGTGCAACGCGAAGAGAGCGGCGATCAAGTAGTGGAGCGACTCCCGCCAACCTGTGTCCTCCTCCGGGAGAAACGGAGCGACCACACGCATCGCCCCGGGCGGCACCGCCGGCCAGGTCGAGTGGATGCGGCGCAGGGAGGCGAGAGCCTGCCGGTCCGGGACAGAGTCCGATGTGATCCCGCCAAGTGTTTCTAGTCGGGTTATGAATCGATGAATCGAGTCCTTCGTCATGAACACCTCATTTCTGTTTCTTGCTGGCAACTTTATCGCCGCCCAAGAGCCGCTTCAAAATCGCGGCAAGCCGGTGCCTGAGTTCCGCCTCTGCGATCGCGTGGGCGCGCAGCCCCCGGACATTTCGTGTCACCCCGGAGGCAGCTCGCGTGTAACTATCCAAGGCCGCATCGTGCACAAGCTCCTTCCAGACTTCGAATCCGGCGTTGCTGGCAGCGTCTCTCGCCTCTTCATCGGTCAGCCGTTGAGACGCGCCCAAGGCCTCGAGGAAGCCGTGGAAGGGGGATGTGAGCGCAGCCCAGTACTGAACCTCGGCTCCCAGACTACGAGCGAGTTCCTTCACCCGCGATGGGTCGGGCTTGCCTGATTGGTCCTCCTCCAACTGGGGTGACAGCATTTCTGCGGCGAGCTTCTCAGTTGAACTGGTCAGCGCAAATGCCGTGTCGTCAGCGAGTCGGAGCGCGCTGCGCAAGATCTCGCGGCATCTCTGATCCCGCAGCAGCCCCGCGGTCACGGGGAGTTGCTCCCGCCGCCACATCCTGACCTTCTGCTGATCGGTCGCGAAGCCAAGGACCTCCAGACGGCATGTGAAGTCCCTGGGGAGTTCTCCATCTGCCACAAGTTCAGCTACCCAGTCGAGAGTCAGCGTCCGCCGCCTCGCTCCATCGATGCCGTGGATGATGGCGCTGCTGTCCCGCCAAACTGAGCGCTCGGGCGTGATGCGGTACTGGAACCAGGGCCGCTCCTCCGGCTTGGCATCCGGCTTCAGAACGAAGCTCTGCATGGACTCGGTCTGGAATGGATTCCAGAGTAGCGGGACGTGGTAACCAGGCACGAGTTTGACCTGGGCAATCTGGTTGGCGCCGTTCGTAGCCAGGCAGAAGAGCCGGCTCCGACGGCTCTGCCAGGTGAAGAGATCGACGCGGCCATCAGGGGTACGTTCACCTCTTCCCTGAGTGGTCTCACGCTCCCAGCACGGCAGATCCTTCTGATTCTCGACCGGATCGTACGCAGCCAGATTCAGCATCAAAGTCCGGAATAGATTTGTCCCACGCAACAGGCACACGCCGCCCCTCGCAGTGGGTGCATCAGAAGCGCGTTTGTCGGCATCCTTCTCGCAGCTTTTCAGGTAGCCGACCGTTCCCCCGAGGGCGAAGGTCTGGTGTGTGACCAGTGCCCTGGCAGCTTCGACGGGGGACATCCCCTGCGTCCGGGCGTCCGTAGTGTGGTCGGCCAGGGTTGCATTGTTCCCCGATGAACGATGGAACTCGAGGATGCCTGTCGTGCGGGGCTCATCGGTCTCAGTGATGGATGAGAGCTGGTAGAAAGGGTAGGTCTCGTCGAAGAGGTCGAAGCGCTTCCCCCACTTCTCCCAGTAAGAGTGCAAGACGTCCGAAGGGAAGTACCCCCGGCGCCACATCTCCCCCCAGGCGTCGGAATCCCGCGGGCCTAGATTGCGGTGGAGAATGGCGAGAAGCAAGCGATGCAGTGCCGCCACCACCAGCGGCGAATCATCGGTGATCTCGGAGATCCCCTGGGCCGATGCCAGGGCGTCAGCCAGGCCTACCGATCGGACCTGCCCATCCAAGTTCAGACAGCGGATCCAGGGCTCTTGAATGAGATTGAAGGTCAGCAACTTGGAATCTCCTCCACTTTCAAACCGGTGTCGGGGCACAATCGTATCCGCCGCCGGCCGAGTGTGTGCAGGCCGTCGTCGTCGAAGTTCACAGGTCGGCAGTTGCGCAGCAATGCAGACCTCCGCCACGCGGGCGGGACTGGAATGCTCTCGAGGTCGTAAACTACCCGCCGGTCGCTGATAGAACAGGACCGGCCCAGGATCTCAATCGCCTGCGCGTTGGTCGGCACCTGAGTGAGCGATAAGGGGCGAGTGCAAGCGCGATCGAGGAATAGACCGGCGCCGCGACTGAAGAGGCAGATTGCCGTGACGCTCCGGTCAGCGAGGCGAGTGAGCGCACGGAAGAACGGATGGAGGTCTTCGTCTTCATCCCGCCCCATCGACGTGAGCGAATCCAGCTTCGCACCGCCGTCGGGGAGCGGCAGGTAGCGCCCGTGTGCCTCCATCTTGTCCTTCTCGCGTGTGGCCGCAAGTTTGGCTGCCGTCGCAGCCCAGACGTCACTCAGCGGCGGAGCAAGTGGTGCTGCGCCGGGTTCCGCGTACACGGCCTCGATGCTGGATCGCATGTCGTCCGGGATTGCCAATTCGGTTCGGCCTCGGAGGACAAGCCAGGTACGCAGCAAGTTGTGCTCTTCATAGACCTTCGCGTGGGCCCTGGGGAAGTCGGGCACGCCCTCCGGGCTCGCGGGCGTTTCGACCAGCGCGATGGTGGGAGTCTCGCCCGTGGGGCGCGGTCCCCGCTTGTGCCGGTGGAGACGGCCGGCTCTCTGGAGCAGTAGATCGATAGGGCACAACTCGGAGACCATGAGATCGAAGTCGATGTCGAGGCTCTGCTCGATGATCTGGGTCGCGATGAGGACAGCTCTGGCGGGCCTCTCATTCTCGCCAGGCTTGCCGAAACGGGCGAGCGTCCGAAGCTCCCGGGCCTGCCGCTCTTCGAATGGGAACCTGCTGTGGAGCAGGTCCACGAGTGGGGCGCCGTCCTCGGCGTCCTCCGGCATGACTTGCCGGCACGCCTCAAAGATCTCCTGCGCCCGCGCAACGGTGTTGCAGACGACCGCGGCGCATCCGCCTGCACTGATGCAATCGCGGATCCACGATGCGAGACTTCCGGCCTCCGACGGAACTGTTCCCAGAAGTACTCGTTTCCCCGGCGATGCGGCGGGAAATGCAGTGGTGTTCGTCTTACCGGCGCTGACAACGGTCAGGCAGGGGTAGGGTGGGGCTCCGGCCGGCACTTCACATTCGGGAGCATAGGCGCGGATGAGCGCAGCGCGCCGCGAGGCTGGCAGGGTTGCCGACAGAATCACCACCGACGTGTGGATAGCACTGAGCCAGGCGAGCAGTCGTTCGAGAAGTGTGGACATGTAGGTGTCGTATGCATGCACCTCATCGATGATCACAACTTTGCCCGCCAGCCCGAGTAAACGCACGAAGACGTGCTTCGACTGTAGGGCCGCCATCAGGGCTTGGTCTACAGTGCCGACCCCATAGGGGGCCAGGAGACCTCGCTTCCGGTAGGTGAACCACTCCCCGGCCGCCACCTGGGCTGAGTTCGGACTGTCGGCCTCGATCGAGGACGGCACGAATCCCGCTCGGCCCGTTTCCTTCAGTTCGTCGAACGCAGCTGAGAGTGATGCGTGACCGTGGAGGAGCAGTAGATGGGCCACCCCGCCGGAGGCCCCCTGAGAAAGCGCCCTGCAAACTCGGGAGAACATCTGGTTGGAAGTCGCCTGCGTGGGCAGCCCAACGAAACTCCCCCGGAGTTTGTATCGCTGCCGGAGTCTCTCGGCAACGAATAGGGCGGCCTCCGTTTTGCCCTCCCCCATCGGCGCTTCAACGATGACCAGGGCAGGCGAGTCCAGTTCTTCTGAGACGCGGATGCATTCGGTCTGAAGTGGGCGGGGCTCGGTGATGCCGAAGAACTTCTGGAATTGGAGCGGCTCTGGCAGGAGCAGGCGAGTACGCCATCCCAGTTGATCGAGCGCTGCGACCGCCTTCCGCTCGGCCTCGGGCAGTAGGTCCTCGTTGGCCGCGGACTGCTCCGCACCAACTGGGCGATACGGGAAATGCTCTTCCGAGGAAGCGATCCAGTCGGAAACTGTGGTCAGTCCTGCCAGCAATGTCAGCCCGGCAAGATCGCGCCCTCTCGGCAAGCCGGACAGGCCTAGTTGCTCAGCCAACCACCCAATGAGCCAGCGGCGTGCTTCATCCCATTGCCCCTCACCGACGGCCTGCGGGGACGTATTGTTTAGGACTGCAGCGCTGTCGAAGATGCCGTGGTGCCCACCCACTAACTTCGCGACCTCGTTGGCGACCTTGGCTTGAACTCCACGTTCCTCGAGCAGAGGACAGAGCACGATTGCGGTTGCACGCCCGTGCGGCACGGGAAAAACGTTGGCCGGAAATCGGTACCCAAGGTCCCGAAGCCCAGGCACGGCGGCTTCCCACTTGGACTGGAAGGAGGGAGTCGCCTTACCGAGGTCATGAGCCCCCACCAGGAACAAAACCCATGAGCGGGCCTCATCAATAGTCAACCCAAGAGAGTCGGCCACAACCACCTGGGTACAGCGGGCCAGCACCTCGTCCCACAGGACTGAGGCGACCGCGCTGGTTTCGATCAAGTGGCAAAGTAGAGGGTGCCAACGACCGGTCGCTAGATCGGTCTTCGCCCAGAACTGTGCGACTGAGCCATCCATCTCAGGCTGACGAAGAGGGCAAATGAACTCTGCGGGAAGCCCTGTTCAGGCATCGACCTCACGCCAGCCTACTCTATCATCCCCTTCGTTCCTGATCCACATCAAGGATCAACAGTCTCGCGAATTTGCTTGGTAATGAGGCTCTCGCTTCATCCATTTGAGGTCTTCTGCGGTGTCGCGGGGGCGAAATTAGGTCAACCGAGAGGTCGGCGCGTGGACACCGGACTTGGGATCCGATTCCCTCTGGCCGGTCCGCATCGAGTTAGAAACCACAGGCGGGCATCTTGGGAGGCACGTGCACCGAGAGCCCATTGCAGGGCCCGAGTTCACCGCCCCAACGGCTTCTCCGGACGTGGGGCGGTCGACCGCCCCTAAGAAAGTAAGTAACGCGGTGTCTCTGTTTGGGGCGGCTCTGTCGGCAGCATGTGATGTGTCCGCCTCAATTAGTAAATGAATTGTCCGGCCGAGCGACGGCTGGGAAACGCTGGAAGATATGGGAGCGATCCAAGAGCAGTTCCCGGCTGCGGAGATGGAACGGGCAGTGAATATACAAGTCGTGATTCTGAAGGCCATGGCCGACAAGTTGAAGTTGAAGTGGTGGGAGACGATCGAGATCATCAGCGTGACCGACCGCACCATGCGGCGCTGGCGCCAGCAGCATGAGGAGCACCTCTGCAGCGGGTTGTGGGACTGCCGCTAGCGGTGGCCGAGCCCGAAACGGGTTTCCAGTGGCGATACACGGCTGCATCTACGACGTTGCAACGGGTGTTCTCAACGAAGTCGCCGAAGCAACCGGGCGCGGCGCTGCATCCGAGTGGTTCTCTGAAGCGTCGCCTCGAACCAGGTGGCTGATTCGGGCCTGGAGAACGGAACGGACGGAAACGATGCTGAGATTCGACGGGGCCCCTCCGCCAGCGGCAACTGGTCATTGGGGCCGAAGCGCTTGCGGCTATTGACTGCGGACCAAACCAGCCGATCGCGGAGACATCAACACCAATAGTCGCGATCCAATCCCCGATACTGGACGGCCTCGGCGACGTGCTTGGACTGGATCTCCTCCTGGCCTGATATGTCCGCGATGGTCCGGGCAACCTTCAGGATGCGGTCATGCGCGCGCGCAGATAGGCCCAGGCGGCGCACGGCGGTCTCCAGCGTCCGTTCCCCTGCCTCGTCGAGCGGACACATCCCCCGCAGCCGTGACGCCGGAATCAGCGCGTTCACATATCCGCGGTTCTGCTGAATCTGCCTTGCCGCCAATACTCTTGCCCGCATCTCGGCCGAACTCGCACCGGCTCGCTGCCCACGTAGTTCGTTGAACGGGACCGCAGGGACCTCGATGTGGAGGTCGATCCGGTCCAGCAGTGGCCCGCTGATCTTGCCCAGGTAGCGCTGGATCTGGGCCCCCGTACACCGGCATTCCCTCAGGCTGTCAGATTGATGTCCGCACGGGCATCCGTGCAGGTTGCTACTGCTACTGCGGCCTGAACTCAGCGTGCCGAGCAAGGGTACTCAAAGTTTGGCAGGGTGCCGAGGCCCACCGACGATGGTTCTTGGCGGGCTGCATCGCGAATACAGGCTGGAGAAGGAGGCTGCACAGTGCCGGACGTGGTTATTGCGGATGTCAGGAGAGACAGCCTCCCGCCAAACTGTAGCGAACAAGCGGCTTACCGGAGGGGCTGGGGCGTCAACAGACTGCGTGGGAATCGGGAACGGACTGAGAATTGGTTCCCCAAGAGGAACCCTGTTACGAAACGGTTTTAGAGAACGGACTTCGAAACGAGTCTGGATGGTCACAACCGCGTCGCGCTTACGGCCAACAACGGCTATTGGCTCCCCAAGTCTGGCTAGAAGGAGTCAATTCTGCGCTTCCCTGCGAGTGCATCCGCTACTTCGCGCGATCAGAGCCGAAACATTGCCGATCCTGAAGGAACGCTCGTGACAGAACTGGCGCACATGATGCCGCCAACGCCGCCAACGGATGCCATCCCAGCCTTTACCGAAGCCGAAGGCGTCGACACCAGGTCGTTGCCGCGCTCGTGATCGCGGCCGCTGGGCATGTGAGGGTTCATGCCGTCACAAACAACTTCCGTTCGAAACGCTGGGAGACGATCCGCTCATGCCGGGAGCGACCGAACACTCCGCAGGCGCTCCTCCGACACGCACAAAGAAGCGGACGCATCAGCGCGCGACCTTCGCACGACGCTGCCCCATCCGGAATCCGGCCCAAACCCGCGGGATCAGCCTGGACCAGCCCTCCCTCCGTTCGGCATTGCTATAATCGCCCGTGGTACGCCACCTTGCCCCACAATAAGGCATAGTCATGAGCAGCCATGCGATCATTGCACTCCACTCGTTCAACATTAGCGGAGTACTAACTCAATCCTTAATCTGCGCAAGGCACCTAATCAACAAAGGCTATGGCGTGATGGTCGTTGGACGCCAAGGAAGGAGTGGCGAGGATCTCTTTCGAAGAGAAGGCATTCAGACCTTCACCAACAATTCCTCATTCCTGCCCGGGGCACTGAACTCACTTCGAGGCGACGTCGCACTGCTGGTGTGCGAGTCCCTGTTCGCCGAGAGCGTATTCGCGCCAATCGCCAGCACCTTTCCACGGTCAAGAAAAATACTGCGGGTACACGAGGAGGTTGACAAGACTCTGCTTGCGCAGGGTCTCTGGCAGTATAATATTCAACGGGATCTCGCAGAGGTATTGTCCGAGTTCGATCTGGTGCTCTTTCCTTGCGAACATACAAAAGCGTTTTACGCCTCGCTGGCGCGACGCGAGAACCACTCTACGCGTTGGCTTGTCATCCCCAATACCATGAACGAACACATGGCAGCGCATGGCGGACCGGCCCCCAAGAGCTTCAAAGTACTTCAGCTGGGAACTGTGTCGAAACGGAAGAATCCGATCCTGACCCTTACTGCTTTTGAGATCTTTCTGCATTCCTACAACCTTCCAGATGCCGAGCTAGTATTTGTTGGATATCGAGATGCCAATGATCGGGAGCGCACGCACGTATGCTCTTTGCGCAAAGAAATTGAAGCTAGGAAATTGAAGCCTTACGTCACCATTAAGCCTACCCAGCCATCCCCCGCCCAGGATCTGTCCGAAGCCTCTGTGGTTACGCTCCATTCCTCTTCAGAATGCAGCCCGACGGTCTTTCTTGAGGCTGCGTTTTTCGGCAAGATGGTGATCGCACCAGACGTAGGCGGGGTCGCAGAACTCGTTATTGACAATCTGAATGGCTTCCTCTTCAAATGTGGAGATTGCTCGACACAGGCCAAGCTAATCGGGCACATTTATGAACAGAGGCAGTGCCTTCCTGCGAGGATGCCGTCTATAAGGGATCATTACTATAGTCACTACTCCAACAGCCTATTCTTCGGACGGCTAGATGCAGCCTTAAGGGAGATGGAGCTTGCGAACCGTTAGTGAACTTCTCCTGGAAAAGGCGGCCAGAGTGTCTGACGCCTACCTCTCGGCAATCCACTCTCAAGACCCAAAGGCGTCCCGGACCGTGCCTGTCGAGGAGATTATGCACCTCGCCTCGAAACTAAAGCGATTGTACCTCCATCGCACGGGATTGTCCAAGACCATTGAACGTGAGGCTTCTGCCTACTATGAGGAACACCTGAAGAGGATCGATCCCGCCCTTCACGCCGCCTATACTCAGATCAAGCAGGCTGACGCGACCCGGGAACTGAAGGCCGCCGTATTCGCTCAACTGTCGCGGGTTTGTCCAGATAGAGACGTGAAGGCGCGGTTCATTGAAACGAAACTTGCGCTGGACCCAGTAAGAGAACAGCAGTTCATAATCGAGGCGGCACAACAAATTGCCTATCGTAAAACGATGGAAGAGGTAACCACGCTGAAACGTCTCTTTACGCGCCTGGCGAGGAGCGAGAAGTTTGAGTCCTTCCTGAATCTTGTTCGTTACATTGAAGACAACAGCATTGTCACGTTATTCCACAGTTCTTTGATTCAAGCACTGGCTCGCGCCTATGCTGGACAGGACACTGTTGCCATCTTCTACAAGTGCCTGCGCCTGACTCACGAGCGTGGGCGAGTCAGTTTTTATCCCGGCCTTGATGATCACATTGGCTCCGATAGGCATGGCAACCTCATTATCTTCCCGGGAGACGGTGAGGTATACCAATTGGCTACTATTGCGAACATTGCCCGCGCGTTCGTTCGCTTTGGCGTCAGACCACAAACCGTAGTTCTCGTCTGTGACTTTGATCTGCAGAAATTCTCTGGCTATGAGACGCCTCGACAGGACTTGCTTCATTATGTGGGCCATCTGAAGCACTACTTTGACAATAATGAAGTCACTGTCGTATTGCAGACTGAGTACTTTGCCTCGACTGCCTTTCATGCAGGATTCGCAGAAGTGTTAGAGGCCATTAGGCTCCGTGACGGCAGCGTTGTTAACTGTGCTCAGTTTGACAAAATCGAACAGGACTACTTCAACCACTATTCGAAGACCATGGACGACTGGAACGCAACACGAAACGAATACTACGCGATCCGATCGCTTAGCAGAAATGTAGCGGAGGGTATCGAATTGGCGAGCGCCAATGCAATTGTCTTCGTGTTCAACGAATCCCTTGTGAATGGCGAGCGGTTCAATTTGAAGACAACTCGCAAAGTCCCCTTCGTAGGCCTTCGCAAACCCAGACTGAAGCGTCTGGGGTCAGCCCATGAAAGTTGAATTGTGTGACGCATCTGAAACGGTCGACTCGCCGCCGACTCATGCACGGCCAACATCCACCAAGGGAAGGACACGGCAAATGACAAACGAGTCATTCTCGGACTACTCTGTTGAGCGACTTTACGTTGATCAGGCAGAACTTGCGAGTGTGGAACGACAGTATGCACTTGAAATGCACTACATGCGATATCACTTCGCGAGGCAGATTGTGAGCGGCGTGGTCCTCGATATTGCGAGTGGCTGCGGTTATGGGACTTACATGTTGACGAAGAAGGCACCAAACGTACAGTTGGTAATTGGCGTCGATGGGTCCGCGGATGCCATTGAGCACGCGAACCGGCACTTCAGTACCGACAAGAACATCTTCGTGCACTCTTCGGTAGAGAGCTTTCAGTATGATGGCCCTATCGATTGGGCTGTGAGTATCGAGACAATTGAACATTTGAAGGAGCCGAAGGACCTCGTAAGATTGTGCCAGCGTCAGCAGATCCAAAACGTCTTACTGACACACCCGATTCGCAGGACGACGCATTACAATAAATATCACCTGCATGATTTTCAGGTTGGCGACATGGCGAAGTTGTTCGCGCCTGATTATGAAGTCGTTGACCAATACCAGTACCATAGAGAGTTCATTTACAGTGTTCTGAAACGAGGGCATCTTGAGTTACGCTCAGAGGAACGTGCCAACACATAACGGAGTGCCTGAGAGGCGACTCTGGGGTGGACCTGGGCCTGACGCAAATGCCGCTGCGGAGTCCGCCATCTTATTTAGGACATCAGGATATGGCGCCTAAAATGTTGTCTACGTGGTGTTCATCGGCTAAGTCAATGACCGGGAGGCCCCAGAGTATCGCTGCCGACCTGTACTGGATGTTTGAGCGGCGGACCCATTCAAACTGCTTCTGCTTGATCCAATCTGGAAAACGCTCTGGCGGACCTCCTAGGCCTCTTTGCTCGACGATCGTCCAGATCCGATTGGCATCGCTGTTAACCAGGATCGCTGCCCTAACGCCCTGTTGCTCATTCATTAACTGACGCACTTGCTCTGGAAGAATTGCTACCCCCTCAATGGCAAGCGATTCATTCACCGCATTTCGCACTCGCGCCAGGACTCCTTTCCAGACATCGCGGCATTCGTCTTGGACGTCGGAGACGATCTTGTCAACGGTCGTTCGGCTCAGATAGTCAACGGGGTCGCCAATCGTGGATTCGTCGAGCAAGAAGAGTCCTGGAAACTGCTTTCTGGAAAGGGAGACCCGCATATCCCGGCGGATGGTATCGGTAGAGATGCATGGCATCCTCAGTCGGTCCGCAACTCGCTTGGCTGCGCTGGACTTTCCAATCGCTGGCGCACCGCCAAGTAGGATGATGTGGACCATGTTATTCAGGTCGGGGTGCCTCGGCTAAGGCGCTATCGATAATAGAGGGCCAGAAGTTCCTCTTCTGCCGTTCAAGCTCCAGCACTGTATTCACGTATAGGGTGATGTTTGTGAGACCGGATAGGGCGTGGAGCGGGTAGTAGATGGAGCCGTTAAAGAAGAACGGGCTAGCGATTTCCGCAATCCGTTGCTGAATCTGAGTCAGTTCTGTGTGTCGTATTCGCCGGCGTGTTGGATAGGTGAGTTGGATGAAGCGGCGCTTGCGTCGTCCTTCTATGCCTGCAATGGAAAGGCTGCCGCTCCTACAGTAGTCCCAGACCTTCGGACAGACAATTTCTTGCTCGCGCTGAAAGAGAACGGCTGACAGTTCTAGAATGACGTTGTCTTGGCAGTAGAACGTGAAGCTCCGATTGGACATCCGCCGTCGGCCAATTCTGAGCGGTGATTCGAAATCTACCAAATAGACCGTGTCGGTCGAATGATCGTATAGGACGTTGCGGGGCGCAAAGTTCTTCCAGTAGAAGGAATGTGCTCGTATCCACGAAAGCAGATCCGACAGCAGTGCAACGTAGAATGGCCTCAGTGCTGTGTTCTCCATAAGCGCCGTTTCCACGTTATTGCCGTGGCAGAAGGCCATGTCCAGAAGTTGCTGTTCCGCGTCCCACTTCAGAATGCGTGGCACGGCTACAGTAACGCAGCGACCCAACTTATGTCCTGTGAAGTGACCAGCGCGTCTGAGCCACTGTGACGCTCTTGTGAGATTCGTGAACTCCACGTCCTTTGTGTGCTTCGTGACAATGAATTCACCGTCCCGCTTGACTACGGACACCCGCCCCTCCGTCAGGGAGGTGACATGGAAGGGGGCGGTTCCCGTGGCGGGCGGTTGTGAGTCGATTCCGCCGGTAGGGGTGTGGTTCGTGAGGATGCTTACTGGGAGTAGCGTTCGACGCCCGCCGCAGGGCTTCGCACGGTGCTGTTCATCAGGCGATGCCGGTCGATATGCCATATTTCCGTGGAGGCCCGAATCGTTGTAGGCAATTGCCCTGCGCGCCAATAACCTAGGCGGCGGTGCGAGCCTCAAAGGACGACTCCTGTTCCACGTGCCGTTTCTGCGGCCCGACGAGGTAGTTGCCCCGCCTGCCGCGGCTACAGAGCAGATTATCGTACGTCCCCAGTTTAGCTCCATCCGGAGGCGATGCGCGAGTGCCGGCGGCTTTGAGGTGGAAGGGGTGGCGACGCGGGCTTCGCTGGGTTTCTCTTCCGAAGACTGGTGTGTTTATCAGCCCTAGCCCAGTGCTCCAGAGCGAGCTCCAAATCGCGCCGTATCTGTGAAATCAGTGGTTCCATTCTGGTGCAAGCCAACTAAGGATGCTGTTGCCGGCGTACGAACGCAGGTCAGAATATCCGCTTTGACGCGAGCGAACCTGGCATCTGAGAACTGTCACTCACTTGCCAAAAGAGCGGCAGGCTTAGCTTCCACTCCGTGGGTACCTGGCCGGTGATTATCTCGCGTTTGATTTCGATCGCCTTCTCCTTCTCGGCGCTCAATGCGACCTTGTCTTGCACGGCCAGGTCCCGCGAATGGTCCCGACCGTCCACACGTTGCGCCCCAGGCAATGCGTTCAAGTTAATTAAGGCGCTGAGTATGATTCAACGGCAAGTCCATGGGGCTGTCCTTCCTGGAGCTACGGATTGGAGTACAGCAGTATGTAGCCGGCTGTCGCTCCGGTGGGAGTCTTCACTTTGATGACGCCAGACCAGCCGGAGGGGTTTATGGCGACTCCGAGTTCGGCGAAGCGGTAGCCGGCCCCGGAGCCGCCGGCGAGGATCAGTTCGCCGCTGGCGGTGAGTTCGAGGAGGGTGCTGTCGGCGAGGTTGGACCCGGGTCCATGGATCTTCAGGTGCGAGGTTGCGCTGTCCTTGGCCGCGATCACGGTTAGGCCGGAGGCGACGTGTGGCGTCTGGAATGCCCAGGTCCTCTCTGCGGATCGTTTCCCTGCTGAGGGCATGCGCCCCAGAGGTGGATCACGCCCGTGCTCCATCGTCTCCATTCCCGGCGAACTGCCGGACGATGATCCAGAGTCCCGTCTGCCCGTTCGCCAGAATTCCTGTTATCTTGGAGCGCTGCCAGGAGGTTGTAAGCGTTACCTGCGTGGGCCCGCCTAGGTATGCGGCGTAGGCGCTGTCGACGATCGCCACTGAGATCTTTCGTGGCTGTAGCCGGCAGAGCGACCGACGCCCAGGCGTAATTTCAATCGTAATTCCGATTGGTAATCCCGATCGGCGTTGTCCAGTCCGGCGCTTTCTGATATAACTAATCCCAACCTGACGGCGTCCGTTGAGGAGGTTGGGTGTGGCTCTTAGAATCGTTTCTCGATCGGCTATCCTGCTTGCCGTATCTACTTTTTGGGGAGTCCCTCAACTCACGGCACAGGCTCCGCCGGCCCGCGCCCTCACCGCGAGCACTCCCCTGCCGCCCGCAACTACCATTGCCTCGCTCTCTCGACCGGCAACCGCGCCGCTGGACAAGAGCGACGGCGCCCGCTTGCTCGCAGCAGTGCGCCCCTCGTTTCTCAAGAACGAAGGGCAGTTCGACGCTCAAGTTCGATATCGGCTGCAGTCGGGGAATCTGACTGTGTGGGTGACCAGCACAAGCGTCGTATTCGATACTGCTCAGCCCTGCAAATCCTCTGATGCGCAGGAGGCACCAGAACCACAAGCCGCTGAATTCTCGCCGAACGATGGCAAGAATGGCGCGCCCTGCTTCGACCGGACCGTGTTTGCCCAGGATTTCCAGGGGATTCGGAAAGACGCAGTGATCGAGGCTGCCGACCAGCAGCCCGGCGTGTACAACTTTCTTGTCGGGGCCGGGAGCCAGAAAGGGCCGACGGGAGTCCGCAGCTACTCGAAGATCGTCTACCGCAACGCCTGGCCCGGAATCGACATCCGGCTGATTGCAGGCGCATCCGGCCTGGAGCAGGAGTTTCTGGTCCGCCCGGGAGCGGATCCGAAGGCGATCCGCATCGCCTATCGCGGTATCGAAGGGCTGAGGACGGCCGACGACGGCGCTTTGATCGTTCAGACCCCCACTGGTCAGATCCGCGAATCCAAGCCGATTGTTTTTCAGGAGATCGCAACGGGGCGAGTGTCGGTGGAAGGGCGCTTCCGGTTAGACGGCAGCGCCGCCTACCAATTTGACGTCGGTACCTATGACTCAGAACGAGAGCTACTGATCGACCCAACATTACTCTATTCAACATTTCTGGGCGGGGCAACCTCTCCCTGGGATCAGAAATGGGCATGGGCCTCGAGTATTAAGGTCGATGCCAACGGAAACGCCTTTGTCACCGGGGCAACCCGAGCCTCCGACTTCCCGACGACTCCTGGGATGATACCAGGCAGCAGTGCACTTGGATATCCCTCCACGTACGAGGGGGCATTTGTCACCAAGATTAACAGCGTGGGAAGCGGGCTGGTCTATTCCACGTTTCTGTTCGGTTCAGAAGTCTCCTCGAGTCAGGGCCGGGACATCGACATCGATGCTGAAGGCAACGCTTATGTGGTCGGCTGGGCCAACGCTGCATCCAAGTTTCCAAACACGCCCGGCAACGCGGACACGAGCCGATGTGAATCTGGTGGTCCCTTCTTCATCAAACTGAGCTCTGATGGATCGACCTTGCTCTCCGCCAATATACTTGCCTGTTCAGGGTATGTTGCCAGCTACGGCGGGGCAGACGTCGGTGTCGCCGTCGACTCGGCTCGCAATGTTTACATCGGGATGACGGCGGAGTGGTGCGGCAGTGTGTTAGGTGGCTTCCAGTCGCAGTGTGGCGGCGGGTTTGATCTCTTTCTGCTGAAAGCGAGCATCTCATCGTCAGGCGTTTTCGGCTGGCAATACAGCACTTTCCTCGGCGGCAACGGAGTGGACTACTTCAGGGATCTGGCGGTGGATCAATTAGGCAACCTATATGTAACAGGGGAGACGTATAGCGCCAACTTCCCAACCACCGTCGAAGCGTATCAGAGAACCAAACCGGTAACCGCCGGGATGTGCAACGGGTCGGTATGTTCCGCAGCGTTCGTCGCAAAAATCAACCCCGCGAACTCCGGTGCCGCATCACTTGTGTATTCGACGTACCTCGGCGGAGAATGGGGCTCATCGGGTCGAGCAATCGCCGTGGATGCAAGCGGTTCTGCACATGTCGGAGGGTTCGTCAATTTGTGGGGGGCTTCTTCCAACCCGTTCCCCACGACGCCAGGCACACTCCAACCAACTTTTCCAAGTGGCTGGGTCAATTATTGCGGGTTCATTGC
>Ga0116171_10003248_pt1 | contig 15082 bp, 14 predicted proteins | sample AD_JPNHW2_MetaG_FD_89798 | JGI IMG/M metagenome (GOLD analysis project Ga0116171, IMG submission 89798) | Active sludge microbial communities of municipal wastewater-treating anaerobic digesters from Japan - AD_JPNHW2_MetaG | ecosystem: Engineered > Bioreactor > Anaerobic > Digestate | place...
AGCCTTAACCTGCAGAACAGCTACTTCTTACAGGATCCCTTCCCTGTCATGAGTTACATACTTATAAACCCGTTGTCAAAATACTCGAAAAAAATCGATGAGATAATATTCCTTTACCATAACAGCTGGGGCGAGACCCGGTTCGAGGTTTATAATAATCCGAATGACCTTGCCGATATTTCCGTACGAATAATAAACGGCGCGCTCAAGTCTGACATGGACAGTATCAACGCACTGCACATAACATCTTCCGATCCGTTCAGCGGTACGAAGGATTTCCATATACTCAAGTCATCCATAACAAACATGTTCCAGTTCTTTACAGGCGGACAGGATACTGTCCGGCAGCGTTTCCTGACCATGACAGGAAACAGGTTCACCCTCTTTTCCAACACGGTCAAGCAGGGTGTCCCTTCACCTGTATCCTGTAAACAATACAGCTCGGAAACCCAGATGCTCTACTCCATATCATATAACAGGGGCATCATTACCCGGATCAGGGCTGATGAAAAAATGCCCGAAATCGGCCACCTTGCACAGATCCTTTCATACGACTCCGATGATTCAATAAAAATATTTTTTGACGAAGGCAGAAAGTTCTCACGCATATACCTGCTGAACGAAAGGGGTGCGCTGATACTTTTGCGTAAAAAGAGCGAGCAGCTTGCTTTATACCTCGCCAGTCTTATTGCATTCGCGGATAGCACCGTTAAACACGTAATAGCCTCTAATCCAAAGTCAACGCTTGTAAAAGACAAAGGGATGATAGCAGTCTATAAAATTGAAACCGATACATCAGGTAAAAAAAGCATCAGGAAGCATGATTACCGGAATGATTCGATGATAAAATATCACACCGAAAAAATTTTCCCGGTATGCCTGTCGCTGCACCTGCTCGATACCGGTGAAATCGGGTACAGGTTCACTCTGCCCGACGGGGGATTTTCTGAAATTTTCAGCCGTGCCGAGATTGAAAGCACAAGCAGGGAAATCTCGTCTCTCATGGAAAGCGTTGATGGATACACATTTTATCCTTCATCTGTTAATCTTGAACAGAGCGGAATTAAGATGTACAGCAACTTCACGTCATTCGCCTTCTCGGAAAAGAACAGGTTCGAAATGCTGATAGAAAAGAACCTGGGGCTGGTATGACCTGCATGATTGCGTTTTAACGCCTGCTCCGCCGGTGATGAAAATAATGCTTGAATAATCCGGCAATAGTGTTAATGTTTGCCAATGAATGACAGCCTCCATGTAATCAGCAGCAGGGCACTTGACCCTGTCCGCGAATCTCTGAACAAGGGTAAAATCTCGATTGCCATGGACCATTTCCGTGCAGTCACCCTGAACGCGCCGCTTCCGGTTATATTTACCGTGTACAGTGAACTGAAAAGCGAGATGACGGCAGCCGGCGACGACAGCCGCAAAAAATTCAACGTCTTTAATGACCTTTTTTTGCGCATGCTCGAGGAGCGCGGCGAGACATCCACCGACATATACAGGTCTGTGCTCAGGGACTCCGCCGAGTATACCTACCTGAACAGGCTGTTCAGTTCGAAGATTCCACAGGACAGGCTTGAAAAGCCGAAAAAAATAAAGGATGCGGTGATTCTTAAGCCAAAGCCCGAAGTTATCACGCTGAAAAAAATTCTAAGCCGCAGGGAGCAGTCTCTCCTTGACTTCAGCGTTGGCACATGGTATGACCTTGTCGAACTGCACCTGGCAGGCATAACGGAAGAGTCAGTGTTCGTAAAAAAAAGCTCACGGCTTGTACGCTACGTTGACTCAAACCCGCAGAAAGAAACATTCCACCTTGAGCTTGTTATTGCCTATATTTTTGAACGGCTGCTTGAATACAGTGAACTTTCAACACGCAGCAAGGACTTCGCGATGCAGGCCATGAACCTCATGACCGCCAGGGAGAAACTCTGGAGCAAACTGCACGGGCAGTACCAGGAGATAATCAGGAAGTAGGAGTGTTGCCCCCTTTGCCCCTGCTTGTTACTTCCCGCACATTTCATGCAATCTTCACTTAATGCCCCCGGCAGAGGATCCCTGCAGTAATTCATGTATTTCATTCTGCCACACCCGGAAGGGGTTAAATTACTTAACGGGTTAACCACCCGCTTCGCCGGAGGCACAGAGGGCACGGAGTAATACAGTTTTGCATTTATGTGGCGAATCAAGTATTTATGTAGCCCCCTGTGGGTGTCGCCGCTGAAAGATCATCAGCAGGAATATGTTTATCGGCCGGGGGCGGGAAATATATGCATGTAGAAGCGAGTCCCCCGGGTGGACCATTACCTGGATATAGTCAGTTTAATGAAGACAATTATTTTATGAAAAGTACTTCAGCTCAAGGTAGGACTTTCGTTCAAAGCGGCTGAGGCCCAGTTCTGCTGCGAGTTTAAAAAGCTCCTCCTCGATTCCCCGCCCCAGTTGTCCCTTCTTTTCAAGTTCAATAAAAGTTCCAAGACCGGCAACATCATCGATGCATATTTCAATGCCGTTAAGAATATATATACTTCTCTTTTTCTCAACCGAACCGCTGACTGTAAAACCAAGGCTGAGTATTATGCTTTTGATTGATTCATAGTCCCCTGCGTCCGTTTCGTGTTCCACCCTTGCCTTGGACTTTGTGCTCAGCTTGGGGCCTTTATATGTAAGCCTGCACTTCCCGTTAACCGAACGTATTCGCAGGGCCTCATCGGTCTGCGCAAAGTCCCGGGCCGGATGATTAAAGTATATGTCAACCTCGTCCCTTGTCCCCGACAGCAGTGCACCGGCTGATTCAAGCAGGGACCTTACGGAATCATGACTTTCGCACCATGCCTTGATCTCTATCTCAAGCTCTTCAGCCATGTTTATCTCCTCAATGGGCCGCTTATGGAGAATCCGTCGCTCCCCAGGGTATTCCTCTTTTTGCCGTTTATCAGGATGACAATGCTCTCGACATCATCAAACTGCGTCGCAGTATAAACTATCTGCTGCACCCGCTTGATCACGATGTCCCCGGCAGCGCTCTCCTCGATCGACCCGGAAAAATCAATCTCCGCGGTACGCCCCCTGATATTTACACTCCTCAGCTTAAGTGTATCCGGGACAGCAGTGATATACCCCCTGTTCTTCTCATCAGCCGTAGGTCCCTTGATCAGGCTCTCAATGGCGGATTCAAGTATCCTGTCATTCCTGACCCTCCTCTTCACCTGGCTCAGGTATATCTTCTCTGACTTTTCATCAAGCTTCAACAGGTAGATTGTAATATCTTTATCCTGCGCGGTTTTAATGTCCGGATTATTTTTGCCTGCCTGATCAACGGGCTTCACATCTTTCTGCCCGGCTGCTGTTTTTGAAGATCCGGTCTCATCCTCTTTTTTATCCTTCTTTTTTTCAGCCGGCGCCTTATCGGTCATCATAACAGGAAACCTGAACATCCCCTTGTCGGCATACCTGTTTACCAGCAGCACTATTACTGTAACCAGGATAATAATGACCAGTATGTAAAATGCCCTGTTGGTACCGCCGGTTTGAGCGGCTGCAGGGGATATTTTTTTACCCTTGCCTGCCCCTGCTGCAGACTTCCCTGGCTTTGATCCGGATTTCTTTGGTTGTGCCATATTCCCTGCCCGGAGTTATATTTATAAACTAAAAAATAGCAGATATCTCTTGACTTGCCGTCTTTACATATGAACAATGCATTTATTATGAGCAAATTCATAATCTGCAGATCACCAGTAATTATCTGAATAAACATAATGATTGTCAATTTAAAATACATAAAAAAAGTATTCGCGATAATCCTTGCCTCTTTTATTGCAATATTCCTGTCAACCAGCCAGGCGGAGTCAGACACACGGGTACTTGAAATACAAAAAAACATGCCGGGTATACAGCTTGAAAAGTATACCGCGTATTACGAAGACATGCGTGGTGACCTTTCCATAACCGGCGTAACATCGCTGCCCGATTCAGCCTTTACAGTTCCAGATTACGATAAAACCAATTTCGGCTACACGCATACCATCCTGTGGTTCAAACTTGAAGTAAACAACAGCAGCAACTCTCCAACAGAGTGGCTTATCGAATCAGGCTACCCCCTGCTTGATTACGTTACAATATACATACCTGATAACGGATCATACAGGGCTGTACAGGCAGGTGACAGGCTCTCTTTTTCAAACATGCCGGGCGGATTTCACCACTTCACCTGCCTGTCAAGCGCGCCTCCGGGTAAAAGCACCTATTTTATAAAAATACAGTCGCAGGGATCAGTCGTCGTTCTGCTTAAGGGGTGGGACTTCCCTTCATTTATCCATCACTTCATTTACTATAACGGTTTTCTCTGGATTTTTTACGGGATCATGATCGCGCTCTGCATATATAATTCTTTTATATATATTTCATCGCGCGACAGGATCTACCTGTACCTTTCGTGTTTTATTTTTTGTATAACTCTCCTGGACCTGATACACAACGGCCTTACGAAAAAATTCCTGTGGCCTGAAAGTCCATTCTGGGGTAATTACAGTCACCCCTTTATGATGTTTTTAAGCATGGTCGCCCTGCTTAAATTCACGCAGCATTTCATGTATACCAGGGATAATCTCCCGACCGCGCACAGGATACTGAATATGTTTGCTGTTTTCTCCGGCGTGGCTGCATTTGCCATTTTCATATTCCCCTACAACATGGCAACGACCCTGTCGGTTTTTACATCATTCATTACCCTTTTTATTATACTTTTTTCTGCAATAATACCTATGATGATCAAAAACAGGAAACTTGCAATTTACTATTCCCTGTCATGTCTCTTTTTCCTGGTCGGCGTTTTTTTTATTTCGCTCAGAAGTTTCGGCCTTATAGGAGAAAGCATCCTGGCAAGCAACGGCTACCAGATCGGCCTTGCGGCCGGGAACATACTGCTTTCAATCGGTATTGCGGATAAGCTTAACACGCTCAGGAAGGAGAACCTCAGAGCCATGGCTTCACTGAGTGAATCCGAGGAGAGGTACAGGCTCTTTTTCGAAAGGGCGCATGACGCTATCATGTTTTTTATCAATGACATGCCGGTTTATGCCAACAGCAATATGATAAAAATATCAGGGTACAGCGAGGAGGAATTTTACGTAAAGTCAGTAAGGGAGCTTTTCATTGTAGATGGATCCACAGGCATTAATGTCAACAGCATAATAACCGATCTGCAGAATGGCGTCTTGACGAACACACAGTTCGAAGCTGCGCTGACAAACAGGCACGGACGCAGGATGGATATCATCATTTCACTCTCCGCACTGAACACGGGAAGCAGCAGGGGCATATTCACCATACTTACGGACATTACATCTGTCAAGAATTCGTCACGCATCATCGAGGAACAGTACGGCAGGATACAGTCTCAGGTAAGTAAACTTGAAACTCTCAACAGGGAGCTTCTTGAAGCACAGACAATAATAGTCAACGCGAACATAGAAATCGAAAAAGAGAAGGAATACCTGTCGGCAACACTGGCATCAATCGGTGACGGGGTAATATCTTATGACACCGAGGGGAAGGTTTTCCTTATGAACAGGGTCGCCGAGGTCATGACAGGGCTGAACAGCGATGAGGCGATGGGCAGGAATATCCGCGGAGTCCTCAGGTTGATCAATGATTCCAGCGACGATATGTTCTTCAGCGCAATCGGGAATGTTTCTGATAAATATAATATCAGCGACATCGGCGTACCGTTCAGGATGCACGATAAAAACGGGGAGGAGAGGCTTGTTGAAGTAACAAGTTCAATGATCAAACTGAACAATAAGCCGCTGGGGATCGTAATGGCCCTCAGGGACATCACGTTGAAGAGCAAGATCGATACCGAGATAATCAAGATGAGCAAGCTGGAAACGATCGGTGTACTGGCCGGCGGCATAGCCCATGATTTTAACAACCTGCTCACCGGAATTTCGGGAAATATATCAATAGCTAAAAAGGTAGCGGGAAGCGACCATACACTATCCGAGATAATCCTGGATATTGAAAAGGCAGTGAAACGTTCATCGGCGCTGACCAAACAGCTTCTCACTTTCGCCCGCGGCGGAGATCCGCTGAAAGTCCCGGCCTCACTGCGTGACATTGTACATGAATCCGTGAAATTCATTGTAAAGGACCCGTCTGTAAAATGCATCATCCGCATTCCCGATGACCTGCGTGATGTACTTATAGATCCAAACCAGATAAACCAGTCACTCAACAACCTTCTGATCAACGCCATACAGGCCATGCCCGGCGGCGGTGAAATCACAATCAGCGCAGAAAACCTGTCAGAAATTCCATCCGACCTGGAACTTGATCCGGGCGAATATGTGTGTCTTGATATTTCTGATACCGGGTGCGGCATTCCCCCCGAATCCCTGAACAGAATCTTTGACCCGTTCTTTACCTCAAAGTCAAGCGGTACAGGACTTGGCCTTACAAGCACATATTCCATAATTAAAAAACACAGGGGCATAATTAACGTATACTCGGAATTAAACCGGGGCACCACATTCAAGATATACCTGCTCGCCGCAGATGAACCTGCAGAAACAGCCGCGCATGTGAAGAAAAAAAAATTTAAAAGCAGCGGCGGATCGATCCTGATCATGGATGACGAGGAATACATACTCGATGTGTTTACCAAGATGCTGGGTTACCAGGGTTACAGCGTTGAATGCGTCAAAACAGGTGAAGAAGCAATAATAAAATACAGGGAGCATTACGAATCGGGCAAACACTTTGACTTTGTGATTCTTGACCTGACGATATATGGGGGAATGGGAGGCAGGGAGGCTATCGAAATTCTCAGGGCTATCAATCCGGGCATAAAGGCAATAGTCAGCAGCGGTTATTCCGAAAATCCCGTCATGGCCAATTTCAGGGAATACGGATTTTCAGGTGTACTCACAAAACCATATTCAATCGATGATATACTGAAAGTTTTGAGCTGATAATTGAATATTTTATCTTGACACAAATGTTCAGCATTTAATTCATAAACATTGAATCATTTGTATTCATGACAGGGTAAAATATTATAACTCATATTAACCGTGCCGGTTAACCGGCATCATGAGAAAATCTTACAAAACCACGCAAAGGAGCAGAACATGTCTATACCATTAAGAAGCGACACAACTACCCAGGGAAGAAGAATGGCCGGGGCGCGCAGCCTGTGGAGAGCCAACGGGATGAAAGAGGGCCAGATCGGCAAGCCGGTTATTGCCATTGTTAATTCATTCACCGAACTTGTACCGGGCCACGTACACCTTAATGAAGTGGGCAGATTTATAAAAAAACTTATCGAGGATAAAGGATACTTTGCCCCTGAGTTCAATACAATCGCGATTGATGACGGTATTGCCATGGGCCACAACGGCATGCTCTATTCACTCCCGTCAAGGGAGATCATTGCGGACAGCGTAGAGTACATGTGCAACGCACACATGGTTGACGCCATCATCTGCATCCCCAACTGCGACAAGATTATTCCCGGTATGCTCATGGCATCAATGAGACTCAATATACCCACAGTATTTCTTTCAGGCGGCCCCATGGAGGCCGGCGTAATGGATGGGAAAAAGTACGACCTGATAGACGCCATGGTTATGAGCGCAGACCCTTCAGTCCCGGACAGCGTAATTGAAAAGCTGGAACAGTGCGCGTGCCCAACATGCGGTTCATGTTCCGGTATGTATACAGCGAATTCGATGAACTGCCTCACAGAGGCACTGGGACTTGGACTCCCCGGCAACGGTTCAGTCGTGGCAACACACGCTTCAAGGCGGAAGCTTGCCGAAAAGGCCGCGGCGGCGATTGTTGCCATCACAGAGGATTATTACTATAACGGAAATAAATCGGTACTCCCCAGGTCAATCGCCACAAGGGAGGCTTTCCTGAACGCCATGTCCCTTGACATAGCAATGGGCGGTTCAACAAACACTGTACTTCACCTGCTTGCAGTAGCAGACGCGGCAGAGGTAAACTTTACCATGCACGACATAGATGCATTATCGCGGAAAATTCCAAACCTCTGCAAGGTGGCACCAAGCGCAGAGTACCATCTTGAGGATGTAAACAGGGCCGGCGGAATTCTTGCCATCATGGGCGAGCTTGACAGGGCCGAACTCATTGATTCAACAGTCAAACGCGTAGACTACCCTTCGCTTAAAGAAGCGCTGGATGCATTTGACATCATGAGGCCGACCGCGATACCCGAAGCAATTGAAACATACAAGAGCGCGCCCGGACGGCAGGGCAGGAACCTGAAATTCGGTTCACAGAATACACAGTACCCTGAACTGGACACAGACAGGAAAAAAGGCTGCATCCGCAGCATCGAAAACTGCTACAGCAAAGACGGCGGACTGGCTGTACTATTCGGCAACATCGCACAGGACGGCAGTATTGTTAAAACCGCGGGTGTTGATCCTTCTATATACAGGTTCTCAGGGAAAGCAAAGGTGTTCGACTCACAGGAGGCTGCCTGCGACGGAATACTGGGCGGAAGCATCAAGGCCGGCGACGTAGTGGTAATACGGTACGAAGGTCCAAAGGGGGGTCCGGGCATGCAGGAGATGCTCTACCCCACATCCTATATTAAATCAATGCATCTCGGCAAGGAATGCGCACTTATCACTGACGGAAGATTCTCTGGCGGAACTGCAGGTCTTTCAATCGGCCACATTTCACCCGAAGCTGCAGCAGGCGGCGGCATAGGACTCATCAGGGACGGCGATACAATTGAAATAGATATTCCTGCAAGAAAAATTAATGTCATTGCAAGCGATGAAGAACTCGCATCACGTAAAAAAGCTGAAGAAGCAAAAGGCAGGCAGGCATTTAAACCGGTCAGGGACAGGCAGATTTCTAAATCTCTTGAAATTTACGCTCTTCTTGCCACATCTGCCGACAAGGGGGCTGTACGTAAGCTTCCGGACTGGGGGAAATAAATAAAACAAATAAAAAAGCCGGTTGTTAACCGGCTTTTTTTACGGCCAGGGAATCCAGTCGCCCCAGAGCTAACAGCCATTTAACATGACTATAATCCAGTTAACAATAGTTAACATATATCAAAAATTGCATGAAAACCGCTGTTTGTCAATAATATATTACGGATAATCCCAGTTAATTACAGTTAACATCTCTTAACATGCTACATTTAACGGCTACAACAAATTTGTATAGATAGTTGGCAACCATGCTTTTTGTTATGCGTTATGCGGCAATTTCCCGGTAAATTTACTCTTCACCATTTGCCCCGTATGGCGTTTAAAATCCCTGCATTGAATAAAGACACGTTGAATATAAAGCCCGCGCCGTGGTGTGTGCTGTATGGGGGTAACCGTCCCGCATAGTCCTTATAGCAACCCTAATCATATTTCTTGAGTTCAAAAAAAAACCGTTCCCCCACAAACAAGGGAACGGCTAACATAATATAACGGAGTCTCCGTTTTATAAATAATAATTATAAAACCATTTTTGTTTCCTGTGCCATTCTGTCAATAATGGCCCTGCGTGTAATAGATGACATTTGAACGGCATTACAACCGCGCGCCCGTGCTTCTGCTCTCCAGTAATCGGTTTCCATTTCCAGAAAAGCATCTGCCCCGGCAAGGCATAAGACAAGACAGTCAAGAGCTTCGACGGCCCGCCCTTTGGACTGAAAACTACCATCTGCGAGCCTCTCTTCTGCAATAACCTGATTAAGATAATTGTCTGTTACATCTGCCGGAAATTCAATAAATCCGAACTTCTGCTCATCTCCGGGGACACGTTCGATATTAAGATTAGTATAGATGAAATTTTTATAATGATGTGTGCTTACTTCCATAAGCTGCGTGTCATCATTCATTTTTGCAAGTCGGTATCTTTTGAAGTTCGACGCGCTTAACTCGTCTTTGTCTTCATGTTTTCTTTTCTTTAATAAAGTAAATCCCTTTGACGGAAAAGTGTTTCTCCATCCCTGACAGAAACGATAAACTGCATCATAATAAACACCGTCGCCGCTATCTATAAGAATAATTGACGGTTGAAATTTTCGTTTATCTTCTATACGTTCATATAAAAACCCGGTACTGTTCGCGTATTCCTGAAGGGCTTCAAAAGCTCCACTGTAAGGGTCATCAATCGCGCCTTTAAACACCCGATGTTCTATTATAGATGTACGGTGTCCAGTTCCTATCCCTGCAACTGTCATTTCAATTCGTGCGGGTTTCTCCGGGTCTGTCGTGCTGCCCCTCTGGACATCACACCCTATTGTCAGATATACAATGTTTTTCGGAACCGTACCGGATTTATAAAAACCTTTATTATTATTTATCAGCTTTTCAACTTTTGGCCGCGCTCCGGTTTCCTTGAATGGCAGCCCCATTTTTAAATTTATAAATGATTGCCGTTTTGTGGGGTTCTCTTCTGCTGAAGCATGAGCCGCCGCCATTTCATCCCATGAGAGAAAAGGACTGTATAAACCGTTAATGTGAAAACTTGCCGTATGTTCATTTATGGCAGTTACCGACGCGCGCCACTCTCCGCCGTTTAACATAACATGTTTATATTTTTCAGGAATTTTTTTCCCGCATTTTTCGCACAATACACCGATTGTCTTTTTATCAATTTTTCCTTTTACAGTTTCCCAGTGTAAACCATACCCCCGGCCCTGAAAAAAATCTAATAATTGCATGTGTCCACAAAAGGGACACGGGACAAAAAACTGTCTGCAATCACCTTCATCATATAACTGTTCAATCAAACATGAACCTGATAAAACCGGCGTGCTAATCGCTAGAACTTTCTTTTCTGCCCCCCACTGTTGACTCCGTGCGTGCATAATATCCCAGGTACTACCTTCTGACAGTTCAGCTTTATACCTTGAGACCTCATCCGCAATAATAACGCGTTTTGTTGAACTTGCCAGACTTGACGCTGACAACGCGCTTACCGCGTCGATATTACCGCCGGGGAATTCTTTAGCGTATGCCGTTGAACCTGTTTGACGACTCCCTTTATTATCTGACTGACTGCGAAAAATAATTCCCTGCGCTCTTGCTGCTGGTTCAATTCTTCGACGCATAAATTTTTCAGCTTGTAACTCATTTGAAGAAACATACATAATTTCTGAAGGTAGAACGGCGGTGTAATACAAAATTACAATTTCCCCGACTGTTGACTTCCCAACCTGAGCGGGCCACTGCAAGCGGACTTCCTGAATATTTGACTCTGGACTCATACACTGTAAGGGTTCAATCATATACGGCGCGCGGTTTAATTGAAATTTCGCACCCCTATATTTTCCGGCACTTATAATTAAAGATTCGGAAAATTCAGGGATTGAAATTTGACGACGCTTTGTAGGTCGTTCCCTTAAAAAATCAGCTATAACATGAAACTGATTCATTTTATTTTAGGCCCTGCAATTCGTTCAGGGATTGAGAATAAAATTTCCGGGTTATCTTTAACCGGCAAACTGTCTAATAATTCCATCACTTCATTTATTTGGTCACTTCTACTGATATATTTTTTCCCTTCCTTTACAACCATTACTTTTAAACTTTCTAAAGTTACATGTTCAAGTGCTTTAATTTTTTTCATTTCCTTCACCTCTCTATTATTTTTAAACTTCAATATCAATACTGACATCAGTACGGCCGATTTGTATATCACTTATTGCAATTGATAAATTATTTATGATCTTATCAATTGCCCGCGCGTCGGAGGTTCGCCGATCTGCGATGTACTCCTCTTTAATTTCCTCAAGCCGGTCTATCTCATAACGTAAAGGCCGGGTTTTTGACAGTATCGCTGCTTTTTCCTGTGCTGTCATATATTAACCATAAATACAGATAACGCCCGCCCAACTGTGCATAGGCTTGAATTTTAAAATAATCCTTCTAAATTCAAGCCGTCTTTCTGATGGAATATCACAAAATTTAATTTCTGTTAAATATCCGTTTACGTCTCTTGTCGCCGGTCCACCGATAAAGAATATTAAAGGCCAGTAACCGGGATTTGTCGGGACCTGATAAACTGCGTCTAAATATGTGCTTTGATAACCGTCAAATTCGCCACATTGAAAACCCTCACCACATTCAGCCGGTTTAAAATCAGCTTCAGAGTCATAAGCGTCATGCATTCCGCATTGAATCGAATATTTCGGCAAGTTGCTATATAGATCACCATTGACAACAAGCTCTCCTCCAAGTTGAGCGCATATTGCTTCAGGTTCGCCGCATTGGAGTCCATCACCGGAGGTCATGTTGAACGCTTCAGCTAAAAATATATCAGGGTCAACCGCTGGACTGTTTTCATGTACATAAACGTCTGCAAATCCGGCTTCTCTTAACTTCTCTTGTAATACGTCATAAGCTCCGGTGTTTGCTCTCCTAAATTGAAAAGCCTTTAGTCTTGACCGGCGTTCTGCTTCAGTTGCAAGGGCTGTCGGTATAACTCCGTATTCTCTTTCTAAGTCTGAAAGTATAGGAGTTACAGCCGGGTTCCTGAGGTGTGCTAAAAGTTTTAAATCCTGATAAACTTTTTCGCTGTTCTCTGCTATGCCGTCGAGTAACAAGTCGTAATCATCCCCGGCGGCGGGTTCCCAGAATGAACCCTCTGGTAATAATGCGTTTAATATTGATCTGCTTAATGACATTTATTTTACCTCTCTTAATTGTAGTAAATTGGTTTTTGAAATATTGCTTTGTTGCCGTCTGGAAATTTGCGAGCAACAAAACTTTTATGTTTCGGAATATCGGATGGACGTGCCAAGCGACAAGCCCAATAGGCGACCTGACCTACACTTGTAAAATTTTCAATCTTACTCCAGCCATTGACAACATCCTCTGCAATTTCTATAAGGGTAATCGGCTTTTTATCTTTATCATATCCCAAGACTGCATTTGCGGGACTGAGTTCAACAAGTTCATTTTCCATTTTAATTCTCCTTAAATTTTCCCGGTATATTTCAACCGGGATTTAAATTTTTAAATACTGCCTTCTTTAAACTTTTGAACAAAATTCAGAATATCGGCTTCAGTCCGCATAATGCCATCCTGTGAAAGATCTGAATTGTTAATCACGGGTTCGATATAATCGCCCCTTAATTTTGCCGCGAGTGCCATTACATCGGCTTCAGTTTCAACAACTCCGCTTTCTGGGGGTGTGGCCTGTGGAGTGCTTGACTGTGGAACGTATGCAGCTTTCATTCCTGAAATTTCGGAAAGACTGACATTAAATTCACGGGCTTTTTTTTCTGCTGCTTCAGGGTCATTCTTTGCAAGATTAAGAAGAAAGTTTCTTGTCTTTTGTGAAATAAAATCAGCTCCCGCCTTTGGATTCATCTTCAGCATTTTAGCGGCTTCGACAAGCTCCGATTCACTGAGACAAGTTCCCTGCTGATTCTTTAAAGAAAAATTTAACATCCCGGCGGCGTTTAAGTCGGTGCGTCTGATGTTCTCAATTACTTTTTGTGTTCTGTCGTCCTGTAAGTGTTCCATTTTCTCATCCTCTCATCTGAGTTAAATTATTTTTGATTTGATAGCCCCGTGGAGTCCTCAAGGCAACCTTTGCGGCGTGGTCTCTTTCGATAGTTACAAGTGCGTCCTGTAATTCTTCGATCTTGGCAAGTACGGCCTTTTTCCTGTTCTCTGCGATTTTATCCTCTAAGGAATATAAATCTGAGAAAAATTTAATAGGGTCTCCCATAAGATATCCGCCTTCTCTTGCCTGATGTCGGTCAAGCTGATCTTTCAACCTTGCCCCATCATTGACATATGAAATTGCTGTAGCCATTATCTCGCCTCGTCTCTCTGTCTCTGTCTTACTGAAACAGGGTGAGCTGCAAGTTCTTCTCTGATGACATTTAATTTAATTACCAAGTCATCATGATTTTTTATTGCCTTCTCTAACTCTTTACGTCTGAAGTCCAGCTCCCGCATAAATTCAACATCAGTATTCATGGAATTTACGGCTTCATTTTTCAAACGTATAAACGCCCCTGTTTTGAAAGTACAATCCCATTTAGCATTCCCAAGATTATCCTGCATTTTTTGTAAGCGGCGGATAATGTCGTGATAGTTAGCGTCTGGAACTGCAAGGGGTGAGCTTTGAATCTGTTCTGTTGGTACTGCTGTTTTTTGTGTCATGGTTTTTTACCATCCTTAAATTTTTATTAGTACACCGATAATCGGCGTTGTACTCATTTTTGACTGTCTGCTATCTCTTCAATTTTTTTAACTGTCGTATTCTTTGCAGTGTCTATTTCAGACAGTACGGCATTTTTCCACATGGCCCGGACTTCGGGTGTCAATCCTTCGGTTAAAATCTTTGACGTTACATCATCCAGAAAAATACCCGCGAGCCTTTCAAGGTTACTGAATACGTTATCGAGATAAAGAAACACTGAACTTTCAACCGCTGATTTTTCGAGTAATCGGCCCGCCTTGTAATTTATTTCCTGTTGTAATTTCAGATTTTTAAGAATAATGTTTTTCCGCTTCTCTTCGATGTAATCGCCGTCAATCGGTGCTGAATCTGCGGGGTTTAAATGCTGTTCAATATAGAACTTTGACGCTGCGGAGTTTATATCAATCATGCCTTTTTCATCCGCGACGATAAGCCCGGATTTTATGGCACGGGTTACACTTGATCTGTTCACGTTTGCCATTCGTGCAAATTCTGCTTTATTAACTCCGACGGTTTTAACGGGTTTTTTCATACTATTACACCCCGTTGCATGTTGCTTGAAAATCGAAGGCACGCACAAGCGAAGAGGGGCGGGTGCGACGATTGCGGTCGTCTTCCTTTTAGCGTCCGGGCAGTACCTGAAGGCCCCCGCCCTTTTGTGTATGTGTGATTATAGCTTATCATAGTGCAAACCCCCCGATTATAAACAGAGGTTTGATTATAATTAAAACAGTAGTTAAGGCTGTAAGGGTGAAGAGCATGACGCTCATGTCACTTATGACGCTGTTTTTCCTACTCTTAACAACTCCCGTTTTTTTATAATTTAATAAGTTCGAAGGAGTGATTTGTTGACATATGACATATAGATAATGATAAATATGCGTTA
>Ga0116171_10003250_pt1 | contig 15074 bp, 11 predicted proteins | sample AD_JPNHW2_MetaG_FD_89798 | JGI IMG/M metagenome (GOLD analysis project Ga0116171, IMG submission 89798) | Active sludge microbial communities of municipal wastewater-treating anaerobic digesters from Japan - AD_JPNHW2_MetaG | ecosystem: Engineered > Bioreactor > Anaerobic > Digestate | place...
ATCTTTATCGTGGAAGATCATGCCCTGTTCCGCGAAGGGCTGAAGCGCGTCCTGGGTGAAATGGACGACGTGGAATTCGTGGGAGAGGCCGAAAACGGAGCCGTTTTCCTCGAAAAACTGAAGAAGACCGTTCCCGACATTGTCCTCATGGACATCCAGATGCCCGTGATGGACGGACTCGAAGCAGCCGACCGGGCCCTGAAAATGGTGCCGGATTTAAAGATCCTTGTGATCAGCATGTTCGGGGAAGAAGAATATGTGTATGCCATGGTGGAAAAAGGAGTCTCCGGGTTCCTGCTCAAGACCTCAGGCCTTCCCGATTTCGAAAAAGCCATCAGGCGGATCGCCGAAGGCCAGCAGTATTACTCCGAAGAGATCATGGCCTTGCTGGTGAAAAAGATCCGCCAGATCGATGCCGTCGAAAAAGTCACCATCACCGGCAAAGAGATGGAAGTGCTTCGCTGCCTCTGCCGGGGCATGTCCAATAACGAGATCGGCGAAAAGCTCTTCCTCAGTGTCCGTACCGTAGAGGGTTATCGCAACAAACTGCTCCAGAAAACCGGCTCCGCCAACGTGATCAACCTGGTCATTTATGCCCTGAAAAATAAACTGGTCATCCTTTGAAGATCTTCCCGGGTACAGCATTACCGGGGAAATCCTGATAAGAGAGCCCGAAAAAACCCAAACCGGATCCCCATGAAGAAAATTCTTGTTCCCACCGATTTTACACAGGCCGCCAGCCAGGCCATTTCACAGGCACTGGCGCTCGCCCGGCTGTCGGGTGCCTCCCTGACACTCCTCCATGTCCTCGACAACCTTGCCCCGGACATCACCGCAAAATTGAAAGGCCAGGCTCAGGAAATTGCTCGGGCTTCCGGCATTCCCTGCCACGGGGTGACGGTCGTCGGACCGGTACTCGATAAAATTACCGAAGCACTCACCGATGAGGAATTCGACATGGCCGTGATCGGCACGCACGGAGCCCAGGGCATCCGGCAGAAATGGTTCGGCGCCGACATTGCGAAACTGGTGGCCAGGATCCCCGTACCGGTACTCGTGGTCCAGGAAAACTCCCCGGTCATCAGCCCATTCCGGAAAATCCTGATCCCCGTCGGAAGCCACGAAGGCTTCGGCAGCATGGTGGAGTCGGCGGTCCTGTTCGCCGCTCTGTGCCCCGGGATGGAGGTGTACTTCTATTCCATCCACAAGCCTGGGTTCGAATGGCCCGAAGCCATGCATGAAAATATACGGGAAGCAACACGTGTATTCGAGGAAAACGGGATCCGGCTGGTGAGGATCCGGGAGGACCAGGAAGATTCCTCCCACGGATTTGCCCGCCAAACCGTCCGGTATGCACACTCGGCAGAGGTCGACGCCATCTGGATGATGTCGGTCGCCTCCGAAGAATTCTACTACATGTCGAAAGTGTACAAAGAGACCATCCTGCTCAACGAATATGCCATTCCGGTGATGTGCGTCGGTGGCGTACCGGAAATGTAACATGCAGCGGATCCTTGTCCCTACCGACTTTACGCCGGTTGCCGGGAATGCCGTTGGCCACGGACTGGAACTGGCCATCCGGCTGCACCACCACCTGTGTCTCCTTCACGTTTTCGGCGGGGGTGAAAACGGTCCCGGGCTGGCAGAGGCGAACCGCCGGATCCGCAGGGAACAGGAGGAATGCCTGACCCGCTGCGGGAAAGATCGCCCGGTCAGGATCGAAGCCCTGGTCAGGGAAGGGAACCTTTTCCGGGTCGTCAACGAAGTGTCGGCAGGATTGCGACCCCGCCTGATGATCCTCGGAACCCACGGGAAAAAAGGGTTGCAACACCTTTACGGAAGTTATGCCTTGCGGATGGTGCTCGACGCTCCCTGTCCGGTCATCGTGGTGCACGACCGCCCTTTCAGTGAAGGGTACCGCCGGATCCTGCTACCCGTCACCGTAGCACTCGAGCCGATGGTGGTTGCCGGGCTGATGAAGGATCTTGCGCGCCTTTTCCGGCCGTCGGTTGTCCTGTTTGTTCCGGGCGGAGCGTCAGGAGAGCAGGAAGCCGTCGAACGGGTCCTGCTGAATGAGACCAACACCCTGCTGAAAAAGTTGAAAGTGGAGGTTACCCGTGTACAGGGCGGTGAAGGTCCCGGTTTGGCGAAACAGGTGATGAATGCCGCACAGGCTCACACCTGCGATCTCGTAATGGCCGCCACCCTGCCCGGGGGCGATGTGACAGCCTTCAGCCTGGCCGAATGGACCGAACAGCTGATGTTCAACCCCCACCGCCTGCCGGTGCTCTTCCTGGGGCAGTCAGACCTTCCGGGTAAATAAAGACCTTCCAGGTCTTCAAGACCTGGAAGGTCTTAAATATTCCTAATCCTTGGGTTTGGTGATCGGACTTTCGGTGTCGCAGAGATTCGGGCAGGGACCACAGCCCGCGTCGTCCGTCACATACACTTCATCGGTTAATTCCGGGCTCCCCGTGCCCACAATGATCCATACCGGTTTCATGTTCTTCATTCCGTAATAAACCCGGAATCCGTGTACCTTCGGATGCTTTTTGGCGATCAGCCGCATGGCATTGACCTGAGCTTTGCTGAGGCTGAACCCTTTTATTGCCATAACAGTGTCGGGATGGCCGTAGTACGTGTTGAAATATCCGTTAGCCACATTGGAATCCACTTTAGTCACACCGGTCGTGTCGATGGGAGGCGTATTTTTCGTTCCGAACCACTGGGGTGCGGAACGATAGCTGAAGATCAGCCAAAGCAGGGCTGCCCCGATAACAAAACCGGCGGCAAAGACGGAAATGAGGGTGGATGCTTTGTTTTTCATACGGGTTGGTTTAAGATGGAAGAATTTGGCTAAATTTGCGTAAATATAGTTGATTTTATGTCTTTTCGAACAAAAATTGCTATATTTTTCCTAACCGCGAACCTGGGAGTTTCATCCGCCATACGGGCAGTCCGGCCCGATTGGCCCGACACCCTGGTCGCCCTTTTATCCGCCCGTGCAGAAGCTCAGGGTGACAGTGCCCGTATCCTCCTGCTCGACCGCGCTGCCTTTATATTTACGGACCGCCTGGAAGACGAACGGAGTGCCGACAGTTTGTCGTCCATCGCACTGGATATCGCCGAAAAGAGCGGCAATTCGCGACTCGTGATCCTTGCCTGCAACGATTATCTGGAAAACTTCGAAGCAGCCAAACGGTATGAGTATTGCCTGGCGCTGGCCCGGAAAGCCCTGTACCACTGCCGGCGTATCCATGACCTGCCGTTGCGCTGGCGAACCTGTATCAATCTCTCTGCGGTGTATGCTTCCGGGAATCGGACCGCAGAAACCATGGCGACGGCCAGGGAGGCGCTGGCGATCGCGACCATCCTGCTGGATAACATCAGGATCGCCGAAAGCTGGCTGTGTGTCGGAAAGGCATACGAGTTGCGCAAAAACGTGATGGCAACCTACCGGCACTACCTGAGGGTCAGGGCCCTGGCTGAAAGCTTGAATGATCCCGGTCTCCTTGGCCGGTGCTACCGGCAATTATTCCAGTTTTTCAAAGATAACCGGTTGGATGAAGAAGCGTCGGAATGTGTGGAAAAAGAGCGTTTCCTGATCCTGGTGAACAAACCGGTCGATTCGCTTGCCCTGTTTTGGAATTACTATAATTACGGGGGCGTGCGTGTCAGGATGCCCAACTCCAGGCTCGACGAAGTCGATGTGCGCCAGGTGATCAACTATGCCACCCGGACCCGCAACAACCGGCTCAAGTCGTGGGTCTTCAGCCTTTACCGAACCTACCTTCTCAAGGGTGACCGTGCCGCCCTTCTCTGCCAGTTGTACACCTATGACTATCCGGAGGAATTCAGGCGCCTGCATACCGCCGACCCCGAAATTTATTCCCGGGTGACCGCTTACTGCAAAGAGCTGGCCGGTGAGACCGATTCGGCCGCATACTATTTTGCAATGGCGGAGGATATGATCCTTCGTTCATCCGGAAGAGGACGTTTGTACAAAGCGAATTTCTTCAACCGGTACGGTGAGTTTCTGATGCGGCATGGCAGGAAGAAGGAGGCTTTTGAAAAATTCGACCGCGCCTATCAATTCTGTGAAACAGAACGGATCAACCAGCGGTTCGATTACATGATCGTGGCAGCCCGGAACCTGGAATGGCTATACCGCGAAGCCGGAAACTACCGGAAAGCATGGTTCTATGCAGCCGCCATATCCTCCATCACCGACAGCCTCAGCCTTTCCACGAAGAAGGATATGCTCATGGCCGAAAGCCTCAAACAGGAACGTCGCCAAAAAGAAGCCTCCGCCGAAAAAGACCGGATGACGATCCGACAGGCACGCAACCAGCGAAATATGACCCTGGGAGGGGTTGGCTTCTTCGTGGTCGTCACCCTGCTGGTGTACCGCAACTACCGCAACCAGAAAAGGCTGAACCGGTTGCTCGACGATGCCCGCCAGAAATCCGACCAACTGCTCCTCAACATCCTCCCCCACGAAACAGCCGAAGAACTCAAACAAACTGGTGAGGCGAAGGCCAGGAAATTCGACGAAGTCACCGTCATGTTCACCGACTTCAAAGACTTTACCCAGGCCAGCGAGCGGATGAGCGCCGAAGAACTGGTCGATGTGATTAACTACTACTTCACCGAATTCGACCGCATCGTCACTCGGCACAACATCGAGAAGATCAAGATCATCGGCGACAGCTATATGTGTGCCGGCGGACTGCCGGTGCCCAATACCACCCATGCCGCCGACGTGGTGGCGGCCGCCGTCGAGTTGCGCGACTTCATCCTGGCGCAGAAGGAGCGGCGCGAAGAGGAGGGCAAACCCTATTTCGAGATCCGCATCGGGATCCATACCGGCCCCGTGGTGGCGGGAATCGTGGGACTGAAGAAGTTCGCCTACGACATCTGGGGCGACACCGTCAACACGGCTTCGCGCATGGAAGGTGCCGGAGAACCCAACCGCGTGAACATCAGCAGCGCTACGTACGAACGGGTGAAGGACCGGTTTGCCTGCACCTACCGCGGAAAGGTCAGCGTCAAGCACAAAGGGGAGATCGAAATGTATTTCGTAAGTGGTGAGCATTAAAGAATGATAGAAATGATGAAACCTTACTCTTGTTGGCTTGTGTTGATCCTTTTCCTGGGATCGTGTGTACCGAAGCCGGACCCGGCAACTGCGAAGCAGGAGATCCTGGCGACCGAAAAGGCGTTCGAAAAAAGGGTCGCCGACAGCGGCATGGCGGAAGCGTTTGCTTACTATGCCGCAGAGGATGCCGTGATCAACCGGGGCCGCGACTCGCTGATCTTCGGGAAGGCGGGCATCCTGAACTATTACGCAATGAACGCAAAACCAGGCGTCAGCCTGAGCTGGACCCCCGATTTCGTGGGACTTTCCGGCGATTTTTCCATGGGCTATACATACGGCAGGTACGTTTATTCGCGTTATGACAGCACAGGGAAGAAGACCGAACACCAGGGAATATTTCATACCGTATGGAAAAAACAGCAAGAAGGCTGGCGTTACGTCTGGGATTGACCCTGCTTTCTGAACGGTCTTTGATTTCGGATTGCTAATTTTGCAGCGGGATCTGCCGGAAGGAACACGAAATCGATCGTTCATCAGCGTAATTCCCCGAAATCATCTCCGTCATAACTGACCACAGCCTGTTGAAGACAGGAAAAACTACCGATCTGGGCCCGCTCAACAAACAACAGCGGGAGGCCGTCACAGGCGAAGAAAAGCGCATGCTCGTACTGGCCGGCGCCGGATCGGGAAAAACGCGGACCCTCCTGCAAAAGCTGATCTATCTCGTCGAAGAAAAAGAGATCAGTCCGTCGGCTATCCTGGCCGTGACCTTCACGCGGAATGCAACGAACGAAATGGTCGACAGGCTGATCCTCTCGGCCGACACCACTGGTGAGTACGAAAAATTCATGGCCGGGAAAAGCGGCAGCCGCAAAGAGATGGAAAAAGAACGGCTTCGCCGGGTCAGGATGTACAAGTGGATCGACGGACTGACCATCCGGACCTTTCACGGGTTTTGTTACCAGGTGCTCCGGAACCATGGCGTCAATGAGTTCGACAACAAATTCCGGATCATCGGCGATGAAAAACGAAACGAGGAAGAAGATCTTTCACAACGGGTTGCACCGGAGACCGTTTTTGAGGTTTTCCACAAACTGCTGGTCGAACAGTGTGGCGATACCGGTTATCTTCTTAAACTGAAGAGGTATGTTCTCGATTATATCGTCGATAAGATCCACCTGAAATCAAACGGCCCCGGCTCTATCCCACGCGACGGAAAGCGGTTCACCACCCTCAACGGCGCCCGCGTACGTTCCAAATCGGAGCAGTATATCGCCGACTGGCTTTACCGGCACCGCATCCGCTTTGAATACGAACCCGTTCTCCGGGTGAAGGATTTCGATTTTCACCCCGACTTTTTCATCCCCGACGCCGATCTTTACATCGAGCACGTCAGTAATCTCAGCTACCCGACAAAAGACAAAGAAGAACAATTCCGGAAGGGGAAGTTGCTCATGGTAAAGACTTACGAGCAGATGACCCTTGATTCGACCCTTTTTAACCATACACTCGAAAAAATTGTCAGGAATCGCCTGCCCGACGGCATTCCCCTCCGGACCCCGCTGACGTTCGGCGAGGAATTCAACGGGTATCACGAAGAGGTCAGGGATTTCGTGCAGCAGGTCATCCGGATCACCGATATGGTGAAGGTGGAGAATGTCCCTGTCGGAAAGGTCCTTCAGCGCGCTGCCGGGGATCCTCACGAGCGGATCCGCCACTTCTATGAACTGGCGGCGCCGTTGATCGAACAGTACCAGTGTTATTGTATCGATAAGTCCTATCTCGACTTCAACGACCTGATCCTGCGAAGCCTCGCCCTGTTCCGGAAACAGCCTGACATCGCGGGCGTTTACCGGAACCGGTTCCGGTATATCCTGGTGGATGAATTTCAGGACGTAAACAACCTGCAGGTGGAACTGATCCGGCTCCTGCTTACGGATGAGACACAACTGTTCTGTGTTGGCGACGACTGGCAGAGCATCTACGGCTTCAGGGGTTCGAACGTAAATTACATCATCGATTTCGAAAAACACTTTCCCCGGGCCTCCGTGATGAAACTCAGCCTGAACTACCGGAGTACGCAGCATATCGTGGGGGCCAGCAACGAAGTGATCCGGCACAATAAATTCCGGATTGAAAAGGAAATGCGGGCGGCGAGAAGATCGGAGCATAAGATCGTGATCTATCCCGGTGGAAGCGAAGAGGAGAATGTACGCTTTTGCGTGAACAAGGTCAGGGAACTGCTGGAAGAAGGCGTTGCCGGTGAAGATATCCTGTTCCTCTACCGCCGCAGCAAGATGATCAAACCCTATTCCGACCGGTTCCGCGAAGAGGGGATCCGGGTGGCGGCAAAAACCATTCACGCGGCGAAGGGGTTGGAAGCAAGGGTGGTTTTCATTGTCGGCCTGACGGAAGGGAACGGGGGATTTCCCGATATCTGGCTTGAAGACAGGATTTTCCAGGTGATCAAGCGGGCCAACCATGACCTGCTTGTGGAAGAGGAGCGACGGTTGTTCTATGTGGCCATCACCCGTGCGCGCGAGAAACTCTTCCTCATCACCGAAAAAGGAAATGAATCCTCCTTCCTGAAAGAGATCCCGGAAATTTTCACGGTTAAAAATGCGGATCCGCTGAAACCCGTGGTCGACAGCATTCTGCTTTGCCCGGCCTGTTTCAGCCAGATGGAAAGACTCTGGAAACACTGTCCCTATTGCGGGAAAAAGATAATCAAGACCTCGAAATCCCGACGATATACTTAGGTCCGCAAAATCCGGACCTGATCGCTCAGTAACCCAGGCGCTATGAATAGAATGATCCCCCTTCTGTTGATCCTGTTCGCCTGTTCCGCTTCCGCCCAGCCGGACTACTGGGCATACCAGGTCTATTTCAGCGGAACCCCCATCAACCATATCCCCAAAGGGATCACGATCCCCGACCGCGACAAGGGATCCCGGGCGATCGTCAACGCCATCATCGGGGGAACAACCTATAGCGGCCTGAAACAACTTCTTCCCGACAGCCTCGATGAACGGCTGGAGAAACTGGTTGCCGGCAGGATGATCGAACGCCACGGCGATACCATCCGGATGTTGTTCCCCGCACTGGCGGGGGAAAAACGGGACCTTCTCCGCGACCGGATCCGGAAAAGGATAATGGAATCGGGAATTCGCCTCGACACGCTGGTTTCGGCGCTGGAAAAGGCCTTGCCGCACAACCCGGAGTTGGTTTTCCATTTCCTCTGGTCGCGGATCATCGACGAATCGTGGTGGAATTCGTACAATGCCACCTTTCAGACCGGGCAGGGACCGCCCAGCATTGCATTCCTGGTCTATCCGCCGCATCCGTTCCAGTGCGGGACCAACTCCGACTATACCCCGCATAACGATATGTTCGCCCTTTCGTGGAGCTACAACATTTTCGGCGACACCTTCCGGATCCCTGCCACCCGGGCCTTCTTCGCGCTGGCACAGGGGGATACGATCAGACCCGCCGACCGTTCCTTCTTTGCCGCGCACCGGCTGTGCGATGAAACCAGCCGCAGCCGGATCTTCACCTACCGGCAGGACGATCCGCTCGACCGCCTGTGCGATCAATTGAAGGAGGTCTATATCGGGAAGATCAACGATCTGTTCGACTACCGGGAGCTCGGTCATCTTTTCGGCATCGCGCCCGACGATTTCTACATCCTGGCCCTGCATGAGGTTGCTTACGAGCTGATCGGCCAGTTGCAGGATACGAAACCGATCCGACTGCCGGTCACCCGGGAGGGCAACCCGGACCTCGATTTCCGGCCGCTGGTATCGATCCGGTATGCCCAATGAATGTTACCATGTCAGCCGAAGTATATAAGTAAAAAATCTCGTTAAACTATCCGATCATGAACGCTAAGTACATTATCAAGCACGCCCTGGGTACAGCCGTCTTTTTCGCCATCCTTTTCCTTGCCGCCGGGACGATCGGCTACACACAGGGTCTCATTTACACCGCCATTGGTTTTGTGATGATGATTCTCAACTACACGGTGCTGCGCATTGATCCCGGGTTGCAGGAGGAACGCTCCAAAGCGGGGGAGGGCGCCAAGAAGTGGGACCGCAACATCCTGGGACTTTCCTTCCTGGTCACGGTTTCGATGTACCTCACGGCAGGGTTCGACAGCGGCCGTTTCCATTGGTCGCCTGCGTTCCCGTGGGTGCTGGCGGCGGCCGGCGGGCTTCTCACCGCCCTCGGTCAATTGTTCTTTCTCATAGCCCAGAAGCAGAACCGGTTTTTCTCGAGCACGGTGAGGATCCAGTCGGAGCGGGGCCATACCGTTTGCGACACGGGGCTGTACCGCGTGGTCCGGCATCCGGCCTACCTCGGCATGGTGATCCAGGCGCTGGGTTTTCCGCTGCTCATGGGCTCGCTATGGAGCATGATCCCGGTAGCAGTATCCATGCTCCTGGTGGTGATCCGCACGCTCCTCGAAGACCGGACCCTGCTGGGCGAGCTGGACGGGTACCGCAGGTACGCCGAAAAAACCCGTTACCGGCTTCTTCCTTTTATCTGGTAGCCGGAAATGCTACGTTTCGGCAGAAGCCGGTCGCCGGTACTCAGTCTTCAGTACTCAGTCTTCAGTACTCAGTCGCCAGTACTCAGTCGCCAGTACTCAGTCTTCAGTACTCAGTCTTCAGTACTCAGTCGCCGGTAATGCGTAAATTTTAATTATCCGAGTTCAAAACCTTATCCATGGGCATTTAACCTTGATAGAAATATCCGGGTGTTGTTAATCACGACCTTATTTCCTTATTTTGTATCTATTCCTTGCATTCTTAATATACCTATTTTTACTGTGTTGAACAAAAACCATGAACCAATATGAACAAGCGTAACCTATACTTCCGCATGGCAGGAATCATTGTCCTGGTTTTTATTTTTTCTTCTGTCGACACACAGACATCGCTGCGGTATAAAACGCTTTGCAAGACTTGGATGTACGAATCGATTGAAGCTAAAATCGGCTTTCCAATGGATACGACCATCATTTATTTTTCGCGGTCATGGAAAACAGATACTACCGGAATATCCAAAGCAAGAAGGACCTTTCATCCGAATGGCGATTACTCTTCTGTTTCAAAAGAAGGGAAGCCTTCCGCCGGAAATTCAAAATGGGAATTATCCGACAATGAATCAAGTATTACGATTTATAATAATAAGGGTAAAAAAGAAAAGTATGTCATTCTTCGTTTAAGACCTGATTATTTGGAGCTCAGTATAAAAAAGAGAGGAATAAAAACGGTGCTCAAAATGATCCCCGAATGAGGCCATATCGTTACTGAATCGTATCTTTCGGCGGATCGGGTCTTATTCATTTCGGCAAACCTGATTAGCTTCAGGATACGACAAAAACATTTCCGGAATTGAAACCCGTCATAGCCATATTCGTGTGTTGGATGTTCGCTTTTCCGGCAAGCGCACAGAATAGATCTGCGGAAACGGAGAAAATTGCGACCTTTTGCAAGGTGTGGGGATTTCTTAAATATTATCATCCGCAGGTGGCAAAAGGCAGGTATAACTGGGACCGCCAACTGATTGACAAACTGCCGTTGGTCAAATCCGCCTGCACAAAGGAAGCCATCAGCCGGTTATATCTTGACTGGATCAACAGCCTGGGTGCCATCCAACCGCGGAAGCACGTTACGGATTCGACCTCACGAAGTTTTACCCGGAACCTCACTGTCGGATGGATCCATGACACGACCCTGTTCAACCCTGAATTAATCGCCCGGTTGAATGATATTAAAGATAACAGGGCCCGGCATAATCACTACGTGCACAAGAATTTTTTCTCTCCGTTTTTCGAAGAGGAAAAATACAACGACTCCGTGTATCCATCAGAGGGATTACGGATGGTGGGATTATTCAGGTATTGGAATATCATCAATTACTTTGCTCCATACAAGTATCTAACGGATCATGACTGGAATGATGTGCTTCTTGAAATGATCCCTGAATTTCAATCGCCCGCTGATACCGTGGCTTACCATCATGCCATGTATAAGCTCGTTTCGCGGCTGGATGACAGCCACGCCGTGTTTGCGTCAAAATATTCCAGGCAGTATAACGGCAGCAGCTATTTTCCGTACCAGTTAAAAGTCGTCGAAAACAAATTGATCGTAACCGGGTATTTCAATGATTCCATTTGTGCGAAAAACAAGCTGGTGCCCGGAGATGTCATAACCCGCATAAATGGCACACCCGTCGAAAAGGTGCTTTCGGAAAAAGTCCGTCAACTGGCAGGTTCCAATCAGTCCTTCAAATTGAGGAATGCTGCCAACCTGGTACTCACGGGGAATTCGGATTCGGTAACTATTACCGTTGAACGGCAAAACCAGGTATTCGATATTCCGATTCATCGATACCCTGCCGGGAAATATCATTTCAAATGGAATGAACCGAAAGGACCGGATACGACAGAAATGGATCGTTCAACCGGCTATGTAAATATGGGCGTTTTAAAACCGGGGCAGGTAAATAAAGTGATGAAGAGGCTGATGGGTAAAAAAGCAATCATATTGGATCTTCGTTGCTATCCAAACGGTACCGGAAGAAAGATAGCGGGGTACTTGTGCAAAGAAAAATCACCGTTCAGTGTTTTCATAACGCCGGATCCGGCCTTCCCGGGAATGTTTTACCGGACAGAAAACCAATATTGCGGCAAACGACGGAACCGAAATTACTACAAAGGGAAAGTAATTGTCCTGATAAATGAAAGTACCATCAGCCAGGCAGAATACACCTGTATGGCCTTTAAAACGGCGCCGGATGTGACCTTTATCGGGAGTCAGACCGCCGGGGCGGATGGTGATGTGTTGCCCGTTATTTTTCCCGGCGGGTATAAAACCTATTTTTCGGGACTGGGAGTCTTTTACCCCGATGGAAAGGCGACCCAACGCATCGGAATTGTTCCCGACATCGAAGTAAAACCCACGATCGAAGGGATACGATCGGGGAAAGATGAGGTATTCGAAAAAGCGATGGAATTTATTCGTGCGACACTGCGTTAAAAAAATTGAAAACCCGCACCCAGGTAAATTATTATTTGCCTTTGCAAGGTTAACTTAAGCAGGATAAAATGCAAAGAACTATACAAACTGCTTCTCAAGGATGGTTGGTATCCGGTCACTCAACGAGGATTGCATATAAAGATGAGGCATGTAACCAAAGAGGGATTTCTGATCTTTCCCAACCATGAAAACTATAAATACCAAAATCTCATCAAAAAAGATTAACGTTACGCTGGAAAAGACCAATACCGGCTTTTCTGCATTTACAAATGATGATCCAATATTTACAACAGAGAAAGATATCCCTGAATTAATCTCGAATGTCATTGAAGCCATCAATCTATACTTTGATGAAGAAGGGTTAATGGTTACCCAAAATGATCTTCATTTTTTAATTGACTTCAAGCAATTCTTTCAATACTACAAAGTACTAAATGCAAAATTCCTTGCAAAAAAGATTGGGATAAACGAAACGCTCTTATCACAATATGTTCAGGGAAGAAAGAAACCATCGGAACGGCAAACCACGAAAATATTAGAGGGCATTCATCAAATCGGCCGGAATAGATACCCATTGGCTCACTTTAATGTGTAAACGCGCCTTGACATTTGCCTAAACTTCCCTATATTTGGAATTTATACCATGTATTTTGATAAAAAGGTACAAGTTGCAGGACCCCATCCATTTTCCATTGATACTTTGATAGTTGCAACGTTTCAAGCGCTAATGACATAATGAATATATCAACAATCCTGCAGCTACTGACTCGTTATGTGGCAGCTTTAAAATGACTTCAACAATGAATAATACTACTGAAAAATATAGTCCAGAAGAAATTCTTCAGTTATTGAAAGACTTCTATAATTTTCAAACTCAATTTGATCCAGAGGTTGAAAGTGGTGAAGAATTAACATTTTATACTACGATAGCTGATTGGAGAATGATTTGTGATTTAGTTTCACCAATGAAATTAGCTAAGGTACATCATGAGTTTTTTGAATTAAAATCTTCCATTACTGAATTAGAAGATATACTTTATTTTGAAGAGAAAAATACACTTAGAGATTTTTGCGAATACATTGCAAAAAACGCAAGTAAAGAAAAAATACATCCGATTATTACATTAGGACAAAGCTGCATGAGTGCAGCAATCTTTAAAACTCTAATGACTAATTTAAATAAAAGGGGGGTAAATACAGATAGCATCAAACCAAGTTCGAATTTTGTTCCATTATTTGACAAATATGCCATTGAATTATTAGAGGAGGTTAATAAAATTGCTCCTGGATCATTGACAAAATTTGAGTATAGAAATAACATAATAGTAAGAACTGGTTCAATGATTTTATTAATCTCTATTCTATCGATTATTGTAGTGTCATTATTTTGGCATTTTCATATGAGTTTGTTGATTCTATCATTTTTAGGATTAGTTGTTATTTTCATTGGGAAACTATTCAAGCCTGAAAAAAATATTATAGGAGGATACAATACTATGAGGGACTTGGTTATCGGAATTCAAGAGCAATTAGAAAAAGCCGCCACATAACACCATGCAAATTTTATTGGGCATCGGGCGCGGTTTGACACTGACGAAAAGTTTGAAAATGCAGTTCAACATGACAGGTCGGGAAGTCTCAGTTGCCCAACAAAAATCTGCATTCCAACGTTATGCACAAGTCAATGAAACGAGCAACATAAACTATAAAACCTCATTCAATGTTATTCAATGATAAACTGTTAGAAAAAGAAAAAAATGTAGCACCCGAGTTTAGGAACATTTTGGAATTAGCATTAAAATCTCAGAAGCATCCAGGAGATTTATTACTATTTCATGTTAATGGATTCTATGATGAATATACCGCTTCAATAAAACAAACTGGAACAAAGAAATTCGATCCACATGTTATCGGTCTTGGAAGGGAAGGGCATTCTGAAGCTGATCATTATAATTTCATTCATCATTATAGGACTACAAATGTGCTTCAAATTCCTTACCAAGATCATGTCAATAATGTACAATGGGATCCCCAAAGAAAACAAGAAATAGATGCTATCATTAGAGCAGAAGAACTTTCTATTCAAGTTGAAATGTTAATCTATTTAAAATTTTGGGAAGCAGATTCCAGTATTAAAAAATTATATGAACTCGCGCAAATCCTTCTTGGTAAACCATATGATTGGTATTTTAAAATCGGAAAAGGTGATGGAATTTATAATTATTTCCCTAAAAGACACGAAATAATAAGGAATCATATTCGAGATGCAATTTTGGGTGTTTGTCCCGGATTCTCACAGATATTAAAAGATGCATATAAGTCCCAAGTTCGAAACGCAATTGCCCATTCTCAATACTGGTTTATAAATAGACAAATTTCTCTGAATAATTTTGACAAGGATGATGCAGGATCAACGCTTCATTCTATTTCTTTCGACGAGTGGGTCAACATGTTCCATATTACGCTGAACATTCATAATCAATTAATTTGGTTATCAAAAACCATTAATGAGTACTATGCAAACCTAGCAGTAAATAATGATAATAAAGTCCTTGTAAGAATTACAGAAAGGGATGGGTATGCTTATGATAGATATTTGTATTATAGGGATACTTTTCAAGACTGGGGTTGGTATCCAGCAGGTCAGACAAAAATATGAAAATTGACCTGTGCATAACATGCTTGCAGCCGAGCAATGCGGGCGGTTTCCGGAGGCTGGCATTCACTAAACCTGCAAATGATACTGGTAAGCAAAGAGAATAACAAATAAACCTCGCACTGCGGCTGCCGGCGGGGCGTTAGCGATAATAACTCAAGTTTCGGGGTTAAAAATTGGGCATATTCAGTTATCGATATTTGTTAATAATATGGTGATAATTTCAGGATAAAAGAATGGTGCCAATCGTGTATTTGGTTATATTTGAATTAGTTAG
>Ga0116171_10003252_pt1 | contig 15067 bp, 8 predicted proteins | sample AD_JPNHW2_MetaG_FD_89798 | JGI IMG/M metagenome (GOLD analysis project Ga0116171, IMG submission 89798) | Active sludge microbial communities of municipal wastewater-treating anaerobic digesters from Japan - AD_JPNHW2_MetaG | ecosystem: Engineered > Bioreactor > Anaerobic > Digestate | place...
CATACAGGCATTGCTAACGGATACCAGTGGAACTCTTACGGGAGTACAACCAGTAGCACAAGGCCCTGGCTTGGTAGAGATTGCGGAGACACCTACCAAGATTTACTTCCGTAGTGACTTCGACAATTCTCTGTATACCTATACTGGTGAACGAGAACTAACCAAGGACATGAGACTCAATCGCTTAGGTGAGATTCTCAGTGCGGGCTTCTCTGCGTATGAGAATACCATTGGTATGGTATTGACTGATAACCTGCTATTCATTAGAGACGGGGTTATTTCCCGAGTTCCTACAGCTTCTCTTCCTCTAGGTACACCTCCTATTGCGCTGTATCCTACTACAGAAGGTATTTGGCTAGTCGGCGGGCAGAACGTTGCTAAGACGGCATTCGTACTGTACAAGTATAGCTACAAGCCAGACAATCATCGTTATAGCAACAATGCAGTGCAGCCTCTAATCTGGAAGTCTGGTACCTTCGGCTTTGGTAAGAATCAGCGTGCTATTCTACAGAACGTCGTCATGACGCTCAAGACAGACACTACGCCTACTAGCAATGTATCCGTTACGGGTAGTATGTCTTGTATAGACCAAGAGAATCACTATGACTCTAATCAAGCGTGGACTATTATTCCCTACTCAACAGACGCGGCTAATCTTGCGTTAGTAGGAGACGGAGTAGCCATGTGGTCTAATGTCGGGCAGGCCCGTATTCGTGTACAACCAGAAGTACAAAGGGTATTAGGCGCATCAGTTGGGTTGTCCTCCAACACGAAGGTAATACTAATTGATGCGACATGGAGTATTGCAGTTGACGGCCCTGCTGTAATTGCAGCAAGTCGCTAAGCTATCTTATTGACAGGAGATTGAAGATGAGAGCAAACATTGATAGAGAAGATGCGCCTCAGCAGGCAACTGGTCCTGCTAAGAAAGCTGGATTTCTACAGAACATGTATAAGAATATGAATGCTGCAGGACCCAACGGAGCTCCTCAGTGGGCTAATGTCTTGAACAAGACGGGAGCAGCTTTACAGGGTAAAGAACCGACGGCACTTCCGGTTCGTGGAGTTCCCCAGAAGACTCCGCAGAAGAATCAGCCTATTCCTACTGAAGCTGCTGCTGCACAGCAAGCACAAACTGTTCCTCAGGCACCTGCAGTCGCAGCACCTCAAATAGCTCCCGCTGTTGCTGCTCCTCTGGTAGCTCCAGCTCCTGTAGCCCCCGTTGCTACGCCAGCTATTCCTGCACCAGCAACAGTACCGGTTCGACCTATTGGCAAGCCCATGGTTAGTGCAGGTCCTGCAGCCCCACAAGGAGCGATGTAATGGGATTCTTTGGTAATTTGTGGAATGGAGTAAAGTCTGTTGCTTCAGGCGTAGGTAATTTCGTTGGAGAGATTACTGGATACAACGCCGCTCAGCGTGCTACTGAGAATCAGAAGCTTCAGGTTTCTGCTGCTCAGCAACAGCAGGCCCAGAACGCACAAGCTTGGCAGCAGTATCAAGACTATGCCAATCAGGCTAAGGGCATGTTCTCTAACATGTACGCTCAGCAAGGAGCTCTGGCAGCTAACTATACTAACGCTATTGGTCAAGCCGCACAAGGCTATGCTAATATGGGTCAGTATGCCACGGGAGCAGCTGCCGCTGGTCAAGCAGCTCAGAACTGGGGTAATCAAGGGTACGCTGCTGGATTAGCCGCTCAGGATTGGGGTAATCAGGGAGCAGCTGCAGGCTCAAGAGCAGAGGGTTGGGGTAATATGGGTGCTAATGCCGCTAATCTCGGTATGAGCACTATACAGCAAGGTATCAATGCTGCTAATGCCGGTTATGGAACAATCAATCAGGGTGTTAGTCAGCTACAGAACATAAACGCTAATCAGGTCAGCAGTACCGCTAACGAGTATGAGTCTAAGTATGCTGCAGGTAATGCCGCTGAACAGGCTACACAAGCTGCTGTTCGTAATCAGACTCGTCTTCTTAGGAACGCGGGCTTGAATAGAGCACAAGCCGCAATGGCTGCTCAGCAGAACATAACAGATACCTATACTAATGCACAACAGACTGCTCTCAATCGTCAGTTGTCTGCAGCTCAGGCTGGTGCTGGTATTGGTGCTCAGCAGATTTCAGCTCAGCAGAATGTTGGTTCTGCTCTAACGTCAGCAGGACAAGCTCAGGGAGCTTTGGGTGTATCTCAGGGCGCTTTAGGAGCTCAGCAAGGTCAGTTGGGTATTTCTGGTGCTCAAGTCGGTATGCAAGGCGCCAATGCAGCTATGGCTGGTACACAACTCGGTATGCAGGGTGCTAATGCTGCTATGGCAGGAGCTCAGGTTGGTATGTCTGGAGCTAATGCGGAACTTGCAGCACAACAGCAAGCAGCAGCTATTATACAGGCTCAGACAGCTGGTCAACAGAGTGCTGCGTCTCAGCAGGCTTCTTTAGCTTCTCAAGCCGCACAAGCTGCAGGTCAAGGTATGGCAGGTATGTCGGGTACTGCTGCTTCTGCAGGTCAGAATACTAGTGCTACGTCCGCTCTTCAGGGTGCTAGCACCAATGCTGCTGCTGGAGCTGGTGCTATGATGCAAGGTATTGCCGGTATAGCTGGTGCGCTATCTGATAAGCGAGCTAAGATGGGAATCAAAGAAGAAGGTTCTCATAACTTGGACGACATTCTCAAGAACATAAAGGCTGTATCCTATCAGTACAAGGCTAATACCGGTGAAGCACCGGGTAAACGAGTTGGTGTTGTTGCTCAGGATGTAGAGAAGAGCCCGCTCAAAGCTTCTGTAGCAGCCGGCCCTGATGGTCTAAATAGAATTGATGGTAATCAGGTCGCACTATCTGACCTTGCTATGATAAAGATGCTCAACGAACGAGTGCGCAAGCTTGAGCTTACTAAGAAAGGAGATAAGTAAATGGCCCTACCTCTTGAAGACCAAGAAGCCGCTAAGGCAGCTAATACACCACAGGCTCCCGTTCAACCGGTAGCTACGGGTGATGGTGGAGTAAAGATATATAGTGACCCTGCTGCAGCTCAAGCTGAGATTGATGCTCATCCTGAAGTCTACGGAAAGAAACCAGAGCCAGCTAAAGCTCCTCCTGCTACTCCCACTGAACAAGTATCTCCACAGGACCTTGATGCCTTTACCGATTACATGTATAGCCAGTCGCAATCAGGTGCTTTAGGTAGTCTTCCGGCAGTAAAGTACACGGGAGCCAACGCAACTCCTGACTATAAAGCCCGATTGGTCAAAGGTAATCCTGCTACCTATGCTGCCTGGAAGGCTAATCGCCCCGCTGAGGCGTCCAACATTGCCTTGAATGCTGACACCGCGGCTGCAGTACAGGCTACACCTACACCTACTAATGTTCCCACGGCTAACTATACTGATGTGGGCACTCCCCCTACAGGTGGGGAAGACACGGGACTTCCTTCATATATGACAGCTGGCCGTGAGTTAGCAGCGAGTATGACGCCAGAAGACCGCTTGGCATCAGATACTCTTACTCGTAATGCAGCTGCAAATGTACCTCTCAATGCTTCTGGTACTGCTCCTGCTGGCCAGACAGCGTCATCCTTCAAGTCATGGCTTGAGGATAAGTTCGGTAAGAAAGCCGACCGAATGGATTTCTGGGACGCTATTGAGATTTGGGGAGCTGCTTTGGCAGGTAATGAGCCTCGAATGTACAACCAGAAGATGGAAGCCCTCAAGACTGCTAAGGCTGCTGAACAGAGAAAGACTGAGTTAGCAGAGGAACGAGACTTCGAGATGCGCTTACAGAACATGTTAGCTGATAGAGAGACGCAGAAACTCCTTGCTATGCAGGGCTTTGAGGCCAATCAGGCTAACTTGGGATATGGATTTCAGGCTAATCAAGCGGCTAATGCTCAGGCTTTCACAGCAAATCAGAACGCTCTTGACCGAGCTCTGCGAGCTCAGGAGCTTGAGAAGCAGTATGAGTTACTTAAAGCTCAGATGGCTGCCAATACCTATGGCGGAAACTACACAGGATTCAGGCCAACAGTAGACCGCGGAGCTATTTACGGCACAAATCCCTAAGGAAGTACCATGACTAACACGGAATATCAAGCGTATCTCGCGTCTTTATTGAATAATACCTCACCTACCACGAATAGCCAGAAGCTAATGGCTCATTATTTGGACGCTATGGCTACTCCTGCCCCGAAAGCTGCACCTACTCCCGCCAGTTCTCCTGCTGCCGCGCCATCAAACCTCTCAGTTGACGACAATATTCCTCAGTGGGCGAACAATGATATCACCGGTCCAGCTCTAACTACGCTGTATTCTATGGGAAACAGCGCGTTATTCGGCATTCCTGGTTGGGCAGCTAAGACCTTTGCGCCTGATGTCTCTAATGCCATTGATGCCTTGCGCAATAAGTACAAGTTCTCTACAACGGTTGGAGACATTGGTGGAGCTTTCCTGCCAACAGGCGGTGCTCTCTTCAAGGGAGCAGGCAAAGCTGCTGAGTTGGTGGGCTTAGGACGAGCTGCTTCTGGTCTGCAAGAGGGTGCTGGTATTGCTGGTGCTCTTACGAAGGCTGGGGACATAGTCAAAGGTGCTCCTACCGTAGGAGAGGTTGCTGCAGGTGCTGCTAAACCCACACTTCTTACTTCATTAGCTCGCGGAGCCTTAGCTGGTTCTGAGCAGGCTGTGCCTCGTATGCTTACGGGACAGCAAGACGCTAATGCTGGATTGGTTGATATCGCAGGTGGTGCTGCAGCTGGCGGATTGGGCTATGGCCTTAGTCAAGCAGCTGAGCGTCTTCCTGAAGCTCTTACTGACCTTCGTAAGTGGGGGTCAAAGACTATGCTCAAGAGAGCGGACATTAGTCCTCGTGACTTGAGAGCACAGGCAACGAATTACATGGGCGGCAATCCTGAGAAGCTTGAAGACTTCATGAAGAATGCTGCTGAGGAAGTTCGTGACAAGCAACTCTTCCGAGAACCTCTTATGGAGGATTATGTCGGTAGTATTCGTCGTGACTGGAATAACTGGTCTGACGCATGGACTACTGCAGCCGAGGAAGGTTCTCCTCTAACTTCTCTTGATGACCTTCTCGCTCGTACTAAGGCTGACCCTGATGCTGTTGCAGCTATGAGTCGTCTTGATGCTCGTCAGGCAATAAATCCTCGTGTGAAGATTACTGGAGATTCTGAACTTCAGTCATTAGCTGCACAGCTTGACGCTACTCCTGGTCTTGCTGGTAAGAGAGCGTACCTTGCTTCTGTAGCGTTTAGTGATACCGCTAATCCCGAGGTAAAGACCATAGCTCGAGCAATGAGAGACTCTCTTGATGAGCAGGCTCGTGCTACAGCTGGTATTACACCTACCGAATGGACTCAGATGAAAGCCGACTATCCGCTCAAGTCACTCCTACAGAAGGGTGATGTTCGAGCTGAAAGTTCTTTGGCAGGCGCTGGTATTCAGAGAGGCTCTGATACTGCTGCTAAGCTCGCTCTTAGTGGATTGGGCAGTGCAGTTGGTGGAGCAGCCGCTGGTGGTAGTCAGCTCAAGGGAGTCATTGATGACCCCGCTGACCCGAATGCTTGGGCTCGATTCCTTACTGCTACTCTTGGTGGTGCTGTAGTTGGTGGTGCGTCTAAGACCATTAGCAATGTACTCGCTCGAGCGGCTATGCGACTTGACCCAGAAGACCTATCTGCTCTTGCACAGAAGATTGGACTTGCCAAATCGTTGGATGAAGTCCATAGTATCATTACTCCTATTGTCGCCAATCTCGAAGGTGGAGTACCTGCCGCTGCTAAGCTCGTAGCACAAGCTGCTCCGTCAGTAGCTGCTGGTGAGCCTATCAATGTCTTAGGCAATCAGATTACTACTACTTCCACTCTTCCCCAGACAGCATTAGGAGAAGCTCCTCAGAACGCACAAGCTGCTGCAGTACAGAATGCTCCTCAGAATTCCGCCTACCTTGACTTCGTAGAGCAGAAGCTCTGGAACAGGTTCATTGGTAGTGGCCAGGCAAGTCGTATTGCTCAGTGGGCTTCTCTCAATGGTAAAGACCCACAGGATGAGATTACCAAGGCGTATACTGATTTCCTTAGCAAAGCCTATCATGCAACAGGCGGCTATCAGGTCGAAGCTATTTCTCCGTACATCTTCAATGACGCCAAGGAAGCAGCTATATTCCAGCGAATCTCTAAGACGACCTTGCCGACTATTCTTGATGACAATACTCTCAAGACAGCAACCTCGTTCGGTATCTTTGGTGGAGCTCGAGCACCTGAAGACGCAATGTCTAACATTCTTATAGCTCTTGATGCGGCTGGAGTGCCCAGTTCGTTAGGTGGAGTACCTATTCGCAAGTATGTAGATAACATTCTTCGTATGAATAGGAATGACCAGCTCAGGCAGAAGGTAGCACTAATTAGCTTGATAAAGAACCAGAGTACACTGGAGCCTACAATTGTAGATGCAGCTCTCGCTGCTGGAGGATTAGCATAATGGCATTCTTGGATGATGTAAAGAAGGCTATGCCTTACCTCTCTCGTGAGTGGAGTCAAGAGCAGCCAGTAGCAAGTCCTCCTGTAGAGAAGCCTGCCAGTAGAACCACTGCTGGTATAGGTAAGGATGATGAGAAGGCGAGGGGACTATCAGACCCTCAGCTCATCATCAAGATGCAGCAACTAGCTCTTCCTGCAGGTTCTTCCGCACCAGCTGGTGGAGACATGACAACGATGCAGAACGCTATGCAGCCTCCCAATAACTGGGGTGGAGGAATAAAGTAAATGGCTGAGCTTCCTATCCGATATTCTTCGGTAGGAGGAGCTTTACCTACAGACAGCGACACCAGACAAGCCACAGCGGAGTCCCAAAGGACTCTTCAGCAGCTGTGGGATGCTGTCAATGCGGCCGGCTCCTCTATCAATGCAGCTAATGTACCTAACTCAGTCCCTATTCTTCTAGGGAATACCATTGGCGCCTTCGTCAATACTAACACAGTGTTGGTTACAGGCTACGCCAATGGTATGTTGTCTTTAGAGGCTAACATAGACATCTCTGGTACTCAGAAGAAGCTATATCAGTCTATTGCTACTGGCTCAATCGACATATTCGATGGTAATCAGTCCTTAGCTGGCTTGCTTGCGGGTAATGGTATTACTATTGGTCGTAGTGTCGCCCAGAATATGGACACTATTGGTATCAACATACCCGCGCCTACTAATGCCTTTGCTTCTGTAGACGCTAATGGACATGTGGTAGGCGGCTGGCTTAGGTACTTGTCCAATGTCAATAAGGTAGCAGTAGTCGACGCTTCGTCCCCCTCTAATGTCGTAGTTCCTACTACAGCGTATGTGTTGACTAACGCAGCGTCTGACTCAGTTGTCAACTATGCGAACTTCTCCTCTAACGCATACTATGCTAATAACGCAGGTGATGCTGTTCATGCTCTGCAAGCTGACAACGCTAACCATGCTATACAGGCTGATAGCGCTAATAACTCTTTGCATGCAGCTAACGCCGACTATGCTACTAACGCAGGGTATTCTACAGATGGAGCTCACGCGGCGAATGCCGACTATGCTATCAATGCTGGGTATGCTGTCAATGCGAACTTTGCTACCTACTCTAATCTTGCTAATTGGGCGTGGAATGCGAGATACGCTGTCAACGCTAATCTGGCTACTGACGCTAATCATACTCTAATAGCTGATAACGCCAATCATGCTTTAGTAGCTGATAATGCTACCAATGCTGGGTATGCTACTAATGCAGGGTATGCTGTCAATGCTAATTTCGCAAACTATTCTACTAATGCTAACTACGCGGCTAACGCAGGTAACGCTAATTACGCCGCGAATATTCCTATAGCCACTCATTCAGTCTTGGGTGGCATTATAGCTGGTCCTACTATGCTCATAGCTGCTAATGGAACGCTGGATATTCCGGCTGCTTCCACTACAGTTCTGGGCGGGGTCAAGGTGGATGGCCTTACCATTACTATCAATAGTAACAATGTCATCAGTTCCGTGGCCCTTCCTATCATAAACAATACCTACATTGGAGTAGGTAATGCTGCAAACTATCTCAATGGAAGCTCCAGTCTCACCTATGATGGCCAGACCCTCAAGTCTGCAGGTTCTCAGTTAGCCTTGGCAGGTGCTTGTATTCCCGCCTCTAATACCTCTAACGGCATTGCCATAGGTGTAGGTGCTTCTATTACTGGTACTCCAGGCTCTAACACTAACAGCATTGCTATTGGAGTTGGAGCGTCTACTCAGTATGGAGAATCAATTTCTATCGGTCAAGGCGCTGCTTCCGCGGGATTTGCTGGAGTAGCTATTGGTGTTTCTGCTAACGCAGCCGGAGGACCTGCAATAGCAATCGGTGTTGGTACTCTTGCTAATGCAATTGGAGCTATAGCAATAGGAACCACTAATGCTTATGCCGCCCTTCCTAATTATGCGTTCGCTGCTGGAGCTAACTCCGTAGCAATAGGTCAGGGCGCCCAAGTTCAGGCTACTTCTCCTAATGGAATTGCCCTTGGTAATAATGCTCAGGCCTCTGGCGGTAACGCTATAGCTATTGGCTCTAATGCTAATGCTATTGGGTCTAACTCTACGGCTATTGGACATATGGCGAAAGTCACCGCTGATGATATGATGACTCTAGGAACTATATACACTCGAGTCAATGTCCCCGGCGACCTGTATGTCAATGGCGTCAATATCAATGGTGCCTACGGAACTCCAGCGATAACCGCTAACCATGTGGCTGGCGGTGACGCCAGTAACTCTCTTGCGGCATTCTCCGATTTCACTTATGACGGGATTCGGTTATCTGCTGGTGGAACGAGCATTGCCTTAGCGGGAGCCGCAGTCGGTGGTGTTTACGGTATTGGTATTGGTGCTGGCGCTAATAGCCAAGGTATTTCCGTTGCGATAGGTAATATGTCTCGGGCTGTCAATACTGGGGCTGTGGCACTAGGATTTCAGGCTTACGCCAATTACACGGATTCCGTTGCTATAGGTCATGGAGTATCTACCACTACAGACCATCAGATTATGCTGGGTCTCAATACCTTCACTGTCAATATTCCTGGTGCTCTTTATGTCAACGGCGTCAATGTCAGTAACTATGTAGCCTATGTCCTTCCTACGGCTACCGATACGGTTCTTGGCGGAATCAAAGTAGGAACTACTCTTAGTATAGCTAATGGCGTTCTCAACTACACCAATCCTAATCCAACTCCGTATGTCCTTCCCGCTGCTACCAGTTCAACCTTAGGCGGCGTTATTGCTGGCCCTAATCTGACTATAGCTGCTAATGGGCGAATCGACTATAGCAACCCGAACCCCACTCCGTACACTCTTCCTACTGCTTCAAGTTCAGTCTTAGGTGGTATAAAGGTCGGAGCTAACCTGTCTATAGTCGCTGGCGTGCTTGATTACAGCAATCCTAATCCAACTCCGTATACACTTCCTATAGCCTCGACTACAGTTCTCGGTGGCGTCAAGGTAGACGGTACTACTATTACTGCTACAGGTACTGGCGTCATCAGCGCAGCTACTCAGTATCCAGCGTTGAGTAATACCTTCGTTGGTGTCGGTAATGCGGCTGGCAAGCTATCTGGCGATGCTAACCATACCTACTCCAGTACCTTGTTCTTCGCTAACGCGTCCAATCTGTCATTAGGAGTATCGTCTTCAGTAGCTTCTAGCATCAATGCGATTGCTATAGGGCCTTCAGCTTTCACTTCCGGAACTAATCCAATCGCTATAGGTAATGATGCCCAAGCGATAAATAGCGGTGTTGCTCTTGGTAATAGAGCTCGCTCCGGAAATGGTGTCGCTATAGGAACCTTAGCCAGCTCAGGTAATGATGGTATTTCCTTAGGTCATAGCGCTCAATCTGATAATAGCATTGCTATTGGTACCGATGCTTACGCTGTTGCTTCTAGTATCGCTATTGGCCCCGAGGTATACAATACTACCCCAAATACCATTCAACTAGGTATCTATTCTCATACAGTCAATATTCCTGGTAGCCTCTATGTTGCAGGCGTCAATATCAATGGAGTGGCTGCTACAACGATACTAGGTAGTACCTTTATTGGTGTAGGTAATAGCGCTAATACTCTCGTAGGTTCTTCTGCCCTATCCTTTGATGGAACGACTTTAGTAGCTGGTGGTTCGAGAGTAGCGCTGGCTGGTGCTTCTGTTATCAATGCTAAGGGCCTCGCTATTGGGTATGGTGCAGTTGCTGATGGATTAGGCAGCACGATGGGAGCCGTAGTCTATGGTGTTCAATCCAACGCGATTGGGCAAGAAGCAATAGCCTTGGGTACTTACTGTCAGGCTAACTCTTATTCTGTTGCGGTGGGCCGAAATTGCTACGCCTATGGTGGTTCGGATACAGTTATTGGTCATAACTCATTCGCTGATAACACTTATGATTCAACAGTCATTGGTCGCGAGGTATCAGTCAATCTATCTTCTTCTCCTTATAGTGCGCACGGCTATGTCGTATTGGGAGTCAACGGAGCAATAACTGATTCTTCTACTCAGCCGCAGGGTCTCTACTTCGCAACAGGTCCTGACTCGGGTAACAAGGGCTTTGGTTGGTCCGTAACTCGCAACACCAATACTCGCTACGACATGAATGTTACTGGGGCAGCTAATCTTGTTGAGACTAAGTTCACTGAGTATAATCTCGGTACTCCTGGGAATTCACTTACCATAGACTGGCATAAATCCGACTTCGCAGTTATGCAAGCCAACGTTTATGTCTATGATACTACAATAACTTTGACTAACGCTTATTGTACTCGTAAGCTCCTTCACATCAAGCATGCATCGGGAGCAACACAGGTTACCTTGTCAAATGTCCAGATAGCTGGCACAACCGGTAATACTAATAAGATAATCTCTCTTGCAGCGGGAGCCAGTAAACAAACAGTCGTAGATATGTATTGTGACGGCACAAATTACTATATAATCAACACTATAACTTATGGATAATCGAGCTATATATAATGACCAGCAAGCGTGCTAATCAAACGGCCCTTGCTTACTGTGACGCTGAACAGCTCACAAGGAGATATGATGACTTATGTGACCCCCACAGAGTCCGTTCAGAACGGACTTTCCTATCTTTGGAGTGGCGACTTCGATGTCGTGGACGGAGTAATCAGTCCAGACCTCGTGGTTGTACCCCACGCTGGCTATTATCGCGACTCCGTGTCACTCACGGTTAGTGGTGATGTAGTAGCCTCAATTGAATACACTCTTGATAACCCTCGTTCCTCTGGTACTATAGTCTGGAAGGCTTGGCCGTATGGTTCAGCTGATGCTTCCGACCCGGCTAAGACTACTGTTGATGGTGGTCTGCAAGCTCCGGTTGGCGGGCTTCGATTAGTAGCAGCATCTGGTTCTGGCACAGTTCATTTCGTAGTCCGTGAGACGACCTTTCGCTAATAGGAGTTATCAATGAGTGGAATCTGGATAGATAATGGGAGTGGTGGCTCTAATGCTAATCTAACTCCCGGTCCTGGTGCCCAGAAGGACATCTACGACCAAGCTAATGGAATAATCAAGGGATTGACCGCTGGTCCTGGTACAGGCTTGTCCTCTACTGGCGGGTATATCACTATCACTTCTTCAGGTGCTGGGTATAGCCCTGGTACTGTTGCTAATGTCAATATTCTCGACACAACCAATAGTGTAATCCGTGGTCTCAAGCAGGCTAATGGTATTACTCTATCCGCTAACGCCAATGTCATTACTATCGGTAGTAACTTGGCTTCTGGAGCTAATGGTGTTGCAGTCTTTGATTCGGCGAATAATGTCATCAAGGGCTTAGTTGCTGGGACGAACATTTCCGTTACAGCAGTCAATGGTGCACTTACTATTGCTGATACTGCTGTCATTCCGACTCTTCCTTCTCAGGTTGCGGGTCAAGTTGCTGTCTATGATACAACGAACAACGCTATAGCCGCTATCAACGCAGGGACTAACATCTCTGTGGCTAAGGCGGCTAATGGTGTTATTACTATTTCCGACACCGCAGTCATCCCCAGTCTACCGTCAGTAGGCTCAGGTACACAAGTTCCTTTATACGACAGTGCCAACAATGTTATCTATGGCCTCAATGCTGGAACCAATATCTCAGTGGTACGAACTGGAAACGCCATAACCATTACTGACACTGCCGTTATTCCTTCTCTCCCGACTTCTGGAGTCAATGGCGTAGCGGTCTATGATACGGCTAACAATCGAATCAGGTCGTTAGTCAATGGCAACAATGTCACCGCGACTATTGTCAATGATGGAATCAAGCTTGACGCTTCAGTAACTGCGTATAGCTCTGGTGGTGGTGACCAGCCTATTCTCGACGCTACCAACTCAATCATTCGTGGATTGACCGCTGGTGGCAATATTACTATGTCTAATGCAGGCGGAATTATTACTATTGCATCAACGGGTGGTGGACCTGCTTATTCCGCAGGAGCGGGAGCAGATGCGGACATTCTGGATGCTGCTAATACAGTTATCAAGGGCCTCAAGGCGGGCAGCAACGTCACATTGGCGTCTAGTGCGGGATATGTCACGGTTGATGCTAATAAAGGACCAACCTATGCCGCAGGAGCCGGAGCAGACCAGAACATTCTTGACTCGGTGAATACTGTTGTCAAGGGCCTCAAGGCTGGTTCCGGTATTACCCTTAGTTCTGCCGCTGGTTATATCCAAATCAATAGTCCTACTACGAACTACGAAGCTGGTCCTAATGCTAACTACGCTCTAGTAGACAACGCTAACAATTGGATTATTGGTCTCTCCAATGGCCCGAACGTAACTATTGTTCCTGGAACGGGCTATGTAGTCATTGACGCTATTGTAGGTACCCCGTATACACTTCCTGCTGCTACTAACGCAGAGCTCGGCGGTGTCATAGCTGGCCCCAACATGACCATTGCTGCTAATGGTCAGATTGATTACACCAACCCTAACCCGACTCCCTATAGCCTTCCTGTCGCTAGCACTACGGTACTTGGCGGTGTCAAGGTTGATGGAACTACCATAACAATCAATGCTACAACTAACGTTATCTCTTCCGCCGGCGGTAGTGCTACTCTCGGCTCCACCTTCATTGGAGTAGGTAATGCGGCTAATGGTCTTTCTGGTGACGCCAACCTGTCCTATACAGCTACGAATTTCATTGCTAATGCTGCTAGAATTCTATTGGGCCAAAGCCAGATTATTGATGCGGCGGCTACTTCAGCAGTAGCCATTGGTGCTGCAGTCAATATTGCAGCTACCGGCGTGTTAGCAACCTCTGTTGGCTATGGCTCGGCTGCTAATGGTAATCGCTCAGTAGCCTTTGGTGCTGGTACTACAGTCTCCGGAGACTTTGGTCTAGGCTTTGGTAGAGGCGTTACGGTAGGTGGTCAGTCCGCTATTGGATTAGGCTCCAACGCTGTTTCTGCGTATGCAAACGGTATTGTTCTCGGAACTAACACTTCTTTAGGTGGAGCAAACTCAATTGCTATTGGTCTTCTGGCTAATGCTGGCGCTACAGATGCTGTTGTATTGGGTCGAGGTGCTGCAGCTAATGCAGGAGCCTTAGCTAATACCAATGCTATTGGCGCAATTGTTATTGGAGCTGGAGCTACTGCTGCTTCTGTTGCTAATACCGCAGCCAACGGAGCAATTGTTATCGGGCAGGGAGCTTTGGTTGCTTCAGCTAACGCTTCTTCTGCTCCCAACGCAATTGCTATAGGTACCCTAGCTGCGGTAGGAAATGGAGCTGCTGGTGGTATAAACTCTATTGCTATTGGCAATAGCTCTTGGTCTAACGGAGCCTCTGCCACGGCCGTAGGTGGGTCCACGTACGCTGGAGCTGCCTCTACAGCTTTGGGCTTTGGAGCAGTGGCCACTCCTAATAGTGGCGGCGGCTATTCCTTAGCAATCTCTTTAGGAGGCGTCGCCAATGTCGCTACAGCTAATAATGCTCTTGCTATAGGTGGCAAAGTCTCCGGAGATGATGCTTTGGGTATTGGGCACCTCGTATCCATACCAACAGTAGGTGTGAATGGTATTGCTATTGGACGGTCTGCTAATGCCGGCAACGCTAATACAATTTCTATTGGAGCTGGGGCTAAAGCTAGTGCCAGCCAGGGTATAGCTATTGGACCTAACTCTAAGGTTCAGACCGCAGCGCCTAGCGGTATTGCTATTGGATGGTCTTCTATAGCCAACGCTGCTAACGCAGTAGCCATCGGTACAGATGCTAATGCAACAGTAGCTAATAGCATCCAGCTCGGTACTGCTAACACATCAGTCTTCGCTGGTAGCAACGTAATGCTAACTCCAACCGGTGGCGTAGCAGTCAAGGTACTCAATTATACTGGTGCAGCTACTATAAAGGGTCAGCTCGTCACTCCAGGTACTACCAATGGTTCTGTAGTCCTAGTTCCGGTCAATAATCCCTATACTACGGGTGTTTGGTATGAAGATGGCGTAGCTAACGCTGCTGCGGCTTGGATGGTAGTCAGCGGCATTGCTGAGGTCTACTTCGTAGGCACTGTCAATGCTGGTGACTTTGCCCGTTCACTGTGGTCTACAGACGCTAATACCACCGCTGGTTATGCTATTGGTGAGGCTGCTCCTACTACTCCGTTCTCTACGGATAAGCATTGGGCAGAGATTGGTCACATTCTTACTGGCAGGACTGGTGCTGGATTGGCCAATGTGGTGCTTCACTTCAACTGATAATAACTAATACGAGTTATTAGCCGAGGCAAAGGATGGACTACATTATGACTGATGATTACGAGGGCCCGGACAGGAGAAACAAGGGCTTTGACCTTCAAGTAACCTTAGCTAAACTAATAGCTAAGGTTGAATCTACAGAACAGAACATAGCAACAAAGATAGAATCCATGGAGTTGGTTCATGCAGCATCTAGTAAGGCACTGGAATCTAAAGTTGACTCTCTTATTGCCCGTCTGGAAGCTCAGGTTGAAGCTGCTGCATGTAGTGCGGATTCTGCTGCAAATGATGCTGCTGAGGCTCTCAAAGTCACGG
>Ga0116171_10003255_pt1 | contig 15056 bp, 9 predicted proteins | sample AD_JPNHW2_MetaG_FD_89798 | JGI IMG/M metagenome (GOLD analysis project Ga0116171, IMG submission 89798) | Active sludge microbial communities of municipal wastewater-treating anaerobic digesters from Japan - AD_JPNHW2_MetaG | ecosystem: Engineered > Bioreactor > Anaerobic > Digestate | place...
AAAATTCCTGTTTCTTCTCCGTAGTCAAATACATATCCTTATCCAATAGATTGTTAATAAATTCTCCAATTTTGGATCGCAAAGATACAACTCTATTTTGTAATAATTCAAACAATTTGAATAATTTTTTGCATTTGACGTCGGCCGGCCTTCCTGTTATGCGGGGAAGGGTCGCATCAGGTGGTCTTTTTTGGAAAGACGCAATTTTGATACCAAAAGTTGCGCGCTCTGAAAACTTTATTTGATTGTTAATAACCGGGCGAAGAGAGCACAGCCAGGGTATTACGGTTCCAGAAACAGGGAATCTGACTTCCTTATCTTCTGCCCCATGGCTATGAGTGATGACCCGATTGTGCAGTCGAGGCACCGGTGGAACCTGCATCGCAGGTTTCTGAGTTCAATCAGTGCCTGGGAGGCGAAAGCCGATTTAGGCCGGAGGCCTGCCTTTGCGAAGTCGGTCACCACGCTGTTCTCCTCCGGAGGGAGAGAATCAAGTATCTCCACCGCCCTGTCGCACCATTCCTGCTGTTGTCTCACCTTGCCGTAGACAAAGAGAAGGGGTGCAACCGCATTGATGATGAGCAGGTCAACAGACTGTTTCCCGGCGCGGCCCGCCATGAAAGGCACCTCGCGACCGAACTGGTAGTGGCTGTTCCAATAGGGTGAGGCGCTGACGCTCAGCAGTGCTCTGAGGCTCTCCCGGTCACGGCAGTCGAGCACCCTTGAGAAGAGCCCCTCGCTGTGGGTCAGCAGTGCCGCCAGCTGGGAGAGCCTCACAGTCGGGAAATTGGCGGGCCGCAGCCGGTGAAACTTCCAGAGCCATCCGTCAGCAGGCTGCAGTGAGTATTTGACACGGAGCACCCTGTACTCTCTCGACAGGAGAAGGTAATAACCGTCAGTTACCGCCTCTTTGAACAGCGCTTCGTCAAGGAGTCCGGCCGTGCCGAACAGCAGTGCCTCAACCTGGGTGAGGTTGTCAGAGTGTTTCCTGATTATCTTCAGCGGCAGCCTGGCGGCAAGCATCTCAAAGGGATCAGTATTGACACGGAAACCGAAATACCGCGATACTAGCCTGTAAAGAGTCTCCTCCCAGTCATTGCCCGTTTTTACCAGCAGCTCCCTGATCTCATTGCTCTTTCTTTCGAGCCGTTCCACAGCCAGAGTCCACAGCCAGTGTTTGACCCTGAAACCGTCTGTCATTCCTATATAACCACTGCACGGCAGCGGGGAAGGATTATTTACAAAGTCGAGATAGTTTTCCCAGAGTGCCGGTTCAAAACCGGGACTGGCTGTTATCAGTCTCCTCCCGGAAGCGGTATAGACATCCGTATCCTCATCATAGACGAGGTGAAGGATCACGTTGTCATAGGCATGATCGGTATGATGACCGTGACGGTACCAGTCGGAGGCGCTGACGTGGATCTCGGTGTTTCCGGCCCACTCGGTGCCGCCTATTATCAGCCTGGTGTTAAAGAAATCAGGCCCGGAATCACGGTTATACTCACCCGGGGTTATCACCTCAATCGGTCCGGCCTCCCTGTCGCACAGGCTCCCGCCGTCAAAGAACAGGTTTTTCCACAGCCAGTGGATGAACTCTTCTTTCATGATGAGTGTATTTAGAAATGCAGCATACCAAAGATACGAACAAGCAGATAACGAAACAAGTGGTCAGTTGAAAAGGATATCAGGAAAAGTAACGGCAAAACTGTTCCTGAGCCGGGAGCCGTGCATCCCGTCCGGACGAACCTGGTATGATCACCGCGTGACTGTATGGCCGCGTGACTGTATGGCCGCGTGACGGCATGACCGCAGGACCCATGATCCCAGGACCGCATGACCGCATGACTGCAAGACCCCAGAACTAAATTATCCCTTTGGATATTGCAGTTTTGACCAGGGCCGCAGTATTCTTTGAATTGAATTTGACAAGCAGGTTCTTGCGATGACTGTCAACGGTTGAGCTGCTTATATAGAGCCTGTCAGCTATCTCCTGGTTTGTCAATCCGTCAGCAATAAGCCTGAGTATCTCGCTCTCGCGCCTTGTAATCACCGGTTCTGATGTTCCGCTGACAGAATGTCCTTCCATCAGGTTTTTTACGCCGGTTCCGAAATAGCTGTTCCCGGCCATGACCTGCCTGATTCCTTCGGTGATATCCTTTATGTCAGACGTCTTCAGGACAAACCCTTTTACCCCGGCCTGAACGGCCCTGTCAATTATATGTCTCTGGGCAAGTGAAGTAACCACGAGCACCTTCAGTTCGGGGAACCTGGCATTAGCCTGGGAACAGAAATCAATGCCTGACATATCCGGGAGGTTGATATCGAGCAGGATGATGTCAAAATGGTTGCCGTTGAGATATGAGAGTCCCTTGGCACCTGTTGCAGCATGCACACAGATTGTGTCACCGAATGTTTCAGTGATCATGCGCGAAAGGCTGTCAGAGACTATAGGGTGATCCTCAACGATAAGGACTCTTTTGCTTACAGGCAAAGTCTGTGAATTCATCTTCACTGAATTTCTATCTCGATATTTGCTTCCGTACCCTGCCCAGGCCGGCTCCAGATGTCAAACCTGCCATTGAGAGCGATGATCCTGTCGCGTATGTTCTCAAGGCCTTTGCCTTTCCTTTCCTTATCAGCAACCGTGCTGTCAAACCCTTTCCCGTTATCGGACACCTGTGCAGAAAGGCGGTGCGTTTCCGAAAACACCTGCACATTTATCCTGGTAGCTTCCGAATGTTTCATGGCATTGTTCACAAGCTCCTGAATGACACGGTACATTGTGAGCTCCAGCTCCTTTGAATACCTTATGTCATCACCGAAGAACTGGAGGCTTATCTCCGGCTTGCCGGCAGGTGCCACCTGGGTGCAGAAATCCTCAAGTGCTGTCCGGAGACCGTAATGGTTAAGCGTTTCGGGCATAAGGTTATGGGCTATGCGGCGCAGTTCACTGATGGAGGTGTCGAGCAATGACAGTGCATGACTGAATGCACTTAAATTCTCATGTGTGATGACAGCGTTTTCCTTCATTGATGAGAGATTGATTTTTATTCCTGACAATAAACCGCCCAGTCCGTTGTGCAGATCGCTGGCAAGCCTCGTCCTTTCTGCCTCCTCGCCTTCCATGACTGATCTGGTGGCAAGGTAAAGCCTCTCCTGCTCCAGCTCCCTGATTTTGTCCTCCTTGAGCTGGAGGTTCTGCTGATCAATAATCCTGTTCTTCCTTGAGAGGCGAAGGTGATAATAAATCAAAAAAACAAGCAGAAGTACTATTGCGGATAGTGAATATAGCAGCGCATTCCTGCGTTTCTGTTCGGCTTTAAGCCTTAGAATCTCTTTCTGCCTTATCTCACTCTGGTATTTTGTCTCCAGTTCAATTATCTGCCGTGACTTTTCTGCATTATAAACCGAGTCACGGATTGTCATATATTTTATATAGCATTCGTAAGCATTCTCATAGTCACCCATGTCACGGTAAGGCATAGCCATGGATTCATACAGGTACTGGATCCCTCCGGTAAGCTTATGTTCGATGCTCATTCTCTCAGATTCCCTGAAAGCCTCCACTGATTTTCCGTAATCACCAAGACGGTAATATGTTTTGCCCAGTGTGAAGAGTGTGCTGAGCACTCCTTCAGGGTCATTGACCTTCCTGCAGTGTTCAAGCGCCTTCAGAACATATCCAAGAGCGAGCTCCGGCTTTTCCAGCTTATTGTATACCGCCGCTATATTCTGATTGTTTTTCGCGATACCATCCTGATCATCTGCCAGCGCACAATATTTATTCGATTGGTTATAATAATCAATGGCAGTCTGAAAATCAATCAGTTTTTCTTCCCTGGTTCTCTTCTCACAAAACTCCCTTGAGCTGTGTAGTGAACCCAGGTGGCAAAGAACGGCTGCAATGCCTGTCGTGTCATTGTACCGACGGTAAATATCCAGGGCTTTCTGATGATAGTCAAGAGATTTGTCAAATACTTCCATGTAATAGTAGACAGATCCCAGCTCATCATAGATATCAGCCATCCTTCCAGTATCTCCCCTCTTTTCTTCGATTGCAAGGCTCTTAAGGAAAAAAGACATTGCTTCCCTGTACATTTCAAGGCTGAGGTAATAAACTCCCATTGACTCCAGTGACAATGACATATGTCTCAGAGAGCCTGACTCAAGTGAAAGGCTGAGTGCATTCTGATTATAGACAAGGGCAGAATCAGAGTTGATACCCTGGTATCTGCCGGCTTCAGCCAGAAGACTATTGATCTCCAGTGTATCAGATGAAATAGTTTTATAAATCCTGCGGGTACCTGGGCTCTCATCCATGATTGACCTGATTGCCAGGTCAAGTGAATCAGGGGTCTGGGCAACAAGATTCAGCGAGACTAATAAACTGTTAATCAGAAATATGATAGCCGCCGATCTTTTCTGAGAGCACTTCATTTATCGAAAATTACGTACAAACCTAATTATTATTTGTCTATCACTCTTCCCCTTTTTCAGGGATATTGAATTCATCCCTGAATATTTAAAAATCCCCGAAAAAGGGGAGCCCTCTGTCAAAATGCGGTTGTAGGTTTACTGCAAGTTTATTAACTTCAGCCACCAAACTTAAAACCCCGCTATAAATATGAAACCGGTATTCAGAATTCTCGTGGTGCTGGCTTTAGTCAGCCTTACAATTAATGTTGAGGGTCAGATCAAGGTCGACCTGAAGAAAAAACTCGAACAGCAGGTTAACCGCCGTCTCAACCAGAAAGCAGATCAGGCCATTGACAAAGCCCTTGATACAGTTGAGGACAGCATCAAGCAGGACATGAAGAAGGACGGCAATACAGGTAATAATGCATCAGGGCAGAATGCAGGAGGCAACCAGGATCAGGGCAAGGCCTCCAAAGATAGCGGTGCCCAGTCGGGCGGTCAGCAGGAGACTGCACTTCAGTCATATTCAAAGTATGATTTCATTCCCGGCGAGAAAGTGATCTTCTATGATGATTTCAGCCAGGAAGCGGTTGGCGATTTCCCGGCAATGTGGAACACAAACGGTTCTGCCGAGGTGGTGACCACAAACCTCTTTCCGGGAAAATGGATGAAGTTCGTTATGAATGAATGTTTATGGACCGACGAACTGCTCAAGCTGCCTGAAAACTATACAATAGAGTATGATATAATTCCGATTGGCGGTCTCGAAGGTGAGGGAATGTCAGGATGGCACATGAAACTCATGCAGGCCAAGAATGCCAAAGCCTGGGATGGCGGTTCTGCACCTGGCAACGGTGGCTTCCAGTTAAAGGTGGAGTATTTCGGCAGACCAAGCTACCACACATGGCTCATGGGACAGGAGTGCTCCGCATCAAATCTGAGCGGGTTCGTCCAGGATGAAAAATTCAAGGAGAAGATCAACCAGAAATATCATATTGCAATCTGGGTTCAGAAGACCAGGATCAGGGTTTACCAGAACGAAAACAAGATAATTGACCTGCCGAGAGCATTCCCGACTGGTTGCGTAAAACCTGACAGGATACGCTTTGAGTACGGTGCTGCAATGATAAGTAATTTTCGTGTCGCCGTCGGTGCTCCTGACATGCGCAGCAAGCTGATCACCGAGGGCAAGCTGATCACATATGGTATCTATTTCGACGTTAATAAGGATGTAGTCAAACCTGAATCATACGGGACTCTCAAGGAGATTGCCACAGTGCTCCAGGAAAATCCTGATGTGAAGGTGAAGATAGTCGGGCACACCGACTCCGACGGTGCTGATGCATCCAACCTTGATCTGTCAAAGAGGCGAGGTGCCTCCGTGAAGAACGAGCTGGTCAAGAGCTTCGGCATAGAAGCCTCAAGGCTTGAGTCAGACGGCATGGGCGAAAGCCAGCCTGTTGCGCCCAATGATACGCCGGCCAACAAGGCTCTGAACAGAAGGGTTGAATTCATCAAGCTCTGACAGGGGCTGTCCCCCCCTGCCGGGTTATTGCCGGCCCTCGCAAGCCGGAACTGAAAAAGTAATTTTTTCAACCATAATAACGTACTGTTATGAAAGCTATGATCCCCACAGTGATGATAGCTCTTCTGTCCCTAATTCCTTTGAGTTCAGCGGGAGAGATACTATCGCGGGATGGCGGAGAGGCATTTATTTTCCTTTCCCCACAGCAACCGTGTTCGGCTACCGGCCTGAAAGCCTCCTCGGTAAAGGAGACAAAAGCCAACCTGAGTTTCTCAGTTAAAGGCACACAGGTTACCGGTTTCGGCGTCTGCTTCGGTAAAACCCAGTCTCCTTCTCTGAGAGATGCCACAGTACAAAGAACATATACAGGTGACGCCAGGGACATCACGATGGGTGTCTCATTCAAGGAATACGTCACGGACCTTGAAAAGGCAACAACCTACTACGCACGCGCATATATAGTTGATAGCGGAGGGAAGGTGTACTACAGCGATGAGGTCAGTTTCACAACAGAAAAAGAGGAGGATTTTTCAAATATCCTGAATGGTCCCAGGACCGAATATTATCCCAATGGCATGGTTTCTAAAAGGTACACTTTAAAGGATGGTGTACCTGACGGATCTTACAAATTTTACAGTGATTCGGGAAAAATTGTTTCTGACCAGTATCTGGTTGACGGTGTTCCCAACGGGATTACCCGGACATTTTACAGTAATGGCAATGTCAGGTCTGAGATGCAGTATGTTGATGGCCTCCCCAGCGGGGAAAGCAAGGAATTCTATCCGAACGGGAACATTAAAAGCGAAAGCATGACCAGCGGAGAGATGGACAGGCTAAGTGTCCAGAGTAAGCAGTATTATGAGGAAGGGGGCCTGAAAAGCGAATCGATAATGTCAATGGGGGAATTCGTTTTTGCTATCACCTACGATAAGGAGGGGAGGGTCACTTCGGAGCAGAAACCCGGCACAATAATAAGTTACTGGTATGACAGGGACGGTTCAAAGCATTCAAGTATAAACGGAGAGAAGTGCCAGTGCGCAAAGTGCAACAAATAAGCCATTTAAAGCATGAACCCGGAAGTATTGCAGCCCGCTTTCATCTTTAACATGACACAGTCTGGCATAAAATATTTTCTTATCAAACCCCATATGAAAAAGGTATTCATTCTGACTGCAGTATTCCTGTTCAGCCTGCAGCTTTTTTCACAAAACAAGCCGGGGAAAGCGCCAACATCGGTGCCTCCGGGATTCAGCATTGAACAGATCAAGAAAATGCTTCCACCGGGAGTAACGCTGCCTCCTGAAGCTTTAAAGGCCATGCAACAGGCCGCGATGCAGGCAGAGCAGGAAGGTGATGAAACCGGGGCAGAGGAAGAGGTTAAAGAGGCACAGGGCTATACACCTGAGACCCTGGTTCCCATCCCTCCGGCCCCACAGTACACTTATAATCCGGAACCTTCAGGATCTGTTGATTATTCACCGTTCGGATCAGGGCGTGATGAGGGTCAAAGGAGGTTGGCCCTGATTGCAGTTGAAAATGAGCTTAATGCCAAACCCCTTCTGCTGCCTGACCCTAACAGCGTTCCATCCGGGAAGTACATGCTCGGAATGGCATCAGAGATGAACAGGATTTCAAGGCAGAAGTTTCTGCCGGCTGACCTTACTGACTATACGGCAATCGTCAACTGGGTGCCACAGTTCGACGGGAAGAACCTGAACAAAACAAGGGCAAGGGAGCTTTCCCTGGCAGTTGCCCTGGCAACAAACAACTTCCCGAGACCTTATTATAATACGGCTTTGGCCGCGGCAGTATTCGCGCTTGATCCTGAATCACCCGTTGCTGCAGCAAACATGGGTTCGGCAATAGTATCGGGCGGTGAGATGATCTGTGAGAAAAATCCATCAACTGCAGCCCTGGCTCCCTATCGCCGTGATGCTGAGTCAGCTTTCCTGTACGCCATCCAAAAGTCAATGAAGGATGACCAATGGAGTGAAGAGAGCCTGACCCCCGTGATAAACCTCGGTAACCTTTGCATAGATATGGGGCGGCTGGAGGAGGCCAGATCACTGTTCATGGTTGCCCGCAAGATCATGCCGGAGTCCTGGGACGCTGCCCTGGGGCTGGCTGCTTATTTTATTGCTCTGAATCAGAAGGACAAGGCCCTTGCCATCCTCGAGGATGACAATCTGGACAAGCCTCTGGGACCCGGATTGCCGATCAAGGCCAAGAAGAGTCTTGAGAAGAGCGAAGAGTATGCTGACCTTCCCGTTGAGGCACCCGAGGTAAAGTTTGAGAAAGGGATAGAGATCATGACTTCCGAACCTGTGATGACATCTGCAGATTTCATATCCCAGCTTGACCAGAGTGAACGTAACAAGATGAGGTATTTCATAGAGCACCTGCCGGTTCAGGGAAGCTATAAAGCACCTTCAATCAAAAAACTGACGCAGTATTCAACCCTGCAGGTGATGAGTGGACCACAGGGAATAAGCGCTCTGAATGATTTCTCCGAGATGCTGGGGGTCTTCTCTCTCGGATCATTCGCATCAACAACCAACGAGCAGCTCGACTGGCTGGCAGGGATGGGCCTGAAGATCGATCCGGGAGTGGACATGAACGATGTGGCAAAGAATCCGCAGAAGTACATGAACCAGGATCTGGACCCTGATGTGAAAGTCAGCGGCATGGAGGAATTTGAAGCAAAGATAAAGCAGATGGGAATGGATGCCAATAAGGCCAAGCTAGACCTGGCAACCGGTGATGTTTCTTCAACAATAGCCATTGCCGGGAAAATAGACCCGATGCACCTGATACTTCAGATGGATCCCAATGACTATGCTGACCCTATGAATGTTGCAATGCAAAAGATGAACTACACTGTATATCAGCGCAAGGACCACCTCTACAAAGGTTACCTGTATAAACTGAACAAGAAGACATATGACCAGGTTACCGAGATTATTACCCAGTGCAACCGCAAGATGGAGGAGCTGGCAAAGGTGCAGGAGGCTGAACTGAAGGAAGTTGAGGAAAGGAGGAAGGCTGCAGAGGCGCAGGCACTGGCAGGGGGAGGCTCATTCCAGAATGCGGAATGGGATTTAATTGAACACAATATTCATGTAAAATTCTTTCATGCTGCGAACAATATCCAGGAGACTGGATTCGGCTCAGCTACCAATGTAGTGGTGACCACCTACATGCAGCGGTTTAAGCCAAATGTGGAAGCATATTACTATGATGTTTTCCGGCATATCGCGATGATTTCGGATCCGGAAGTAAGACAAAAGAAAGACGCTGACCTCCGTAACTCAATCAACCAGGCCGTAACCTGGTACCTCAACACTGTTTTTGTAGCCCATAGCTATTTCAAATATAACGATGACTGGGACTGCGGCTGCAGTCTTGAAGAGCTCCTTGCTGCCCGGGAGGCTGAAGAAAAAGCCATGGAGGAGGAGGAAAATGCACGTATTGCGCGCAACAAGGCTGCAAAGGCAGTTTTTGACTCTGGAGAAATCCCCGAATCATCACCCCTTTTCAAGAAACTCGACTCATATGTTGATGAATATCAGCTTGGTCTGATTAAGGTTCGGGCATCCTGTGCACGAACAACAGTTGAGGTTAACACTGAATGGCTCTCAAAGGCGTTCAACCTCCCGGCAAGCTTCACCTACAAGAGTACAACAAGTGAGTTTACCGGGGCTTCCACCAGCACCGCAGGACTCAAGGTAGGAATCGAAAAGAAAGTGGGTGAAGCCAACGTCAATGCAAACCTGAACCTTGCCGTGTCAGTCTCTTCGGATGGAAATGGTGTGGTGAAGGATTATTCAGTCACCGGTGGTGCAAGCGCCGGTGTCAGTGTCAAAGGCTACAGCGTGTCAGGTGGCAGCCAGGTAACTATCAGTGGTAATCAGAACGGCGTTCAGGATTATTCGGTCACCGCCAATGTAAACTCATCTGTGAAATACGGGCAGACAACAGTCTCGGGAGGATCGTCTGTTACTGTCGGTTCAAAAGGGGTGGATTCCGATTTCTCTTCAAAGGTAACACAGGATTTCAAGAACGGGGTGGGCACCGATGGAAGCGCTTCCTTTGAGGCTTCGACTAAGAGAGGTTGCTCGGTCTCTGGCAAAGTCAACCAGACAATCAACCCCGCAGGGGCTCAAGTCCAGAAAAGTGATGTTGACAAGGTAAAAAAGGAATCAGGGTTACAACTGAATACAGATTTCTACAAGAAGGAACTCTGGTCAGGAAAATTTGAACTTAAAAGCAAATGATACATATTAATATGAGTAACAAACACTTTGCCCTGGTTTTTATGTTCTGTCTTGTACTGCCCTTGCAGGCACAACAGGAAGATCTTTCCCAGAGACCGGGCACATTCGAGACACTGAGCCGCACTGACTACGCCTCGCAGGAATGCGGGTTCACAAAGGCTGACATGACTGCCAACTTTGAAAGGGTAAAAGAGATTATTGCCGTTGTCAGGCAGAACCCTGTTCTGAGTGACATAAAGGGTTTTGCCGGCCGGGCCAGGCTCCATACGATGTCAATGACCTGCAAAAGGGAGGTATGGTACGGTGTGCCGGTAAGGATTGCCTTTGAGATATGCACCTTCTTCTACAACAAGGAGGGCAAGGTAGTCTACAACACAATCGAGCCCCCTTCATGGTCACTTTACACGAATGATTTTATACCGGGTTGGTCAGGCGGCTTCGATGCGGCCCATTCTTATTTCACAATACCGCTCAGGAAAAAGACCGTGGAGCCGGGTATCGATGTGTATGACGGTGAATGCTGGGTGCTGTACAACCCTGACCGTCCTCCCTACTGGGTTCCGGTAACGGTGGAGGAAGCCTTTAAGGCTGCCAGGGAGTTCGCTGCCAGGGAGACGGATGAGTACGCTGCAAAATTAAACAAGCAGTTTCTTGACGCCGAATGGGCAGCATTTTCCGAAGAAGACCTCAAGAAACCGGCATTCCTCGGCGGGGGATTGTCACGCGTGTCAGCTTCACCGGGTTATGACGGACAGGACAGCATCTTCCCTCAGATAATGAAGGTAAATCCGGCCTATCCTGACCGGACCCTCCCCCGTTCAGCCATCCAGTTCATATGGTTCAGCTCTGTACAAAACAAACAGTACATGAAAAAACAGCTTGATGAATGCAGGGAGTACCTGAAGCAGCAACGTTCAAGCGGATGTGACCTTGCAAGGTTTGAACTCTCATTCGGAATGACCGATATTCAAAACCTCGCAGAAGAGATAGGCAAATAGACCTGAAATTCAAACAAAATGAATTTTTAAACAGGTTATCACCTATGCAAAGGACTTTCATCATCCAACATGCGACTACAATGAGAAAGTGGCTCTTTTTATTATTCCCGCTCATACTCTTCACAGGAGTTCTCTCTGCCCAGGAACAAACCCTGTTGCAGGACAAACCCGGCACATTCATATTGCAAAAAGAAGCGCTCAATGGACAGGGACCAGACCTGTACGGTAAAATGTGTGCCTGCACCAATGCCGAATCAGATGCAATGCTTGGCAAACTTGAAGTTCTGGTGCAACAGTTCCGTAAAACACCGGTGCTGGCTGACATTAAAGGCTTCGACGGTGTTTGCAGGTTATATGGCGGCAGGTGCAATTCAAAATACGGATACGCCGTGCCGGTAGATATCAAATTCTGGTTCAAATCATGGACACTTTACAAGGGAAAGGAAATACAATGGGTGAATGAACCCCCCCAGTGGATTATCGAAGTGAACCAGCCTGATAAATTCCGTGATAACGGTTTTAACGTAAGCGATTATAGCAATACCTCCGATCCCACCAATCCTGCATTCAGCGAAAAAGCGCAGAGCGAAGCGTCCAGAGCTCTCAACGAGTTGTTTTATGTGCCAGGGGTGAGGGAAGCAATAAGCCCCGGAATTGACCGGTACGGTGAATATGTGGTAATCTACAATCCTGAACGGCCACCCTACTGGGAACAGGTTACTGTTCGGGAAGCCTTCCGGTTGTTGTTTGATTACTATAAGTGTATGCCCGACAAAGCCGGAGTGGATGCTATCCTTCCCATTCTGAACCGGGAGTTTGAAGGTTTTTCGGAAGACGAAAAAGACAGTTATGCCTATTTCGGAGATTCTGAGTCGATCTCGCGCGTTGGATCCAAAAAGAACTATACGCCCGTTGTGCGCCCCAATCCTGAATACTGGAACCGGGCCCTGCCAGAAGCATCCGTCCAGTTGATAGTTCTGGAGATGCCATATCCTGAGGCAGTAAGAGGTAAAATGGAAAGATGCCTTAAGAACGACGACGGCTACTACTATGTTTACAAACTGATGAATGAACTAAATCTCGGCGACCTGTCAAATATGATCGACCGCCAGGACAAATAATGATCTGTTCTCAAATGAAAAAGAGAATAAACTTTGCCTTCATTTTTATCTTCCTGACAATAATTGCCAGCGCTCAGGAAGTCAAATTCCTGACTGACATGCAGGGAGAATATATCGTTGAGAACCAGCTCAATAAATGCCCCGGATTTGATTTTGCCACCTATTCCGGGAATCTGAAAGTCATTACCGACTGGTTCCATGCCAACAACCCGGTTTTCAACCCGATAAAAGGCTTTGACGGAATTGTCACAATGGGCGGAAATCTTTGTGATGATGACAGGCATTCATTTTATTACGGTGTAATGAGTTATATCCATTTTGCTTTCTATTACTTCTACACACAGAATGGTGAGATGAAACAGGCAACCGGGTGGTCGGCTCATGGCACAGGAATAAACTTAAACAATCCGACAACTAATATCGGACGCACTTTTGATGAGAGCGGATTCAAAACCGGGGATCCGCCGGCACTGAAACAACCGCTCGAAAAGGCACTTGCAAACCTGAAGCAGTTTTACCTGACCTATCCCGTTGAAAGAGAAATATCACCGGGCGTGATATTATTCAAGGGAGGATATATACTCGTCTTCAACCCTGATCGTCCCTGGATCTGGAAACCTGTGACGGTCAGGGAGATTGTGGATGCAGAACTGGCCTACTACAGGACAAAGAAGGAGATTGACAGCATCAACTACCAGAAGACCCTGGAACAATGGGCTAAACTGAATTTCAAACCACCGGAAATGGCAAACACATCGGTTTATGATGTGCTAAAAAAGGAATACAGTGCTTTTTCATCTGAAGAATTGAATAAACCGGCATTTATCAGCAGAGACGACGGAGAAATTTCCGGAATCAGGGCCGACGGCGTGGGAATGCAAGTAATGAGGTTCAATCCGGATTGCTGGGACCGCACTCTCCCACCCACGGCAATACAGTTTATATCGCTTGAATACAAGCCCGTCTCAGATGAAGAGCTTCAGCTGTTTATCAAGAGGAATGACGGGCTTACCGACTATGTCAGTCTGTTCATGAACAAACTGCCTGTCAAGGAATTAATAGCATTGATAAACAGGAAATGACCGACTGAAAGGTTAAAATACCTTAATAATATGAGGAAACTTCTGCTTCTGTCCGTGCTGGGTCTTTCGGCCCTTGTTTCTTCCGCCCGTCCGTGCCTGCACGAAAATCCGGTTTCAACTGAACCCGGTAAAGAGAAGGCTATTGATTCATCAAATCGCGGTAAGGCAGAGAATCAGGACCGCGGTCTGTGGATCCTTACGGCTAAAATTTCGGAAAGCAGTACCATGCAACTTGACACATTGATGAGTATTGATGCCGGGAATCTCAAATGGACTCAGGAAAGACATGTCAGCATCAGGACAGTGATACGGGGTGAGGTGACGGCCATTTTTGAAAACATGGCAGATGATCCTGAAAATGAATTCTGGTATGATTCGGGGGCCGGCAATCCGGGAACCATAACAGTTTCAGGGGATGGCATGCACACTTCACATTCAAGCTACGAGGAGATAATAGACGGAAAACTGACAGAGGCAGATATCAGTGATATAAATGTTTCAGGATCTGCCTATCCCGGTGCCTCCATCATGTTCCTTTACTCTCCTGACAGTAAAAATGCTTCCGTCGACATTTCAATAAACGCGAAAGGGACAGACAAGAGACGCAGGTTTTACGACGAATGGAAAGATTACAGCAGTGAACTTGACAAATACGGTCTTTCATGTTCCGGAGGCTGTGACGTATCCGGAGACAAGGGTTGTAATATAACAAAAACATCAACTGGCTACCAGGCAACCTGGAGAGAAACCGAGAACAGACAAAGACATACTGTCAATGGCACAGAATTTATTACCGGCGAAACCACACTGGAAATTACGATCAAACCTTATAAGGCCCCGGACAAGCCTGAGGTGACTCTTTACGGCTGTTCGGAACTCGGCATTGGAGAACAGGGAGAGGTTATGGCCTCCGGGAAGCCGGAAGGCGGAAAATTCCGTTTCTGGGTCGAGCCTGGCAACATGCTGAAAGTACAGCCTGACGGTGAATCATCGGCTATACTAACGGGATCAACGCCTGGAAGAGGGATACTCTATGTCGAATACACCACACCGGAAGGGAAGACAAACCAGGCATCACAACAAGCATACTGCATAAAGATTGAAAACTACAATGGCGGTCAGGCAATCCCGCAAATTCCACTCTTCGATATTGACGGGAAAAAACTTTCCGGGGTACTTAAAGTCCCTGTTTCAGCCCAACCTGCAGACATAGAGGAACTGGTAGATTTCGTTACTGCTGATAAGAGCATCGTGTCAGCTGTCGGATTGCCTGATGCAGTTGAACTTACCGGTTACCGTACCGGTAAAACCACCCTTCAGGCAAAGACAAACTGTGGTGATGCCACCGGTCCGACCGTCGAGGTGGAGGTTGTGAACTGCGACAGGCAGACAATTGAGGCGCTTGAGCGAATGAAAAAGGCTGCCATTGAGAATATGCAAACTGCCGCCGATGCACTGCAGAAAACTCACGGATCGGAAGAATTCCAGAAAGCGATGAAGGACATTCCCGGGGCAGCCCAAAAACTGGTAGCTAAAGCTGCACTGACAATTATTACCTCCGGCAAGGCCCCGACAGCGGCCATAAAAACTGCCGGTGAACTTGCCGAAGCAGGTGCAGCCATATCAGAACTGGTCGGAAG
>Ga0116171_10003257_pt1 | contig 15049 bp, 10 predicted proteins | sample AD_JPNHW2_MetaG_FD_89798 | JGI IMG/M metagenome (GOLD analysis project Ga0116171, IMG submission 89798) | Active sludge microbial communities of municipal wastewater-treating anaerobic digesters from Japan - AD_JPNHW2_MetaG | ecosystem: Engineered > Bioreactor > Anaerobic > Digestate | place...
TCCAGGTTCCACTGGCGGCTCTGGATGATCTCGGAATGGAGAAAGAGGTTGTGCGGCATCACCACGGCGCCCAGAACACTCATGATGATGATCATCGACCCACCCGGGATGGAAGGCACCACCCATCCCGTGACCGCCCGCGGCCAGTCGATGCCGACCAGGGTCAGTTCATACAGAAATGACAGACCGATGATGGAAACAAAGGCAATGATGAACCGTTCGATTTTCCGGTACGTGTTGGTGAACAGCATGATGGCGACAAACAGGAAGGCGAGCAGCGCCCCGGCGGGGATGGGAATGCCGAACAGCATATCGAGCGCGATGGCCGCCCCAAGGATCTCGGCAAGGGAGGTCGAGACCGAGGCGCCCATGGCCGATACCAGGACCGTAGTTGAAACCCATTTCGGGGTATATTTCCGGGCCGCTTCGGCCAGGCAGAGCCCGGTGGCAATGCCCAGGTGCGCGACGTTGTGCTGGAGGATGATGAGCATGAGGGTGGAGAGCGTCACCATCCACAGCAGCTCATATCCGAACGATGATCCCGCAGCGATGTTCGATGCCCAGTTGCCGGGATCGATAAAGCCCACCGTGACCAGCAGGCCCGGCCCGATATATTTCAGGATGTCGAGGCCGCCGAAACGGGGCCGGTGATCCCTTCTCCGCAAGTCCCGCAGGAATTTCGCGATCATGGCTGCCGGGAGGTTGAAACCGGTTCAAGAAACCGGATGACCTTTTCGGTAGCACCCCGGTTCTCCTCCACATACCGGCGGCAGACCTCCGATGCACGCCGGTGTGCTTCAGAATCATCGAACAGGCGCATCACTTTCTCTTCCGCCTCTTGCGGGGTATTCACCGCGAATGCTCCGCCCAGGGCAACCAGGTCGCAGGCTTCGCGGAACTTGCCGAACCTGGGGCCGAACAGCACCGGAACGCCGAAGGTGACCGGCTCCTGGATGTTGTGGATGCCGGCGCCAAAACCGCCGCCGATGAAAGCCACGGTCGCAAAGCGATACAGTTGCGAGAGAAGCCCCACCGAATCGATCACAAGAATATCCGCAGAACCGGCATTTTCTTCGGTAAGACCTGATAGCAGTGTGGCCGGCATGCAAAGCTGTTCGCGGATGGATCGGATCCGCCCCGGGGAGGTATCGTGAGGCGCCACGATGACCTTCAGGTCAGGTCCCGCCCGGCGGATGAGCGGGGCACATACCGCCTCATCGGGCTCCCAGCTGCTGCCCATCACCAGCAGCGGCTTTCCCTGGCAAAAACGCTCCACCAGCGGAAGGGGCTTCGGATGAAGCGCAATTTCGAAAACCCTGTCAAAACGAGTGTCTCCCGTTAGAGTTACCCCGGTGATGCCTGTTTTCTGCAAAAGCTCCTGTGATTCTGCGTTCTGTACGAAATAATGCGAGGCCATCCGGAGATGCTTGCGAAACCACCCTCCGTACCATCGGAAGAAATGCTGCCCGGGACGAAACAGGGCCGACAGGTAATACAACGGGATCTCCCTTTGATGGATGGCATGGATGTAGTTGAACCAGAAATCATACTTGACGAAGAAGATCATTCCGGGCCGGACGATGTCGAGAAACCGGTTGACGTTTCCCGGTGTGTCGGCGGGAAGGTAACACACGATGTCGGCCTGGTCGTAATTTTTTCGGATCTCGTACCCTGAAGGGGAAAAAAAAGTGAGGAGGATATTCCTTCCGGGCCAGCGTTTGCGGAAAGCCTCGATGACCGGCCTGCCCTGCTCGAATTCACCCAGCGACGACACATGAAACCAAACCAGCATCTCCCCCCGGCCCTATGTCTCCACCGCTTCCTCCAGCTTCTGCTGCCAGTTCCGCCTGCCTTTCAGCCATTGCCGTGCCTTTTCGCTCCTCACCGAAGCGAGACGCAGCAACAAGGTATAAAGCCGGATGAATAAAGTATAAAGGATTCGCATCTAGTAAATGTAGAACTCCTTCGGCGCCCTCCTGTATAGCGGGAGTATCCAGCTGACCCGGAGGGTGTAGAACTGGCTGCTGAACCTGCGCTCATCCTTTTTCCCGGTGCTGAAATCGCGGTCGCGGTATGGCCGGGTCCAGGCCTGCATGAAATCGAAGGCCACGGAGAAAATCATCAGACGCTTGTTACTCAGGTACATGTACCCCAATGTCCCCGTCACCGCCCAACCGCCGTTGAGCCGGTCGTACCCTTTCTTATAATCGTCGAGGAGTTGCGGAGCTGTGTTTCCCGGTACATGGATGCGGATCTTGTCCTGGATGTACCCGCCGCCAGCGGTCAGGGTGAAGCCGCAGTTGCGGTTGGGTGAGAGCAGCGGGATCACCTTTCCGAACTTCAGGAGGATGTTGTATCCGCGCTCGTAATAAACAAGATCGGCATAAAATCCGTTGGCGTCGATGATGAAGCCTTCACTGGTCGAGATTCCTTTCAGCAGTGAATCACTCCCCTTCACCGATTGGCCGAACATGAAATTCCCCTCCAGCCCGATCAGCCAGTTGTTCTTCGTCTTAACGGAGAATCCTCCGCCGATGCTGGAGTTGCTTCCAAACTGTTTGGCCAGGTCACCGCCCGGGAACTGGTAACCATACACGGCGTAGATCATGGGGGTGGCAATGGCCGAGTCGCTGATGTTGACCTGTGGCAGCGCCCGTAGCGCCGGCAGAAGCAAAAGAAGGAGCAGGACAGGGGTCTTGATCCGGATCATGGCAGTCATATAACGTTAAAAATCAAATACAAGTCCGAGTGCCGGCGTAAGTGTGGTGACGACCTTCCTGATCTCATACCCGCGCGGGGCGGAGTAGATGGGTTTCTGCGTCTTCAGGCCCGTTTCCGGATCCGTCTCCCACTCATACCCGATCAGCTGGACCCTATATTCCCTTGTCTTCGAGGGCCATCCGCCGGTCAGATTCAGGCTGAACCGGAGAACCAGGTGATGAACTACCTGGTAACCGACACCGGCTCCCAACTGAAGGCCAAAACCTGTTCCCACGTTCGTGTGGACGGTCCTTCCGGTCGTATCGGCCGGATCGGGGGTGTCGAAGACCGGCCCGGCGCTGAAAAGAAATCCCCCCATCACCCTGGCGTCAATCACCAGTCGGCCGATCTGTTTTTTATACACCGGGCCTGCCATCAGCGCATGGTTGGTCCATGAACCGGACGCCAGCGAAGGATCCCCGTTGGGGTAGACGTAGTTAACGGCGTTGGTCATCGGGTTGCGCTGGAACGTATATTGGATCCCCAGCCCCAGGTCCTTCTTGCCCATCCAGATGAAACCGGCCTGCACCAGCCAGCCTGCGCCGGCGAACCCGGCTTTGGCCTCGGTCCGGTCCGACGAGGCAAACTTTCCGGTCGGCACCGCATAACCGCCGGTAAGTTCCAGCGCCATTCTCCGCGCAGGAGTGCTTTTCAGCGAGGTGGATTGCGCCCCCGCCGCCAGCCAGCAGGCCAGGCAGACGAGTATCATCAGCGAATGTTTCATGCGTCACGGGTTTCGGTTCACAAATGTACGGATATTCTTTACCGGGCTGACGAAGGATAACGCTGCCGGCTGCCGGAAGTTGCTCCCCGGGTGACAAAACCGGGAAAATTTTTACCTTTGTAGCCAGGGAGTGATCGAGTGATCGACCACTCGACCGCTCGACCACTTGATCACCCAAAAAACACCCCATATGAAAAAAATCCTCCTCAGCCTGTTCCTGCTTGCGATCTTCGGCTTCCATGCCGCGGCCTGCACGAATTTCCTCTTCACCAAAGGAGCCACCGCCGACGGTTCGGTGATGATCACCTACTCGGCCGACTCGCACACCCTTTACGGTGAGTTGTACCACTGGCCCGCCCGCGACTGGCCCGCCGGTTCGATGCTCGACGTGACCGAATGGGATACGGGGAAACCGCTGGGAAAGATCCCCCAGGTGAAGCACACCTTCAACGTGATTGGGAACATGAATGAGCACCAGGTATCGATCGGGGAGACCACCTATGGCGGACGCGAAGAACTTTTCACACAAAAAGGGGCCATTATGGATTACGGTTCCCTGATCTATATCAGCCTGCAACGGGCAAAGACCGCTCGTGAAGCCGTTCAGCTTTTCGGCGAACTGACCGCCAAGTACGGCTATTGCAGCGAAGGAGAATCGTTTTCCATTTCCGACGCGAACGAGGCCTGGATCCTCGAAATGATCGGGAAGGGAGAAGGTCAGCTCGGAGCCGTATGGGTTGCCCTGCGCATTCCCGACGGATATGTATGCGGTCATGCCAACCAGGCACGGATCACCACCTTTCCGCTGAACGACCCCGCAAATTGTCTCTACGCCCCCGATGTGATCACTTTCGCCCGCAGCAAAGGATGGTTTGACGGAAAAGATTCCGAATTCAGTTTCTCCGACACATACGCGCCTGTCACGTTCAGCGGCGCCCGCGCCTGCGAAGCCCGCGTGTGGGCCATGTTCAACCGCATCAACTCCGATATGGGCAAGTACCAGGATTACGCCATGGGCCACCTGGAAAAAGGAAACTGGGGCTACTGCACCAACCGCATGCCGCTCTGGGTGAAACCCGATAAGAAAGTGAGTCTCAACGAGGTGATGAACCTGATGCGCGATCATTACGAAGGAACCAAGATGGACATGAATCATGACCTGGGAGCCGGTCCCTTTGCCTGCCCCTACCGCTGGCGTCCGATGACCTGGAGTGTCGACAGTGTAGACTACGTGCACGAACGCGCCACCTCAACGCAGCAGACCGGGTTCGTGTTCGTTTCGCAGTCGCGCTCGTGGCTGCCCGACCCCGTCGGCGGCATCCACTGGTTCGGCGTTGATGACACATACACCACCGTCTTTTCCCCGATGTACAGCAGCATGACCAAAGTGCCCGAATCCTACAAGGTCGGCAACGGCGATATGCTCAGCTTTTCTCCCACCTCCGCTTTCTGGGCCTTTAACATGGTGTCGAACTGGGCCTATACCAAGTACGATTACATGATCAAGGATATACAGCCTGTGCAGCAGGGACTGGAGAAGAAATACGTTGCCGAAGTGGCGGATATCGACAAGAAAGCCGTGGAGCTGTATAAGAAAGATAAGGCGGCAGCCGTGAAATACCTTACCGACTATTCCGTGAAGACCGGCCAGGCGACCGTGAAGAGCTGGCAGGAACTCTTCCAGTATCTTTTCGTCAAGTATATGGACGGCAATGTGAAAAAGGAAAAAGACGGGAAATTCGAACGTACGCCCTATAACATGTCGGTCATGCCGTCGCAGCCCGGCTACCCGAAGTGGTGGCTGAAAGAGATCGTGAAAGATCACGGCGAAGCGGTCAAACAGATCGGAAAATCATCGCATTAGAAAAAACAATCCGCCATGGAAGAACAAACCCCCTCCAACCGAAATTACAAGATTTACCTGGCCGTGGCAGGCCTCCTGCTGCTGGTGCTGCTTTTCTGGCTGTTCATCCAGCGATCGCAGTTGATGAAGCTGGTGAAGGAAAAGGAGGCCGAGAAACTCGAGATGCAACACAATCTCGACTCGCTGATGGCGGAGCACAACCAGATCAAGACCAGTTACGGCGCCCTTTCCGACTCGCTCCGGGCCAAGGACAGCGTGATCCAGGCCAATGCCATGGAAATCCGCAAACTGCTCGACACGCAGTGGGAGTACAACATCATCCGCAAGAAGTTCGAACGACTGCAGAAGGTGGCCCAGGGCTATGTGCGGCAGATGGATTCACTCTACACCGTCAACCGTGAGCTCACCGCCGAGAACGAACGCATCCGCGAGGTGGTGAAGACCGAGCAGAACCGCAACCAGACGCTGATGAAGGATAAGGAAGATCTGAAGGAACGGATGAACCAGGCCGCCTACCTTACCGCCTACAACGTTTCGTCCACCGCCTTCAAGCTGAAGTCGGGAGGATCGAAGGAGGTAGAGACCGACAAGGCCAACCGCACCGACCGCATCCGGGTCTGCTTCACCATCGGCGAGAACCCGCTGGTGGCCCCCGCCAAAAAGATGGTGTACGTGCGGATCACCCGTCCCGACAACGTGGTGGTGACCAAAAGCAAGTACGACACTTTCACCTTCAACGGGCAAACCCTCCCCTTTTCGCTCCGCGAGGATGTCGACTACACGGGGAAGGCGGCCAAGGTATGCGTGGCGTGGGATAAAAAGGCGACCGACAAGCCGGCCATGAAAGGGAAATACGTGGTCACCGTCTTCACCGACGACCGGGAGATCGGCACCGGCACATTCGACCTGCGATAACAGCAACGCTATGCGCATAGGTATTTTAACGGCCGGCGGCGACTGCCCGGGCATCAACGCGGCCATCCGGGGGGTGGGCAAGACTGCCATCCTCGAACACAGCATGGAGGTGATCGGTATCTCCTCCGGGTTTCTCGGGCTCATCAATGAAGAGTACGTGACCCTCGACGAAGGCGTGCTGTCGGGGATCCTTACGGTGGGCGGCACCATCCTGGGAACTTCCCGCGAGAACCCGTTCAAGAAAGGAAGTTCCTTCAACGCGATCGACAAGCCCAAGCTCATCAAGAAGCACTACCAGGAGCTGGGGCTCGACGCGCTGGTTTGCATCGGCGGGAACGGCACACAGCGCACGGCCGCGATGCTGTCGGAAGAAGGCCTCAACGTGATCGGCATCCCGAAAACCATCGACAACGACGTGTGGGGCACCGACGTCACCTTCGGCTTCGACTCGGCCCTCTGGATCGCCACTGAAGCCATCGACCGGCTGCACACCACCGCCAACAGCCACAAGCGCATCATGGTGATCGAAGTGATGGGACACCACGCCGGCTGGCTGGCGCTCTATTCGGGTATTGCCGGCGGGGGCGACGTGATCCTGCTGCCCGAGATCGGATTCGACGTGAATTATGTGGCCCGTTGCCTGAAACGAAGGGCAGTCAATAAAAAGCCTTACTCCATCGTGGTGGTGGCCGAAGGCATCAACACTCCGAAAGGAGAATCGGCCGGGGGCTATATCGCCAACAGCATCAAGGAACTCACCGGCCTCGAAACCCGCGAAACCATCCTGGGTTACATCCAGCGCGGGGGAAGCCCGTCGCCGATGGACCGTGTGCTGGCCACCCGTTACGGCGCCTATGCTGTGGAGCTGATCGCCCGGAAAAAGTTCGGCCAGATGGTTTCACTGAAAGGAGATACTGTTACCTCGGTACCCCTGCCGGAAGTCGGCGGCAAACTTCGCCTCGTCCCGCCCGACTCCGCACTCATCGATAAAGCGCGGAAGATGGGTATTTGCTTCGGGAGCGAGAATTGCTGATTTCCGCACGCTGACTTACAGCAGGATCAGTTTCTTCGTATCCACAATCTTTCCGCTGACAGCCAGAGAATAATAATACATTCCCGGTGCAAGGCCTGAAAGCGACACTGTCGCTTTGTTAATCCCCTCCGAAGCATTCTTCCGGGGTATACTGATCAGCGTATGGTTGAACATGTCGGTAATGGAGAGCACAACATCTCCGGGCACATTCAGCTTATAGTAAATGTCGGTGCTGTGAACGACCGGGTTGGGGATGTTCTGAAGCAATTCTCCTCCCTTCAGGCTCTGCAGCCGGCTTACCAGGGTTTTATCAGCCGGTTTTCCGGGTAACAGAGCAACGAGCGAATCGTGGTAAGGCAGGTACTGTTTCCAAGATACCCTTTTATATTGGGGCAGAGCACCGGTATAACCTGATTTCACGGGGTTGTTTTCCATCAGGAGATATACATGCGCCAGGTCCAGGATGGCGTAGATGCTATCCGCATCCGAACCCGGGTTCAGAATTTTATTTTCCAGCCATGCGATTTCATCCGGCCAGTTTTCAACCTGCTCATTGCAACGGATCGCCAGATAACTGCCGATCCGGGTCAGGTTGCTGTCGGCAAGAATGGAGTCACCGGTCAGATAGTATTGCTGCAACGAAAGGTAATCGTTGCCCGCAAGCTCCTCTACGGCAAAAAGTTCCTTTAGGGATGCCTGGGCCTGAACCGAATGAGGATAGAGATCAACAATGGATTTGAAGGTGGAAACGGCTGAAAAGTAATTTCCCGAATCACACTGGCTTATGGCAAGCGTGTACAGGTCGATAGGTGGATCAACCGGGCCCGGGTTGCCGGGACACCAGGCGGGGGTCCAGTTGTAGGTAACGTTCGTTCCGTAAAGATCCTGAACCGGGTTGAACTGATTGCCCCAGCAGTTATACGAAATGTTGAATGCAACGGGATCCGGAGGATTGTTGATGTACCGGATCAGCGGATCGATGTTCCCGCCGGCATTGTCTTCATCCACGATCTTGTTATAATAACAGGCCACCGGGAAAGAACCCGGGTAGATATAGATTTCCTCCCAGTCGCAGTCGCTGATGTTCTGGGCCATGCCGTCACTGCCAAACAGGCTGGCATTGGTGCAGTTTCCCAGGACAACTCCCCACTGGTCGTTATGAATGTTATTGCAGGAAAGATGGGCAATGGTGCTGCACAGATGAATTCCTTCGCGGCAGTTCTTAATGTGGTTTTGCGAAATGCTGTGATAGTTTGAATTTTCACTCCCGGTATAACAGATATCAATGGCGCTTAAGAATAAATGATCAAACGTGTTGTATTCGATTTTGTAGTTCTTGTACCCGTTCACCAGGAGACGTCCGCCAACCGCCAGTGATTCATTGGTAAAATTGCAATGGTGCACATAGGCTAGCCACTCCGGGTGTGCTTTGGGATTGGGGTTGACAAGGTTCACCGTGGCACCTTTAAAGGTAGATTGTGAGATCGTGACATTGCCGCCCACCGACATGACGGCACAATACCACTGGTTTTCGAGTTGATCAAAGGCAGTGTTGCTGATCGTCAGCGACGGGCATTCATTCCAGATGACGGCGCTCTTGAAAACCGCATGATCAATGGTCGTGGGCGGGGCATTCGCCGCCAGGTGGAGGCCGTCGAAAGATTGCTTCGGGTCCATGCTTGAAAACACCACATGCTGGTCCAGTTGAAGTGTTCCGTCAGCAATATAAATGCCGTTTTGGCCTTTACCATAGATCTCAACATTATCCTGAAGCATCAATGTGGCACCGTTCTGGATAAATATCTTCGCGTCATTCAACAGGTACACCTTCGACCCACGGCCGAAAACGAGTGAGTTGTTGCCCGGAATGGTCAGGCTGGAGGTTATCCCGTAAATGCCGGTGTTCGGTTCATTGAGATGGAGATCGTCCAATGAGGAAACCAGGTTGGGGTAATTCAGCGAGGTCTTCATCCCCAATCCCTCCGTACCCTCCCCGTACAGTGGATTCTCGTTTTGAGATTGCAATCCGGATTCCCAGAGGTAGGCCTCTTTGACTGAAACAACCTGGTCGTTGTTTATATCTGCTTCCGTATAAGGGATCCCGGTCTCGCCTCCGTATAATGTTCCATTGTTTGGAGATTCGCCATTTGTTGAAGAATACATGTGAAAGTTGAATTCACCGTGGAAACACGGAATCCAGTCCCACACATCATTTTCCTCGTAATCCTGGGGCAGGTAATACCCGTACTGGTTATGGTCATCCGCCCGATTTGCAATGTAGCTCACACCAGCTCCGGAACTGAATATAACATTCTCCTGGCCGGCAAATTTCTCCCAGAAAGATCCCCCGGAACAGGGCTGCATCCAGATGACCTTTTTTGCGGCCGGGATTGGGTTGATCAATCCGGCCAACTGGGTCGCCGTCATGATCCCATCGTTCAGGTAGAAAAAACCATCAACATTATTAAGCCAGCCATGGCTGAAAACCCAAACGAACAGAAAATCATGTTCATTCATGATCTCCTGCAACCCATGAAAAATATTGACCACACCATTAAATTCAGCAGCTCCCAGTTGATTGTTTAAACTATTGATCAGTTTAGTATACCTGGACGGATAGTAGGTAGGTAAATTTGGATCCCCTCCTGCGTACATCACATGAATATTTTCTTTCTGATAGTTGAATTTCAGAAGAATTTCGTACAACAAGTATGTGTCGTTCCAGAATTCATTGCTCTCCCCGCCGCTATTCCACTGATGTTCCGGCGGGACCACTCCATCTCCGGTCGGGTTTGGGTTTCCTGTTATCAGCACTGCATACTTGTTTTGTCCGTCGACCCATAAATTACATATCATAATCAGGATCGAAATGATAATTTTTAATGATTTCATAACATTTATAATGTAGATGATTAAAAAAATCCATGGCGGCATGGATGTACGTTGAAAATCAGATCAATCTGTGTTCAGGAAATTACCCGGCAGGTAAACCACCTTTTGGGTGGTAAGCAGGGAAGCCGATCTGACCTGTACCATATATATGCCGGGCCGAAGGTGCCAGTTCCGGCAATCGGTCGTAACGGTAAAGGTGCCGGGAGCGGGTCGCCCCTGAAACAGGGTGCCGGCCACACGGCCCAGGTTGTCGGTCAGGCAGATATGCAGGGGTTCATTGGAAGTGGCGTTAATACGGACTGAGATGGAGCCGGAGAAGGGGTTCGGAAAAACCGAACAGGTGATGGGCCGGATTTCTTCGTGTCCGATTGGCCTGATTTTGCGCCGAAAGAAGACGACACTGAGGGTCTCTGTATGTAGTATTTCCATTCTGAGGGTAACGAGATACAGTGAGGAATCGACGGATTTCAGCTGGTTTTCCGAGTAAACTATGTTTCCATTCGCGATGATCGAGGTGCTCCAGGGAACCTGTTCAGAAGAGTAGTGCACCAGGTGATAGAGGCTGTCGGATATCTTTTCCGTGTCAACGATATGCATGTGTCCGTTGATATCCGTTGTCAACGCAACTTCATAGGCATCCTCCGACAACAAGGTAGGTGGCGTCATCCCGGAGGGTGTCGTTTCGCAATAAAAATTCACATGATGATTAATGGCACTCCCCTTGCGAAGTTGGCCCCAGGTGTAAACAGGCAACCTTTCGCCGATCAGTCCCACATCGCAGTTATCCCAGGTCAGCGTATCGCTGAGTTCCTGCAACGAACTCCATTGCCCGTCTTCCAAAGAAAAGGCAACCGCCCTGTCATCATAGGAGGTTTGACCCTGGTAATGATGATAGCCAATACAGTAAAGGTCATTACCGGAATTCACCTCCGCACGATTGACCATGATAAAATGTTGAATCGAAGAATAAGGCTGGTAATAATTTCCCCACATACCATTTTCCATGGTCCGGTACACGATATTCCCCCTAAACCAAAAGCAATACACTTTGTCATTATGATCGATGGCCAGCCGGTTGTGCATGGCCGGGCCGGGCAGACTGTCGGAAATGAAAACGGGAGCGCTCCATGTGCTCCCGTCAAAATGAATATAGGCTATTTTAGTAGCCGTGTAATCCCCGGTGTTGAAATCATAGGTGACATGCAAATGGTTTGCGTTGTCTGCAACGATGTGCGGGTTCTCCATCCATCGGATCGGATTCCGCGAAATGTCTTGTGGCGAGGTCCATGTGTCACCACGATCGGTTGAGCGTGAATAATAGATCTTCACATAATTCGCACCCAACTGGTGGGACCATACACAATGGATGATACCAGCCCCGTCAATTGTGAAATCCGGGTTATTGTTAAAACCTCCGGTTGAAATTACTTTCGGCGCTGACCAATCCTGTGCATATCCGAAACTGACTGTCAGCCAAACAAGAATTTGAACACAAATCGCTCGCATTTCCGTATACGAAATGTTGCTTCAACCGCGGCCATCACTTGCGATCGGATACATCCGGTGATCAGTACACGACCCGGGTTGTCAGGTTATAAATAAGGTACGGGAATATATAGTTGCAGCTATCCATGTACGCGGTTTCACTGGGTGAATGTAATACAGGATCCCAGATAATTATAATTGAATTTTGCAAATCCACCCTATGTTATTCATTTTATGCATATTAAAATTGATATTCATCAATTATAATGTTTTTTACCGATTTTATCCCTTATCAATCATTTTTCCTCGCCCCGTCCGACTCCCCTCTCATCGATAAGGCGCGGAAGATGGGGATCTGTTTCGGGAGCGAGAATTGCTGACAGTGAAGACCTGGAAGGTCCAGGAAGGTTTTATTCGCCAACCACCAACTTCCTCCCGCCATCATCTCACCGTGGTACAACTACCGGGCATAAAAGATCCCGGTACGCCAGGTGGATATATCCAGCGTGATCTTCGATATCCGGAAAGTCTGATTGACCCGTTCCCTCAGGTAAGTCAATGCAATCGTCGTACTACCGCCCGAACTTGATGTCCTTTACGTTCAGTTGGAGATTGACCGTACCATTCCACTCGTTCTCCTCGACGTGGTAGCAGATGTCGAAGGGTATCTGCCGGTCGATCATGGGATAGTGGTCGCCCTGCTGGAAGGCGATGGCGGGGAAAGGGCCCCCGGCGACATCGGGATGTACGACCGAGAGCTTGAGGTGGTTCTTGCCGACGATCTTCAGTCCCCCGGCATCCATTACGCCTTTGGTAAGGAAGAGGGGGGCCATGTTCCCCGGGCCGAAGGGGGCGAACTGCCGCAGAACATTATAAAAGCGTGAATTGATGCAGCTCAGCGGCAGGGCGGAATCGACTTCGAGTACCGGTTTGAGTTCGATACCCTCGAGTTTGGCGGTAACGAACGCTTCAAATTTATCGCGGAAGGCTTCGAGATTTTCGGGGCGTAAGGACAGGCCGGCTGCGAATTTGTGGCCGCCGAAATGTTCGAGCAGTCCGCTGCAGGCATCCACGGCTTCATATATGTCGAAATCGCGGACACTGCGCGCCGAACCGGTCACCAGCCCGTTGGACAAAGTCAGTACGATAGTGGGCCGGTAGAATATCTCGGTGAGCCGGGAAGCCACGATGCCGATCACCCCTTTGTGCCAGTCGGGATGGTAGATTACCGTGGAGCGCGCGTTTTTCAGTTGCTCATCCTCATTGATCATGCTGATGGCCTGCTGGGTGGCCAGCGAGTCGAGGGTTTTCCGTTCGATGTTGTGGGCATTGATCTGGCCTGCCACGCGCATCGCCTCCTCCATGTTTTTGGTGATCAAAAGCTTCACGGAGTTCTTTCCGCTCTCGATCCGGCCGGCGGCGTTGATGCGCGGGCCGATCATAAAAACCAGGTCGGTGATGGTCAGTTCACGGAAAAAGACGTTCCCGCCTGGGGCATCGTCGGTTTTCGTCATGGCCGAATAACGAAGCAGGGCTTCCAGACCGGGCCGCGGCTTGGTGTTGATCAGCCGTAGTCCATAGTAGGCCAGTACGCGGTTTTCACCGGTAATGTCGACGATATCGCTGGCAATGCTGAGGGCGACCAGGTCGAGGTACTGGTTGAGGGTTACGAAGGGGATCCCTTTCTTCTGCGAGTAGGCCTGGATGAGTTTGAATCCGATACCGCACCCCGATAATTCCTTGTAGGGATAATCACAACCCGGCTGTTTCGGGTCAAGTACGGCTACTGCTGCCGGGATCTCCGCCCCGGGCCGGTGGTGGTCGCAGATGATGAAGTCGATCCCTTTGGAGGCGGCATACTGGACCTTTTCCACGGCTTTGATCCCGCAGTCGAGTGCGATGATCAGGCCAACCTGGCTGGTGGAGGCAAAATCGACTCCTTTGGCCGACACCCCATAACCCTCATCGTACCGGTCGGGGATGTAGAAATCGATGTTAAGATGGATGGACTCGAGAAAGGTATAGACGAGGGCTACGGCCGAGGTGCCGTCGACATCGTAGTCGCCGTATACCAGGATCCGTTCATTTCGTGAAATGGCAAGCGCGATGCGATCGATCGCTTTGTCCATATCCTTCATCAGGAAGGGATCGTGAAGGTTGTCAAGCGAGGGGCGAAAAAAGGTCCGGGCCTCCTCAAACGTCTCCACCCCACGCTGAACCAACAGGTTAGCCAACGCAGGGTCAATATTCAACTCTTCCGCCAGGCGTTGAACCTTAACAGAATCCCCCGGCGCCTTAAGCGCCCAACACTTTTCCATAATAATTTCTTAACGCTAAATTACGCCTTTTTCTGAATTCCGGGCTGGTTTTTGTAAAAAAAAATGGTCAAGTGGTCAAGTGGTTCAGTGATCGGCTACTCGACCACATTACCAGTTGACCATCCATTCTCTGACTCAGAATTCAGCATTCTTCGGGGTTCGCGGGAAGGGGATCACGTCGCGGATGTTCGACATGCCGGTAACGAAAAGGATAAGCCTTTCGAAGCCGAGACCGAACCCGGCATGGGGAGCGGTACCGAACTTCCGGGTTTCGAGGTACCACCAGACGTCCTTCTCAGGAATATTCATTTCGTGGATACGGTTCATCAGTGCCTCCAGGTCTTCTTCACGCTGGCTGCCGCCGATGATCTCGCCGATCCGCGGAAAAAGCACATCCATGGCGCGGACCGTCTTCCCGTCGGGATTCATCTTCATGTAAAAGGCCTTGATCTCTTTAGGATAACCCGTCAGGATCACCGGTTTTCCGAAATGCTTTTCAACGAGGTATCGTTCATGCTCGGCCTGCAGGTCGGTGCCCCACGACACGGGATACTCCCAGGTTTGCCCCGATGCCACCAGGATATCGATCGCCTCGGTGTAGGTCAGCCGCACGAAGGTATTGGCAACCACCTGCTTGAGCCTGTCAATCAGCTCATTGTCGTACATCTTGTTGAGAAACTCGAGGTCATCGTAGCAATGGTCGAGGGCGTACTGCATGAGGTATTTGAGAAAGTCCTCGGCGAGGTCCATATCGTCGTGGATATCGTAGAACGCCATCTCAGGTTCGATCATCCAGAACTCGGCCAGGTGTCGCGGGGTGTTGGAATTCTCGGCCCGGAAGGTAGGCCCGAACGTGTAAACCAGCGACAGGGCCAGGGCGCCGAGTTCGGCTTCGAGCTGGCCGCTTACGGTCAGCTTGGTCTCCTTGCCGAAGAAGTCCTGGCTGTAGTCGATATGACCGTCGGGCAGGCGCGGCGGATTCTGGTCGTCAAGGGTCGATACCCGGAACATCGCCCCCGCCCCTTCGGCGTCGGAGCCGGTGATGATCGGGGCGTGCA
>Ga0116171_10003262_pt1 | contig 15042 bp, 10 predicted proteins | sample AD_JPNHW2_MetaG_FD_89798 | JGI IMG/M metagenome (GOLD analysis project Ga0116171, IMG submission 89798) | Active sludge microbial communities of municipal wastewater-treating anaerobic digesters from Japan - AD_JPNHW2_MetaG | ecosystem: Engineered > Bioreactor > Anaerobic > Digestate | place...
ACCAGTGAGACAAGCGGAACCAGGAACAAGCATACGTATATCTTTGCCCTGACCAGGGAAGGCAGATACATAACGGTGCACAAAATGAAACTCAGCACTATGACACCTTGTAACCACCTTACGGAAGCATTTTCTGTGTGGGGGAATTTTTGTTCAATCTCCCTGTTATATTTCCGAACGATATGATGGCAAAACACAAGGCAAACTAAATCCTGTAAAATTATCAGGTACCCGAGCACGTAAAACGGCAAGGGATAATGATCTGCAGACATGGTGCGTATCAGCACATCCCTGCGGTATCCGGCAGACTGAAAGGCAAACCAGATGAAAAACAAAACACACACAATGAAAAATGAGAAATTAAACAGGCTCTTAGCGCTGAACCAGTGCTTTTTACGGATAACAAGCATTACAAAATAGTAAAAGAGAGGCGCCCATAAAAAGTCATACAGAAATGTAGCGTAGTCTATTACCGGGTAATCGGCCGATATGCCCCAATAAGCCAGCATATCGAAAACCATTAACAGAGCTGGTTCAAGTAAAATAATGGCCAGGAACTTTTTTGCCAGGGTATGCGGCTTAATTGACAGCAATAAAACTGACAGCAGCAGTAAGTTTACAATGGCAACAATATTAAATACTATTAAAAACATATAAGCAACAACCCCGCAAAAGTAAATAAAGTTGGATCAGAGTGTACCCCGGTGATAAAAAACCCATGTACAAATCTAGATCAACAGCCTGTTTTGATTACTCACAGCGAGTATCTTTTCCCATTTAACATATGCCTCATTATAAAGGTCCATTCTCTTTTTGTCAGGGCAGGTCTCCCCTATTGACTTTAACCCGGTGAATGCTTCGTCTTCCGATTTGATCCTCTCAATTTTCAGGAGAGTCCGAGAAATCAATCACTGGATATATGAATCATGTCCGGGTGGTTCAGGGACAGGTGATATCCTTAAGGATGAATAGTGGAAAACAGCGGGATATTTGTCGCCACCGGCTTTTCGGCTATAACATATTCAAAGGCATAAAACCCGGCGGTATTGCATTGTCTGATGTGTTATCTGATCCCGAAATCTTTCCATCAATAAGAAAAAGCCTGTTCCCGGCCCTTAGATAACATGCTTCACCATTCCTGAAGAGTTCGCATGGTATATTTTTATTGCGGCAGTAACACCACAGGAAAAGGGCCTTGTCAGTATTTCCTGCCGTTTTAAAGACGATCACCTGGTCGGGAGTCATAAAAGCATCGTATGAAAACAGCGGCTTTGAATCTATATTAAGATTCATCCATTCAACCATTTCATCAAGGGTTGCAATTTCACTACATTTCTGTTTTAACAAAGGTCCCCGTACAGAAGCGTTTATAATTCCGGTTATATCTGTCGATTTCTCCTGTAATGCAACGCGGGTAAGGTATTCAATGTTCTGTTGAGGATAATCAGCCTTAATGTCATTAAACTTTACCCCGAACCTCGATTCAAGCTTCTCTTTAAGCGTACCTTCTCCTGATAATCCTCTTCTTGTTAACCAGACATGCTTTTTACCATAGTAGCGGTCATTGTAAAAACCGGTGATATTATAAAAATTAAGAAATAATAGTTCTATAGGGCTTATCTTTTCGGGGAAGGTGTTAAAGATATAAGTTTCTGATTTATACTGGACCAGAATCATGCTATGCGGTTTGGATCGTAAAACAAAAACGTCATCCTCAGAGATGCCATTAATCCTGCTTAAGCCCAAAACCAGTTGTGATATGCTTGAGCAGTCGCCGGCATAGTATCCGACTATCTTTTTCATCGCTTTCATTTCTGAGGGAAGACTCTTTCTGTATACCGGCTCGTCTGTCTTGCCCCACGGGTTTCTCCCCGGCAGGTCTTTGAAGGCAGGAAGTGTCTGTATTTGTTTAACTTTCTTTTTTAGTGCGTATGAGATTTGCCAGAGTACATTATCGGAGCTCTTCTCAATAAGAGAATCCAGGCCAAGTGTAGGCGGATCCTTCATCGCTGCTCTTGCAAGAATAGTAAAACAGTGATAATCATCGTCCATCAGATCATAAAGCCATTTGTTTATCAGTATCTCCTCTTCAGGTGGCTGGTTTGCCTTTTTACACGATGAAAGGAGAAGAATCAATGAGACTGAAAGAATCAGACAGATTTTCGTATTCATAATCATGTAGTTAGGATGATTAAAGATAGGAAATTATTACTAATATTCTAAATCATCAAGTTAATTGACTGCATGGCAGACCCTGCAACCGGAAAAAAATTGACATCGAGGTTTTGTCGGTGTAATTTTGCTTTTTATTACTCCGTTAATAGCCTGGCATTCAAAGGCCTGCTTAATCTCCTGTTTTAAGGATGAATTGTAATTACCTTGCTAACTGATCGTTGATTATTAATCATAAAAGATGAAAGGAGAAAAACATGAAAACAAAATGTGGTTTTTTGTTGGTTATTTTTCTGTGTAGTTTTTTTGGTACCATAAACGGACAATGGGCAAAAGACAAGAACCCGGTATATGATTATGAAGGCCTGGCTCAGAAAATTGTGAACCAGTGTGCTGCCGTAAAGGAGAATGATATCGTCCTTATCTCCGGCGGGATAAAAAACATGGAGCTGCTTGAGGATATTGCAATCAATGTATGCAAGAAAGGCGGCAGCCCGATAATATCTGTCTGGAGCGACAGGATCACAAGCAGATACCTTGCCGAGGTCCCTGCAATATATGATTCAAAAAGCCCCAGGATCGGACTGAACCTTTATGGTTTTGTGGATGTTGTGATCGCCGTTTCATACAGTGAGGCAACCGACCTGTATGCCGATGTGCCGCCGGAACGTTTGGCTGCCATGAGCAACACATATAAACCCGTCAACGATTTGTATGTGAAACGTAATATCCGGGGTGTAAGCCTGGGTAATGGCCTTTATCCGACAGATGCACTGGCAAAGGAGTATAATATTTCCTTTGAACAGCTGTCGGAGATATTCTGGAGTGGCGTCAATGTTGACTACACCAAACTGGAGTCGACGGGCAAGGCTCTCTCAAAGATTTTTGCCGTGGGGAAAGAGGTGCAGATTACCAATCCCAATGGCACGGATATAAAGGTGGGTATAGAAAACAGGAAAGTACTTGTTAGTGATGGGATAGCGTCGCCTGAAGATCTTTTGGCAGGGTCGGCCGCACGCCAGATATACCTTCCTGCCGGGGAGGTGTTCATGTCGGTTGTGCCGGGGACGGCTGAAGGAAAGGTGGTTGTAGATCACTATTCCTACGAAGGCAAGGATATTACCGGACTGACACTGGTATTCAAGGCAGGCAAGCTCGTCTCCATGACTGCAAAATCGGGTATTGAGCCTCTGAAAGCATATTACGATGCTGCAGGAGAAGGCAAGGAAGACTTCAGCTCAATTGACATAGGCATTAACCCTAATGTTAAAATGATCCCCGGCAGCAACTTCGTCTCATGGGTCACTTCGGGCATGGTGACTGTCTCACAGGGTAACAATGAATGGGCAGGGGGAGATAACAGCTGTACCTTCAGCAATTCATTTTTCATCCCCGGATCAACATTAAAAGTAGATGGCAAGGCTCTGATAGAAAACGGGGTACCAAAGTATTAGGAATTGTCTTACAGAGCCGTTGTTTGCAATGGCCCGGCGATAACGTTTTTTATTTTTTATATACCACGACGGAGCCCGGTGCCACCAGAACCTTCAGGGTGCTTCCTGTAAGCTCAATGACCTCCCACACCTTCGGGGTATAGGTGGTGCTGATAATGGCATCACCTTCCCTGCTGCCTATTTGTCCGGAATTGTCAAGCCAGGTGCAGTAAGCGCTCCCTATCGGGTTTCCGGTTACATAAGGGTAAGCTGTCCCGGACTGATTATCGGGGAAGCTTGCTATGGCGGTTGTGAAGGTAATTTTGCTGTCTTCAAAGAGATATTCCCCGGTAACGGTGTACTCGGAAAATACAATGCCATCGACGGGTGTATACCTGACGAAATCGGTCAGGATATACTCACCCTCCATGTTAAAACTTAAGGTAGGTGTATATGCCAGGCCAGAAGAGGGGTTCATCTTCCAAAGCCCTGTGAGATCACTTTTACTGAAATCGTCGCCCCTCTCACAGGAGGCAACTGCAAACAGCAATACTCCGCAAAGAAAAAACAGTCTTTTCATGATTATCAGATCCGGGTTAGTGGTTTCCCATTCCAAATTTACATGAATTCTGAAATAATAAAAATTTTCTGAACCGTTATTAATTTATTGTCAGACTTTTATGCATTTGGCATTCATAGGATCATCGCATGCTGAGCCATTGTTTGTGGAGCCGTTGTGTGACGGGCCGTTGCACGATGAGCCATTGCGTGACGAGCCGTTGCATGCAACGGCTCTACGGGGTATATTTGTTGAAGGTCCAGACCTTTTGCTTTTTTGTTGGCCAGCCGGCATGGAACTGAAACCGTTTCTCCCCTCCTAACAGAGCCTCAATGGAAATAGAGCCAAACAACACTGCTGTGGACCCTATGGCCCAGTACTTATATCTTTCGGCATTGAAGGTCCCGTCTTTGTAATCAATGCATATAAAGGGCGATGCAACGAGCATAAAAATCGAGGCAAAAACCATACCCTCTCCTATTCCGCCTGCCTTGCTTTTATTGGCGTTATGGTACGACAGGTAATCGATATCTGAAAGCCGGATAGCTACCAGGCCGGTGTCAGTTGAAGGTGACTGCAGATACAGCCTGCCCGGGATGGTGGTTGAATACCTGATGCCTGTCCCAAGAACCTTCAGTTCGCTGATGTTATCAAGCCTTATCCTTAAGGAGTCGTCCGTGGCACCATCAAACTTACCGGAGAGGGTAGTGCTCCATGTTATCGAATCGTTGATTAACTTCAAGGAACGGACTGTGACGATGGAGACGGGTTTTAGCCTGATGGTCCTGACTCCTTTGTTACCCATAGTGCCGTAAACACTCTTCTTCCATGTTTGTGCACTTACCCCGGAAGAGAAAAGGATGACCAGAAGAAACAGGAATAACTTTCTCATATCACCTCCCTGTACTCGGTTTATGATTATCTGCAAAGATAGCACACCGGGTACCGGATGTCAATAACTGACTTTGTGAAATAAAGAGATGGAGCCGCCTTGTCCGGGCGGCTCCACATAGAATTTTTTTAGTTCACCTCTACCCTCTTTTCGCCTCTGTAGCTCCTGATGTTCCCTGTTTTTTTCAGGTAACCGATTGTTGCCTCGGCGGTGGTGATGAAGAGTGAGTGACCGGGGTCGGCATGCTGGTATTTGTAAACCTGCATCATATAGTTGTTCATGGCCACGGTGTATGTCTTCGTCATGTCGAGAGGCTCTCCGCAGGCGGTCAAAAGGGTGACATCAGTGAGATTGCCATCCTGGCCCACCTTCACCTTTGTTGTTATGCCGGAGACGCACAGTGGCTGATGGTCATCTATCGGGAAAGCGGCAAACATCAATGCCCGTAACTCCTCACCGGTGAGCCTGACCACTACCAGCTCATTGCCAAAGGGATCGAGCTGAAAGACATTCATCACGGTGACGGGGCCTTTCGGCAGGCGGTCAATACGTACGCCGCCAGGGTTCACCAGTGCAATGTCAGCTCCAGCAGCATCGCGCTGTGCATCGGCCATGAGGTAACCAAGCTCATCATACGATGAGAAGTCATCGGTGGCGGTGGCAATAACCTTGTTCAGAGTGGGGTTGTCGTTGAATTTGTCGACCATGGCGCGGACAGAGGCTTTCTCGTTCTTCAGGTCCCTGATGCTTATGAGCTGGGCTGAGCGCTGTATTTTACCATCGTCTGTAACTGTCAGCTTTATGAGTGTGCCATATTTCAGTTTGTTTTCGGCCTGCGTTATCAGTATGCCGTTGTGCACCTGCTCTTTATCAACACGTGTGTGTGAATGACCTCCAATGATCAGGTCGATGCCTGCCGGTAAAGTTTCTGCAAGCTGAACGTCGTTTTCAAAGCCATAGTGAGTCAGCGCAATAAGGATGTCGGACTGCTTTTTAAGATAAAGATATTCCTTCGCCGTCTCTGCCGGGGAGCGGAAGGTAAAGCCTTTTGTATTGTCGGGGTGGGTGTCCGGTATGCCATTCTGATTGAGGTACAGGAGTCCGAAAAAGGCCAGCCGCAGCCCGTTGGGCAGGGTGATGATTTTATACGGGCTCACCTTCATATTGAGAGAGTCGTCTGCTGTAAAGTTTGCACATATAAAGTCGAAGTCAGCCTTGTGAGTCAGGTAGCTGAATCCTTCAGGATGGCAGTCAAACTCATGGTTTCCCACGGCGCTGAGGTTAAAGCCCACGGCATTCATCAGCTCGATCATGGGCAACCCTTTCTCGGGTGACTGATCGTTCACTGGGTTGCCTGTTTGATTGTCGCCCGCGGAGACAAGCAGCATATCGGGGTATAGTGCCCTTAAGCTATCCACAAGGTATGCAAGCTTCGGGAAGTTATCGACGGCGGCGTGCATGTCGTTAACGGAAAGGATGACAGCCTGCCTCCCGTCTCCTTTGGTGACAGTGGATCGCTTACCAGCGCTGAAGGAGAAGAGAATGAGTGACGCAAGCACTGCAACAACCAGTACCGGCAGAGAAGATGATTTCTTGTGTACATCCTTTATGACAAGGGTGTTGCCCTCTGTCAGTTCGCCGTCACTGTCAACAGTGTTGCCATACCTGTCCCCGACAGCGGGAAGAGGTTTGGGGATATCCTTACCTTTCTGTGAATAATATTTTACGATCGCATCCTTTACCCTGGCACCCGTGTGTAGTTCAACGAGAGTATTGTTTACAGATATTTTCATTTATCGGTGTTTTTTATTGCTGCAGAGCCGTTGCATACAGAGCCGTTGCATGCAACGGCTCTACAACAATTAATATTATTTTGATTCATTAACCCTGAAGATGGCATAGGTGACACCTTTCATGCTGATGGTTGCAACATTGTCTTTTATTTTCAGGGTACCTTCTCCGGAGATGAGCTGTGGCTTCTTTGTCCTGTAGCCCAGGGTGAAGGTGGCGGTCTCATCGCGTGCGGCAGGGTTAAGCACAACCAGCAGTCTCTCTTTGCCGTTTGCCCTGATATATGCCAGGGGATACTTTTCTTTTTCGGCAAAGACAGGCACGAACTCAGACCAGGCCAGCAGTGCCGTCTCAGTGCTGCGCAGTTTTATCAGCTCTTTCACCTTGTTAAGCAATGAGGCAGGGTTATTCTCTTCGGAGGCCACATCGGGTGCGTCGGCCGAGAGGTCCACAGCACGATGGAGTTTCTCAGGCGCCACTGTGGAGAACCCTTTGTTGAGGGTGTTGTTCCACTGCATGGGCGTGCGGGCTCCTGCCCTGCCCATATAACTGCCCTCGGTGTATGGGAGGTTGCCAAGCTGCTTCATGCCTATCTCATCGCCATAATAGATGAATGGCGTGCCAGGCATGGTAAGCATAAAGGCAAATATCACCTGAAGGTCCCTGTCGGTACGGCCGCTGTTCTTTATCCTTTCTATATCGTGATTGCCAAACGGTATTGCAATATAACCAAGGTCCCTGCTCCCGTTATACTGATCCATGTACACCTGCAGGAAGTGAGTAAAATCGCCCTTGCCCTCTGCATCGAAGTAGCTGTGGCCGTTATAGCCATGCTGAAACAGGTCGTTATAGCCGTTGAACCAGTGGAAGAAGTCGGCATTGAACCCACCCCTTACAGCATCCTTTGGGCCCGACCACTCAGAGACGGTGAAGGTGCCGGGATACTCCTTATCGAGGAAGTCGTGAACATATCTCCAGTATTTGCTGTTCTCAGTGCCATCGTCGTTTTTCACGAATGACCCGGCCATATCGCATCTGAAACCGTCGCAGCCCATGTTAAGCCAGAAGCGCATCACGTTTTTCATCTCTTCCTTCATCGCCATTACATCAGGATGATCGACAGGCAGCTGCCATGGCTGGTCGGGGTCGGGATGAGCATAGCCATAGTTAAGGGCAGGCTGATGCCAGAAGAAGTTATTCATGAACATGCCATCGCGGTCGCAGTAACCCTGGATAAAACCGGACTTATATTTATCCATCCCGGCGAACCATGTTGAACCGGTCCAGACATACCAGTTGGAATATTTGTTGGGTTTGGGATCGCAGGAGGCTTTGAACCATGGATGGTCGATGCTGGTATAACTGCCCACATAATCAATGATCACATGAAGCCCTCTTTTATGTGCCTCGTCAAAAAGCCTTTTTGCATCATCATTTGTTCCATAACGCGGTGCGACCTTGTAATAGTCTGTGACATCATAACCCGCATCGCGGAAGGGTGAGTCGTAAAACGGGTTAAGCCAGATGGCTGTCACTCCAAGGCTCTTTACATAATCGAGTTTTTCTATTATTCCTTCGAGGTCACCTACTCCATCGCCGTTTGAGTCGTAGTAAGTCTGCGGATATATCTGGTAAAAGACGGCATTATCGACCCATGAAGGGCTTGGGGGTCTCACGGCATTGCCGGTGACGGCGCATATTCCGGCAGCCTGACCTCCGGCCTGCGCGTAGATGGCTCCATTAAAAGCCAGGGAAAGAAATAAGATGGCAATTGCCATTGTGTGCTTTTTCATCTGGAACGAGGTTTGTTTTGTTTCAACGAAAATAATCCAAAATGTGAGTAATTGAAAGCTGTCAGATATTATAACCTAAAGTTTGTTTAAAAATCTGAAAAAAAGAGGCAACTTAATCATGCTGATACCATGAACATACCGCCTACAGATATATGTCCTTCCGTTTGTAGATCCTGAAAGAAGAGACAAGTAACAGAATAGATAACCCAATAAAGAAGAGGACACGCCATGGTTCGAGACCATATCCGGGTTTCATGGCATCCATGTCGGCATATTTAAACGGACTCAGATAGCCTAGTTTTGAAGCGCTCTCGGTAATTTTTGAGAGAGTATAGATGAAATACATTATCAACACCAGTCCTATGCTGAACGTGGTGATGGACTTTGGCTTCCTGATAAGTGTTGAGATGAAGAGGCCAATGGCACCAAAGAGAAGGTTAAGCAGGAAGGTATAGAGTGAAAGCACCAGGAACGGTTTTATGCCGAATGGCCCTGTTTTCACAATCTCAATTGATATAAAGCCTGCCAGGGTTGCAACGAGGTTAAGCAGGAAGACATTAAGTACAAACACTGACATCTTGCTTATGAAGACGTCGCTGCGGGTAAGAGGCCATGAGAGAAGGAAGTCGGCTGACTTCCCGTACTCCTCCTTAAGCAGGATATTGGAAGAGAGTATAATAGAATAGATGCTTCCCAGCAGCATCATATAAATCACATTATTGACAGCGTAAAACCCCAGTACAGAAAACAGGTCGTTAAAGTTTGAGACGCCCTTGAACTGAAGGGCGCTCTTGGGGATGAGGTTCATCATACCGAGCACCTTCGACTGGTTATCTATGAAGGTCCTGTACATAGACATTGTGACGGAGATAAGAAGGGTTACCACTGCCATCCATAGTAAGAGGCTCATGGCGTTGCGTCGCATCTCTCTTAAGAAAAGATTAAGGTTCATTTGCCGTGTTAAAAATTAGTTGTAATAATGCATGAATATCTCCTCGAGTGAAGGTTCTTCAACGGTCAGGTTGGCTATTTTTCTTTTAGCAAGAAGTCTTAACAGGTCGTTCATATCGCCTGAATACATGAACGACAACATATCTCCCGTGTTACTGACATCGCCTTCTGTACCGGCAATGATGAGATCCTCCATATTGTCATTCTCTCCCTTCCATATCCTGATCTTTTTGAGCTGTTTACGCCGCAGTGACTCTATGTCTTCCAGGTTGACTATCTTCCCATCCCTTATTATCGCCACCCTTTTGCACAGGAGCTGTATCTCACTAAGGATATGGGATGAAAAGAATACCGTCATCCCGTTTTTGTTTTCGGTGCGGATAAGGTCGAAGAACCGCGACTGAATGAGAGGATCGAGCCCGGTTGTGGGTTCATCCATTATCAGAAACTCAGGATTATGCTGAAGAGCCTGTATTATTGACACCTTACGCCTGTTTCCAAAAGAGAGGTCAGATACTTTCTTCTTCATATCGAGGTCGAACATCTCCGCGAGTTCATTTCGCCGTCCATTGTCATTCTTATGACCATAAAACCTCATACAGTAGCTAAGAAACTCACTGACAGTCATGTAAGGATATGCATAAGCGTCGGAGGGTATGTATCCTGTAACCTGCTTGATCCGTTTTGAATCCTTTATCACATCCATCCCCAGTATCCGTGCACTACCCCCGGAGGGAAAGATAAGGTTAAGCAATATCCTGATTGTGGTGGATTTTCCGGCCCCGTTAGGACCGATGAAGCCAAATATCTCGCCTTCGTCTATTGTAAAGCTGACATCCCCGATACCTATTGTTTTGCCATATAGTTTTGAAAGCCGGGTGATGTCAAGAACATGAGAATACATAAAACTCACAATTATTGATCAGTGAATGAATGTAAATATACAGATAAAAGAGAAAGTGACCGTAATTACTATTTGATATTGGGTCAAAGGGGGCTCCGTCAGCCTGCAACAGGAAGGGTAAACGAGATGGCTGTTTCTTTCCCGGGGGTGCTGTTAATGAAGAACTGCCCATGGTTTAATGCAATAAAGCTCCTGCACAATTTCAGTCCCAGTCCGCTCCCCTTTTCATTGCCGGTGCCAGGCGTAGAGTAAAAATCGGTCCCGGAGAGTATTTTTTCAATATTTTCTTCAGAGATGCCAGTCCCGGGGTTTGTTATTCTGATCTCAAGATCTTCCTTTCCGTTCTTTAACAATATGGATATTGATCCTTCCTGCGGGGTAAACTTCACAGCATTTGAAAGCAGGTTTCTTATTACCAGTTTTATCATTTCATCATCGGCAAAGGCAAAATGTTTTTCCTGGCTGTTAAAGTCAATGTGAATCCCTTTCTGCCCGGCCCTGAACTTAATATTGACAATATTGTCTTCGACAATGGAATTTATTTCAATCATCCGTGGGCTGTAATAAATGTGATTTCTGTTGTACATGGCCCAGTTCAGGAGGTTCTCTAGCAGGTGATATGTATACTGTGAAAGCTCTTTATGGGAGTTTAGAAACATTTTAAAGGTTGTCTCGTCAAAATGCTCCATATCCGACAGCATCTCTGAAAGATGCATCATTGTGCCGATAGGGTTGCGAAGGTCGTGGGCAATAATTGAAAAAAGCTTATCCTTTGTTGCATTAAGGGTGGTCAGGGTTTCCTCCGTTATTTTCTGCTTGTCAAAGTCTATGAACGTGCCTATTATCCTCAGTGGATTCCCGTTACTATCCCGTTCTGTCACCCTGCCTTTATCGAGGACCCATTTCCAGGCGCCGGATTTGGTTTTCATCCGGTGAATGCTTTCATATTTTTCTGTTTTGCCCTCAAGATGATCATTAAGCCTTTTCATTACATCCTCCAGCTCATCGGGGTGTAACCGCTCCTTCCAGTCGGTGAGATGGTTCTTCAGATCCTCGCTCTCAAACTCAAGTATCTTCTTCCACACATCATTTACATATAGATGATGTGTGACAAGGTCATAATCCCACAATCCCGCCTCAGTGTTTTCAATTGCCGCTTTTAACTGCAACTCCCTGTCTGATAGCTGATTCTGATAACTCAATCTCTCAAATGTATTTGAGATAATACCTGACAGGGTCCGGATTAGTTCAATTTCGTTTTCATCCCACACCCTGCACCGGGCACACTCATCAAAGCCTATGAAACCAAAAGGAACACCACCTGAGAACAGCGGTACGACAAGTAGTGACTTGACATCTCCGGGGGTTAAGAATGATGCTACATTTTCCGGCAACATATCTTCGCTGATTGAGTAAACATCATCTTTAGGTTTAATGATGTCCTTAAAGTACTGGATGTACTTATACGGAGACTCACCCATATTCTTCCTGAAATCCTCAATACCGTCATTGCACCACTCATATGTGCATCTTGTCACTGCCCTCTCCGTGTCGTATTCACATATATATACACGTGCCACACCCAGGTGCCTGCCGATCCTGGCTATCACCTCCTGAAACTTGTTTTCATTGGGGCGTACATCAATCATACTGAGAGAAATATCGGCCAGCAGTTTCTGCTGCTCAATATTTTTCTGAAGCCTCTTCTCCGTCTCCTTCAGTTCGGTGACGTCAATTGCTGATGTGAGGACATATGAATGGGTCTGTATAAATATTTTCGACAGTGAGAAGAGAGTCTGCAACTGGGTCCCGTCCCTTTTTCTCATGATCACCAGCTCGCTTTCAACATTACCCTGTCTCCTGAAGGCATCCGAAAAATACTCTCTCAGGTTATAATCCCAGAATGCATTGATATCCAGCAGGCTTTTCCCGATGACCTCATCGCGTTTGTATCCCAGCGCATTAAGGAATTTCTTGTTTGCATTTACGATCTTACCTGTTCGCAGTTCGGAGAGGCTCATCAGCGAGTCGTTATTATCAAATACGCGGTAAAATTTCTCCTCGGAGAGCGAGAGCTCAGAAAGGTTTCTGCTTATGCCAAAAAGAACATCCTGCCCGTTCCATTTGCTGTAATTTATCTTTGTCTCAACGGGAACATGATCACCGTTTTTTGCCAGCAACGGAAGAGGACAGCTTTTCCTTTTGCCTGCAAGCATGTCGGCAACGATTTTTGCGGCCTGCTCACGGTATTCAGGCGGATGAACAGATAATACACTTTTATCCAGGAGCTCCTCTCTCTGATAGCCAAGATCATTAATAACAGCATCATTTACATCCAGTATATTCCCCTTCAGGTCGAGGATAAAAAGGAAGTCTCCTATTGCATTAAACAGGTTGTTAAAGTTTGTGGTTTGATGCCCTGTGTTTTCAGATTTCATATTCCTCAACATTACAAATCCCAGGTTTGAAAAATCCGACCGGATCATTAAGGCCAGTCACACAAAAAAATCATCGTTCAAATCCGCAAGATTGTATCAAAGAATGCATTCTGCTGCCACCAAATTTACTATTCCGACATTATAAAGATAGGTTATTTTAAGATCAAAAGGAAGAGCAAAAGGCTCAAATTTATCTGGAATCGTGCAAGTTAAAGGCTGTTTTATGAACCAATGACTATTTTTTTAACTTTACACATTCAACCGGTAGCCATGATGTCAAGAGATGATTATTACAGGAGCAGAGCCTCAGAGTTTTCAAAGAAGGCGGAAATTTTACAGCGAAGGGAGAACAGGCTCTCACTGGCGCGGCTGATGACATTCATTGGCGCCTTTCTTTTTTTTGTGCTTCTCTTTTCCATCAGTGTCTTTATTTCAATAACCGTTCTTGTTGCTGGTCTCTGCCTGTTTGTGGGTGTTGTCCTGAGGCACATCAGGACCCAGAGACTGAAGGATTATAACAATTACATGGCAGCCATCAACACGCTTGAGGCGGAGTGCATAAACGGGAAGTTCAGCAGTTATGCCGACGGTGCCGGATACATTTCACGGGAGCATCCCTATTCATATGATCTTGATATTTTCGGTCACGCCTCACTGTTCCAGTATCTGAATCGCACTGCCAGCCGGCCGGCCTCGGACATGCTTGCTGCCTGGCTCAGCAATGCTGCAACAGCTGCAGAGATCAAGGCGCGTCAGCAGGCTATTGAAGAGCTAAAACCAATGATCGATTGGAGACAGGAGATGATGACCCTGTGCTATGAAAACAAAAACGGAGGAGCTGATCCTGAGTCGCTCCTGGAATGGCTGAATAGCAAGAGCATCTTTGAAAACGGCAGCAGGCAACGTGCTATTTCCATAATGCTTTCCATCCTGGGGCTGACAACCACAGCGCTGGTTCTCGCCGGCATGCCGGCAGCACTGCTGGGAACAGCTCTCACAATAAACTTCATCTATTATTTCACTCAGCAGAAACGTATATCAAAGCTTCACCTCAAGGTGACCCGTTCAACCGAGATGCTTGAGACTTATGCGGGTATCATTAAAATGATAGAGAACGGGTCATTCAGCAGTGACAGGCTGACAGGTCTTCGCAGCAGGCTCGTCTCAACAAACCGTGCCTCAGAGTCCATCAGGAGGCTCTCAAAACTTGTCAACCGGCTCGACACAAGGCTTAATGTACTGGTCTCAGTGCCTCTCAATGTCTTTTTCTTCTGGGACATCCATGTGTGTCTTGCACTGGAGAAATGGAACCGGAAGAATGCAGCTGAGGTCCCACGGTGGCTGGATGCCATGGCTGAGTTTGAAGTCATCTCGTCATTCAGTAACATGGCATTTAACAACCCCGACTGGGTGATGCCCGTCATCAATGAGGATTATTTTGTCCTCAGGGCTGTTGGGATGGGTCACCCTCTTATTGCTGTACAACAAAGGATAAACAACGATATCACCCTTGAGGGCCGGGGTCATACGGCACTTATAACAGGCTCCAACATGTCGGGCAAGAGCACATTCCTGCGCACATGCGGTATAAACACCGTGCTGGCACTGACAGGAAGCGTGGTGTGTGCCTCGTCATTTACAGTCTCACATGTGCAGGTTTTCTCAAGCATGCGCATATCTGACTCGCTTGAGGAGAACACATCATCGTTTTACGCCGAGCTGAAAAGACTGGCAGCGATAATAAAAGAGGCCGAAACAAACCACGGAGTATTCCTCCTGCTGGATGAGATACTGCGCGGCACAAACTCAAATGACAGATACACGGGATCGGTGGCGCTGATACGTCAGCTGACAAGCTACGGCTCCGTCTCCATGGTTGCCACACACGATCTTAAGCTGGCAGATCTCTCGGAGGAGATGCCGGACAAAATAGACAACTACCACTTTGACGTAAAGATCAACGGTGAAGAGTTGTTCTTTGACTATAAGCTTACAAAGGGTATATGTACAAGCCTTAATGCATCGATACTGATGAAGAAGATGGGGATAAGAGTTTAAAGGCTAAAGGCTAAAGGCTAAAGGCTAAAGGCTAAAGGCTAAAGGCTAAAG
>Ga0116171_10003263_pt1 | contig 15040 bp, 14 predicted proteins | sample AD_JPNHW2_MetaG_FD_89798 | JGI IMG/M metagenome (GOLD analysis project Ga0116171, IMG submission 89798) | Active sludge microbial communities of municipal wastewater-treating anaerobic digesters from Japan - AD_JPNHW2_MetaG | ecosystem: Engineered > Bioreactor > Anaerobic > Digestate | place...
ATTATCACTAAGTTACACCTACGGTTATCTAGACCATTTTCATTTATGTGGTGTACTATTTCATTCCTATTAAGTTTTCTACCTATCCAATACTCCATTAACACTCTATGTAATGATGTCCCATTTAGCGTAACATACCTCTCATCACGATTTTTATAGGTCCTTAGTTGCGCGTGTATAATACCACAACTATAGGATTTAGTTGGAAAGGTATAGTTTATTGCCATAATACACTCTTCTTTAGAATCTACAACAGCACCGCCAGGAAACTTAATATCTGTGGCAACATCCTTTACTTTCATATACCCCATCTACTACCTCACTTGTATCTGGCCTTCTGCGGGGCCTGTATTTATTGCTACTACCTACACTAAGCAAGATCCGTGCCACCAGGAACCGCCTTATTTATATAGCATATTAAATGTCCCTAATGTTCCAAATGTCCCTACAGGAACACTTTAATGTCCCTACAGGCACATTATTTATTTTACGTCATCTTGACCGTTACTTTTGTGGCAGAGCAGATAGCCGTGTCAGGCGGCCCAACTTTTTCTTACATAACTATTATACTATAAAATTCCAGGTTGTCAAGCGATCTCTGCATCTTCTATAAAAATAGTGTTAGTCCCGTCTAACATTTGATTACACGGTTAATCACCAGCAAATGAGTACCTTTCTTCCTTATATACAATTATACAGATAACTGTATATTTGACACGCCAAAGAAGTATATTCTAAGTATAGGCAGAAATAATTAACCTAGGAGGCAAGTATGGACGAATGGAAATCTTTTGATCCGGCGGCAATGCGTAAAATACTTTATGATACATCTATGTTATCTCTTTATGTAGACGCGGTACAAAGCGCTACCAAACCCACGATACCTGCTAATCACATTGTGAATGATAAATGGTTAAAGGCCAGAGATATGTATGCTCAGGGTTATTCTCTTGCTAACATAGCCAGGAAGACAAAGGTAGTACGATCTACCGTACAACTTTGGCAGGACTCAGATTCTGTCGATTGGAATATATTACGTTTAAAGTATCAGCAATTATCTGCAGCACACTCTATGTATTCGCACGTCCAATCCCAATTAGAATCCGGGTCACGCATTAAAGCAATGGTAGATGAGATACTGGATGAATCTGTTATGTTACCATTTAAGTCAAAGGGAGAAGCCATTAAGATGGCCCTGGAGTTAGACGACAGAAGAAGATTAATAGAGGGAGTAAAGACCAGCAAGGATGTAGTAGTTACGCTAACCTCTCTTATCAAAGCCCAGCAGATAGTAAACGCTGAGCATCAGGTAGTAGACGAAGATAAGCCAGAGGATTTAAAATAATGTCTACTCAAGCCACGTCAATAGTACATGTAGATACCAATACAATTAACATCCAGGCCTACGCAGAAGAATTTCTACGTTACGCTAAAGATCCCTGGGAGTTTATTGCTAATCAGATAAAAACATTTGACGCGGAAAAATCTGCTTTTAGATACTTCGCTCATTTCTCCGGAGCAGACACCTTACCCACCTTCAGAGACGAAGTAAAGAAACTAATATATACCATAGACCAGCACAGAAAAGATAACCGTACCACCCTGACTCCTGATATACTTATAGAGAAGTCCAGGCAGATGTACGCCACCACCGCGATACTGGCTTATTTAGTTTGGTGTTTACTATTTGTAGACAATATACAGATACTAGTAACTTCAGAAAAGGAATCCAAGATAGACCGTAAGGGAGATTACAATTCCCTATTAGGCCGTATAGAGCAGATGATATTAATGTTACCTCAATGGTTACAACCAGAGAAGACAGACATGATCAGGAATCATATGACTATAGGTATCAAGTCAAGAAACTCTATGATAACAGGAGACGCCGGCGTTAACCCCGGGCGTTCAGGACAGTATCACATAATAGTAAACGATGAGTTTGCCTTCCAGGATTTTTCAGAAACAAAGATGGCATCAGAGTTCGCGTCAGCAAAAGGAGTTATATTATATGTCTCCACGCCTAATGGTAAGAACAACGCCTTCTTTCGTATCAGACAGCAAGCGGCACTAGAACAAGGAAGGACTAAACTCATAACCTGGCACTGGTCATTACGACGCACCCAGGAGTGGTACGAGCATAAAAAAGTAGAGTATATAGATCCAGCACAGTTAGCACAAGAGCAGGATATCTCCTATGAGGGATCAACTCAGCACAGAGCATTCCCTGGATTTATAACTGCAGTTAACTCTGCTGGTCTATCTCTACAACATCTACCAGGAGACAACTATATATTCATGGACTTCGGGTGGAACCATCCCACAGTAATACTATTTGTTCGAAAGACCAAAGACAACTTATACATATATGATATGCAAGCAGCATCAGAGACACCGGTACAGACGCACGTACAGGAGATGTTAAAGAAGATGGCTGCCTATAACTTATCCCCCAAAGATTATAAGTTCTATGGTGACCCTTCAGGATCCTCACGTTCCAGGGAAACAGGAGAAACCTCATATGACTTATTCGCCCAGGAAGTAAAGAAGCAGGCAGGTACATCTATTACTATCAACCAGGCAAATAATAAGGTTAAAGAGGGCATAGAGGCGGTTAACAAAGCATGTATAGATCACACGCTGACCATTGAAGCAAAGTTAACTATAGTGATAGACGCCCTCAACGAAGCATCCTATGCAGTGAACACAAGGGGAGAAATATCCTCAGATAAATATAGGGATGACTGGACAGCAGATTATTGTGATACAGTAAGGTACGCGGTAAACACTCTGCTTACCATAAAACCCGTTCAAGCCACCAGAGTAAGAAATACTTCAATGAGCACCTTTACGGGACTCTAAATAAGTATATTTTAGAGTATAGGGACCAAAATTTAAGGAGGTCAGTAACATGGCAGACACATTTCAGGTAAAGACGAACGGACTCAATAGTATACACCTATCAGGAAAGGTAGTAGATGTTTCCGCCCAAGAGAATGGTACGCGCAGGGTAACTATCTCTGTTAACACAAAGAAGTCAGGTAACGGTAAGTTTAATATTAACTGTAAGGTACCCGATGGCCCCAAGGTTCCAGTTAAAGATGAGTTCATTCATGTGTTTGGTAACTTACGCTACTCAGAAGATAAGCAGACGTACAAGGTAATAGCAAGTAACTTCTCGTACATAGGAGATTCAGAGATTAACCTAGTGTACCTGGAGATGACACTCTTAGACAGACCCAACGCTAACCCAGACGGATCCTATAACTTAACTATGAGTGGCTTTAATATCTCCAAAGTAGGCCAGGTGTTCACTCTGCCAATAGTAGTAGTAATCTCTAAGCAGCAGTATATGGAACTCTTCAGAATGCTCAGAAAGTATTCCAGGTATTTCATAGAGGGCTCCATATACAAAGATGGCAAGGAACTTAAGGTATCAGCGCTGCATATTAAGTCAGCGGATGGTATCATGTTTGATATTCCAATAAACCCAACAGAGGTGACAAATGAAACTAATGACTAAGGAACAGGCACGTAGAAAGTTTGACGAAGCAAGGAATCACTGGACATCTCTATTTGGCTCAGTGTATGGAGATTGGACAAACTTATATGCAAGTATAAGAGTCCCCGCGCCTGGTACTGCTAAGTGGCGCTCTAACCTTTTCATCCCGCTTGTTTTTTCATTTATACAAGAACAACTTCCCAAAGATTGTGATACGCTATTTGGTAATGGGTCATTCTATTCCATGTTACCCAGGAAGCAGGGAGACAAAGAAGCCAAGCAGGCAGAAGCATACAGGAAGATGATATCTTATTACCTGGAGAAAACAGGAGCATACACTCAGTTCTTTGGAGCCGTATTAGAAGCAGAGAAGTTTCCATTGGGCTGGGTGCAAATGGGCTGGAACTACACGAAGGAACAAAGGGAATATTATAACATACAAGAGGGAGAAGTAGTTACGCTCCCAGAGGAAGTAGTAACAGATGAACCTATAGTAACCTGGAGAGCATTTAACACTGTATTCCCTGACCCCAAAGCAGTATCAAGAAAGTCCATGGAATACGTAGCATGTGAGTGGTATGTATCAAGGGATGACCTTAACGCTTATCTTAAAACCAAGTGGGCCCATAAAGATACCATTAACTCCATGCTCAAGAATGCTGATGCGGAGAAGTTTCTTATACACGGAGTGTATTCACGCAACGAGATTATCTGGCTATCCCCGGAAGGTAACATTATCAGGCAGCATTTAACAGGCAGCAAGAAAGGCAGCGTACCTTTTTATTTTGTTACCAAGATAGCCCAGCCAGATTCAGTTTACGGAGTAGGCCTCGTGCAGATATTAGGTGATCTTAACAAGTGGGCCAATTTGATCGAAAACCTTAAGAACGATAACCTTATGCTTACAGTTAACAAGATATACCAGAAGAAACGTTCAGCAGAAGATGACCCTGAGGATCTCATATTAGATCCTGGGAAGATAGTAGAACACGGAACAGAAGAAGAGTTTATCAAAGAACTCCCTATGGGCCAAGTAGATCCTAAAGCATTTGCTGAACTTGAACGTATCATGGCAGTTATGAATAAACTGGTAGGATCAGCAGCGGGTATAACCACGCCAGAGGATCTAGGAAGTGTTAATAACCAGACAGCAACAGGCGCAGTTATCCTTGCTGAAGAGAACGCCCGGAGATCAGCGATGTTTGCGAAGTATAACAAAGAGAACTTCCTGGAACCATTACTCCGCGATCTCCTGGAGTTAATACAGACATATGCTCCTAAGGCCACAGTAGAACGCGTACTGGGTGAGGAGGAAGCCAAGAGTTTCCTGGCAGAAAGAGCCAACGAGGATATTGACTCCAATTATGATATTATCATCACTGGTGAAGATGCTGCTTACTCGCGCTCCTTAGAGATGCAGAAGATACAGTTAGGTATGTCTCTTCTGTCTAATTTGGGAGATAAGGTAGCAGGTAACTTAGATACCATGTTAATCGCTAAGAGAGTTGTGCAGTTAACAGGCATGGATAAGAACGTACTGAAGGAACCTACACCTGAAGAGCAGGCCCCTATGGAACCAGAAGCGGCCCCAGAGCCCACTCCTGATGTCATGCTGACACCTGAGCAGGTAGCACAAGCGGCCACCATCCTAGAGAAGTCCCCTGAGGAAGTAGTATCAGAGATTAAGGCCCAGGGAGCCCAGAGTATCATAGCCCAGGTAAAAGAAAAAATAAATACACAAAAAGCACCAGAGGCCGTTTAATTTAAGTATATTCATAGTATAAGAGACACCAGGAGGCAACATGCAACACGGTAAACGAATAGAGGTAATCAACCAGCAGAAAGTTAGTGTTCTTCTAAAGGCCCTAGATGAGGAGTACGAAGTAATGATTAAAGGATATCTCTCCTCACTCATAGAAGCAGACGTAAACTTAACCCAGATACTACAGGGTAAGATAAGGGGAATACAAGAGGCACAATCCGCTATACGCGGTTATATCAAACTTCAGGAGGCATTAAATGGATGATCAGAAAAGTAATGTTGACTTGATAGCAGAAAAGATAGACGCGGGAATGGACATGACGACGGATGAACTAGGTATCGCTTTAGCCCACTCCGCGGAACTGTTAGAGAAACAGAAAATGGAAGAGGAGGAATAATCATGAGTGAAAACGTGATCATACCTCTTTCATCAGAACATATAAGAATGCTTGGTGGCTCTGAGGAACACATAGCAGCCGCTAAAGCCCAGGAAGATAAAGAAGCCCAGGAAGCCCAAGCAGCAAAAGTTGAGCCCCCTGCACAAGATAAGAAACAGGATACTAAGCCAGTAGAGTCCAAGGAAACAGTCCCGTCAGAGACGGCAGAGGTTCCCGCGGCAAAAGAAGTTCCTGTTACAGCACCAGCAACAAAGAAAGAAGAGTCAGCACCTATGGCTCATAAGTTTGAAGAAGTTATGGATGCTCTGAACAAAGAGATCACTACTTACACAGACGCGGAAGAAAAAGCGATAGTTGACGAACAACTCGCTAAGGTTATAGATGAAAAGTTTGATACTTACAAGACCCTCTCAACCAAAGAATTGGCTGAAACACTTATGGCGAGAGCGGAGAAGGCAGCAAAGGTAATCATTGAGGAAAAGAGGGCAGTTAAGGCCAAGGAAGCAGCACTTGCGGTGAAAACGGAGGAAGCCCAGAAGAATCTTAAAGAGGTAAATACATTTGTTTCACCTAGCGCACTAAGTCCTAATTCAGCAGACGAAGAGAAAGCATTACTTAAGCGTGCTGAAAATGGCGACGATGAAGCGATAAGTGAACTCTTTAGTAGGCGTAGAAAATACACTATTAACGAGTAACAATCACTCCACGTTAACTAGGATCCTAATGATCCTACACGAAAAGGTGAATAACAATGGCTACCGGAAACACATATAACCAATCAAGCGGACTTAAGCAGTCGTACCTGAACCTGATGAAACTTGTTGCGAAGGATAAAACTCCGCTTTCAAGCAAATACTTCAAGAAAGGTACACGCGCAATCTCAAGGGTACATCAGTTTACTGTGGATAAGACCGTGCGTCCTACAGCAATGGCGGACGTGATCCAGATCGAAGGTGCCGCTATAACAGCGGCTGCTCCTGCGGATTTCACTCAGAACGAGAACTACGTTCAGAACTTAAGGATCGTAAAGCACATTTCAACTGTGCAGCAGGCCGTTGAATACTTTGGAGTAGATAACTATCTGTCCAAAGTAGAAGAGAAGGCATTGCTCCAGTTAGCCATAGACCAGGAATACTCAGTTATTAATGGTGTTGGCGCTTCTGGTGCTTCTGGTACTGCAAGGCAGATGAGGGGACTTGCTCACTGGGGTTCTGCATCTGGTAACACGGCAACTGCTCTTGCTTCAGCAACTGAAACAGCGGTTAACGACGTTCTGGAAGCGATGTTGCTTGACGGAACGCAGGCGGACCTGTTAGTATGTTCAACAGGTAACAAACGTAACATTGATGTTTGGACCGCGCTTGGTGCAACAAGGTTCCTTAACGTGCAGGAGAAAGAGAAAGTTGCTACGATCAATGTGTACGAAGGTTCCTTTGGCCGCATTGAATTGCTTATGCACTCTCTGTGCCCTGACACAGCAATATATCTTGTAGCCAGAGATGGTGTCAAGATGAGTTTCATGACTGAACCTAAAATCACTCCTCTGGGAAGGGTTTCAGGCGGATACGCTTTTGAAGCAGAAGTTAACTCCACACTGGAAGTAAACGATCCAGACGCAGTTGGTGTGGTTACTGTTTCGTAAGAAATAACTTAGCGGGGCCTGGGGCAACCTGGGCCCCTGCTAATATCTTAGGAGGTCAGCATGAGTAATATTATCACTAAGTCAGATGGTAATTGGATTAATGCCGCTATCAAAGGCGGCAGGCACTATAAAGGCCTGGAGTATCTTAGGGCCGCTCTTCCTATGGCTGTTTACAACGCCGGCATACACGCTTCAGGTGATGATAAGTTTTGGATAGGTAATGTCCTGAATGGTAAGTTCAAGGGACAGTCCCGCGCTTCCGTTTGGCAGCATAGATTTGAAAAGTACCACCAGGGAGATAAAACTCTCTACACGCTTCTCTCAATACAACCCTCAGCAAAAACTTCCCTGCATACCATACAAGCCCAGGCAGTGGCATTAGCGATAGAATCACGATGGATAGAAGATAACCTTATATAACCCAGGAGGCCATATGTCTATTGTTAAAAAAGTATGTTTCATTGCAACATCAGATGCACAAGGTATAGAACGTTACCGTCTATTTAATCCAATGTGGGCTATTAAGGACCTTGGCGTAGAAGTAGTACAACTCCCAATAGAACTCACTGACGAGTTTGCTCTCCCTGATCTCCTTAAATCATATGCTATGGAGTTAAGAGAAGCGGACTTTCTTGTAATCTGCTCCCCCATCAATTATTCAGTATTCAATAAATTTAATGAACTGGTAAAAGCCATCAATGCTGTACGTATCTTCCCCAACACGCTAAAACTCATTGCTGATTACGATGACGACCTATTTAACATAGCACCATATAACACAGCGTATAATTACTATGGGACTAAGGAGTATAACATCAAGCAGGATGATGATACTATGCTTCCTCTCTGGAAGAATGGCATGGTTTATGGGGAAACAGAATTCAATACCACCAAGAACGAACAGCACCTTGAAGACATAAGACGTATAATGCGTATGTGTTCCGGTATCACCACTACCACTGAGCGTTTAGGTGCCGTTATACGTCAGAATAATCCTAATGTATATGTTTGTCCTAACGCGGTAGATACTAATATGTGGAACCTGGAACTCCCTGAGAAACCTGAACATGACCCCAGCAGAATAAGGGTAATAATGTCAGGGGGGAACTCTCATGGTGCTGACTTTGGTTCAATAAGAAAAGGATTAGCGAAGGTAATGAAAGACCACCCTGAAGTGGACTTAATATTCATGGGCCAGAAGTATGGTACCAAAAGGGATATACCACCTTCCAGGATAACACATATACCTTTTGCTGCTGATTACGATGAGTACGTTGTTAACATGTTACTCTCGGGAGCAGATATTGGCATATGCCCCTTAACTGACGAGGAGTTTAACTACTCCAAGTCCCCCATTAAGTGGATAGAGTATGGGGCTCTAGGTATCCCTGCAGTAGTAGCAGAAACTATGTATGGTGATCATGTTCAAGATAACGTTAACGCTCTTGTGTATGATAACTCTGAACTTCATAGGGAGCACTCCTTTTATACGAAACTCACCTCCCTGGTAGAAGATATTAATTTAAGAAAATCTATAGGTACAGCCGCTAAAACTAGGGTAGAGAAAGTATATTCACTAGTAGAGCAGGGTAGAACCTACCTAAGCATACTGGAACAGATAAAAGACCCCAAACACTCTATAGTGAGGTTCTAATGAACGGACAGCAAAGAGTAACTCTAAGGGATAAAGATAACAATACCAACGTAGCGCGGGTAACTCCTGAAGGCGCTATTTCTACGAGTATAACCAGTGTTAATCCTGTAGATGGTAAAGAGTATACAGTAAGTGTTGATACTGTTGGAAGTATGCACGTTGGCTTATTTGATGATAAAGGCAATCAGGCAGACGTATTTGAAAACTCATTGGCAACAGGTGATTTAATTCATAAATTAACCCATGACGGGGAATGTTTTTTTATAGCAAATAGGATATCTAACTTTGCTATTGGCGGTACGATAGTTTATGGGATAAGGGTTGGAAACGATTCAGGAGAAACGGATTCAGGGCTTCATATGCGCCTTGATTCAAATGTTGAAGGCGGAGTTTTAGTTGAGGTTTTAGTAACGGACGATTTTACGGGTGGAACACTTGTTACACCAAGGAACCTTAACGGAAACTGCGATGCCATGATTAATCCAACAGGCACATTAAAAAAAGAAATGGTTAGCACATTTTCGATAACGCCATCTGGAATAGGGACTGCGGTTGAGTGGGATTCATACGAAATAGGCGGGGCAGGAACTAACCAATCGAGATCACAGGCAACATCTCAATCACTTGAAAAAATTTACCCGGCGGGCAAGAATTTAATTTTAAGGTTTACGTCTATTAGTAATAATACAAGATTAAGTTATAAATTGATAATGTACGAACATGAAATTCAAGCCAGAGAATAATTAAAGGAGCGCACATGATAAAAAGAATACTTTTAACCTTAATACTTCTATTAACCTCAGTAACACTTATGGCTTCATCCTGGAATACTCTAACAACCGCAGCATCATTTGCTACCAGGTATAAAGCAGCATCTGTTGTAGATGGATCAACGATGTATATATTATCTGGTGCAAGGGGGGCTACGCTTTATAACGATGTCTATTCTTCTACTAATGGTATAGATTGGGTCGCCAAAACAAGAAACGCAGAGTTTGGACCACGCTACGGGGCTATGGCACTTAACTATGATAGTAAACTATGGATAATAGGTGGATATGCTGCCGAAGAGTTTCCTAATGATGCTTGGTACTCCGCAGACGGTGTAGAGTGGACCGCTGCTACGCGCAATGCTGCCTTTACAATGCCCATAGGTGGGGCAGATGCTTGTGTTTATGACAACAAGATGTGGTTTGTAGATGGCGCCAATAAGCAAGTATACTACTCAACAGACGGTGCGGATTGGACAGCGGCTACCCTTAACGCTGAGTTCCCGGATAGTACAAACCCAAGGCAACTTGTTTCCTTTGGCGGCAAGATGTGGCTACTTGGCCGGCATACAGAAGTGTGGACCTCTACCAATGGTGCTGCATGGACACAGGTAGCCACAGGTAAAACAGAACTACTTTCAGCAGATATCATAATTCCTAAAGCAACAAAACTATACGCGGTAGACACTAATAACCAGGCAGTATATAGTTCTACAGATGGCATCACCTGGGTACCTGAAGTTTTAACAGTTAATATGAGTTCCAGGACTAATGCTGTTGCATGGTTAATTTCTAACAGGATCGTAGTGGGGTCTGGTGCGTTCTTTGGCATATATAAGAATGATGTTTATATGTTGCAGGAAATAGCAACTCCTACTCCTACCAGGACCAATACTCCTAAGCCGGCTAAGACCAATACTCCTGCCGCCACAGCAACTATTACTCCAACGAAGACAAACACCGCAGTAAACACGCCCACAAACACAAAGACAGTTACCTCTACTATGACGCTTGTAGATACTGCAACAAACACAGAGACAATTACTCCTACATTTACTATCACATTAACATGGACAGCAGAAATAGAAACTGAAACATACACGGTAACTGATACACCTACTACATATTTATCACCAACAAACACTCCGGTGGTAACGGCCACATCTATTCCTACAACATATGTTAACTTCCTGCACTATTCAGATTGCTTATCCTGTGGTAACTGTAGTTTTGTGCTTGAGTGGAACACCATAGTTAATCCTGTATGGCCGGTATTGTACAGGGTATATTATTCAGGTGACTATTCTTACTATGAGGATGTAAGGGCATCCCAAAATGAAACAACCGCCCCTGGCAGGATGGTATATACTCTAAAGAATCTTAAGTGGGATACAACTTATAATATTACCGTGGCTACATTTTATGAGGATCAGCCATATTCGTCCACATCAAACGCTATAGCCATAAGTTGCTTTGAAACTCCTACGGCTACTAGTTTTGAAACATACACACCATCACATACACCAACTGCTGTGTGGACTCAGCAGAACAGTATGGCGATACAAGTCCCTACTCCTGAATGGACACAGGTAATACCGCCAACACAGATACCTTATCCTACTCAGATACCATATCTTACACAGATCCCTATTCCCACAGGTGTAGCAATTATAAGTGAACCCACTCCTGAGTGGACACAGGTAACTGATGTAAATGTAACTGTTGCATTTCCTACACCAGCGTGGACACAACAGAGCAGTATGGCTATCCAGTTCCCCACACCAGAATGGACACAGGTAACTGATGTAAATGTAACTGTAGCGTTCCCCACACCAGAATGGACGCAAGTCCAGCCGCTGGCGACTGTTTGGGTATATATGATTAACTGGCCCACACCTATACCTACAGCCACATACACAGCCACTACAGCGTCTACTGCTACGCCAGCCATAACATTGACCAAAACCACAGAGGGACTGATAAAATATGAGGATTTTGAAAATGGAACGGCTGGCGCAGATTATAATAATATAGTATTTACCACTAAAGCAAACGGCTGGAAGTACGCGGCTAAACCTGGTTCTGCTACATTATCACCTCTTGGTAATATATCTATTGCTCCAAACGGTGCCACGTCATATCTGCGGGTCTCTAATACACCTAACAACTCACAGTTTAGGGTATCTGGATGGGCGTATCTGGCGTCAAATTGTGATTTGTGGTTTCATTACCCTAATGCAAAAGGTTTTGATTGGATATCGTGGAACTCTACCATCAAAATGGACACACAGTCATTATTAATAGGAGGTAGTACGAGTAGCCCTAATGCGGAATATCTTAACGTCTGGTGGTTTATTGATACATACATATCTGATGCCTCTGCTACAGGGCAAGGATATGGTAGTCAGAATGGGTTGTACTATTCTTATCTAAATACACATACATACACAGGTACATCCCTAAGAGGTGGTATTAGTAGCCGTTACGTATATGCAGATAATAACGTAGGGTATATTGATATAGCGGCTTCAACAGGAAACTATACTACACTATACTATGACAATCTCTGTGTATCTACCAATAGATATGTGACATTTGCAGGATTATCTCCTGGTGTGCGTGTATCTCTGGTTCATCCTACATACCTTAATACTATGCGAACCACTAACCCAGCAGGTGGAAGCATTGAATATAGTTCACAGGTTAAATCCATCATAGGTGAAACCACCTGTGCGATTGATCTTATGGGATTACCACCAGGCACACCTGTAAAAATAAAGTTATCCAGAGGTGCTTGGGTATGGTATAGTGATGAAATAACAAATATATATGGCGGCGATATATGGACTTTCAGCGGGTTATAATCTATTATTATTATAAGAGGTGAAATATGCCATTAAATAAGAAAGGCAAGAAAATAATGAGACAGTTAAAGAAACAGTTAAAGAAACAGTATGGGACTCCCTTAGCCAAGAAAGTGTTTTATGGAAAAACGCTCTAACATTCTTAAGCCATTATTTTGAAGCGGGGCTGTACAATCCACAGGTACTGTAACTCCCACACCAATTTATACACCAAGTACTCTTTGGAAGCCGGAGTAAAGTATATTCATAGTATGAAGATAAAATAAGGATGGTGAGCATATGGCAATATATAACGGATCAGCGCTAGACATAGTAAATGCAGTATCTCTGAAGGTTAATGGTATACCTGCAGATAACTTAGCAAGGCCTACTAAAGCAGAGATACTTGCTGAGGTAAATGAGGTTACACGTACAACCCTATCCCGGAAGAACTGGGATTTCCTGTTTAAAACAGACAACATCGCTAATTATACACTACTTGGTAAGAACCAGGCGCTTTATAGGCCTTATGCTGGTTCCCAGTTAGTTTCCCACTCAGCAGGTACAGTAGGTCAGGAGGATTACTATGCTTATGACATAACTGCTAATGCAGCGGCTTTGGGTGGTGATCTCTGGTGCTTGGACGCGGCTGTAGTATCATTACTTGCTGGTGGTATAGGTTCAGTATATGGTACTGTTACGCTTATGCTTTGCAAAGGTACAGGAGCAGGTGTTCCTGATACTGCTAATCCTGTAGCCACTAAATCCTTCGCCATTGTGGATAACTTAATCACAGATTACTATGGTGCTACTCTAGATATCTCTTCAGCCACTGATGTAACATTCTCATTCACTCAGGATACCCTGGATTCAGTTATAGTTAAACCAGGACAGGCGTTCCTTGTTATGAAAGTGGCTTATACCACAGGTTCCACAACTTACTTAGATGCTCTTTGCGGTACAGGTGGAGATTACTCTTATTCCAGGATCAATTCAGCAACCTGGACCTTAAAGCAGAATACTAATTTCCAGGTAAGGATAGACATACAGCCCGCTACTTTCATAGTTAACAAAGAAGGGATCCTTACGCTCCCCGCAGATGTAGAGGTTCTTAAGATGCTTTACGTTGGTACCTTCTCTGCTCCCACTGAAACTATTGCAGAGTATATGAGCACCAAAGCCATGATGGATAAAGCAGGACAGCCATGGGGCTCCTATTTTAAGTATGATATAGACATTGCTGGTAATAAACGTATCTATATAAAGGGTGCCACGGACAACGTCACTTCCTTTAACATAATATATAAAAAACAGCCCACACTCTTAGTTAATGACGCTGATCTATCTGACATACCTGCTAACTTCAGGGATATGTTGGTATACAAAGCAGCATATAACTTCCTGTCCCGCGGATATGGAGAACAGGATGCCGGTAACCTTCAGGCACTTCTTACTGACTTTAATGCACAGTATCTTGCTATGCGCGAGGAATGTTTACCCAAGAAGTCGTCTTGTTTCGCATTAGCACAGCAGGGTGGTACTCCTAATACAGAAATGAACACTTATGAACCTAACTCATGGAGCCAAGGGATCACACCTTCTGGTTATGACAAACGATACCTATAATGGAGGCCTATAATGCCTAAGAATAAAAAGGTAATTGCACTTAAGGGATACAAACCTGGCTTAGTTATAGATGCTCCTATTACTGCTAATCCTGGTTATACTATATTTAAAAATTTCCTGGTAAATGAACTTGGACTCCTTACAAAGCGTAACGGGTGGCAGACACTTATAGGATACGGTAATAGCAATCTATATAATGGGTGCAATATAGTACCCGTGTTTGATAACCCTGATGTCCCAACTGGTGCTTTACCTTGGGATATTGGTGCAGACAAAGTGTTCCTACACGCGAAAACTATTCCTACCACAGTAGATGGCAAAGTGTACAATGACGTGCATATACTCCACGCTCAGAGAGGCAAGTTACCTAACAATGCTTATTCGCCGTCTTCTATGATTGTTAAAACGATACTTAGGAAGATATCTGAGTCCCAGTGGAACATAATATCTTCTACTGTAATATCTCCCCCTATGGCTACGGCATGGAACATAACTGCTACCAGGAATGGCTTCTTACCTTCAGGTAACACTAAAGCAGTAGACACCAATGATAACACTTATATCTTTGATGGTTGGAGAGATGGAGATACTTGCAATGCTGTTATGCAGTATAACTGGTATCTGCCTAAACATCTCCATGAATCACCTATTTATCCCGGGTATTACACAGCAGACACAGATAGCATTTATAATGTATCTGTAGGCCGTGAGACACCTATCAGGATAGAGGTAGTAACTACTACAGGCCCAAAAGTGACCAATGATAAGACATCTCCTGCCGGCTATATATTATACTACTGGTATAAAGTATTGCCTGTATATTCATCAGGGGCTGTGGGAGAA
>Ga0116171_10003266_pt1 | contig 15034 bp, 13 predicted proteins | sample AD_JPNHW2_MetaG_FD_89798 | JGI IMG/M metagenome (GOLD analysis project Ga0116171, IMG submission 89798) | Active sludge microbial communities of municipal wastewater-treating anaerobic digesters from Japan - AD_JPNHW2_MetaG | ecosystem: Engineered > Bioreactor > Anaerobic > Digestate | place...
CCCGGCGAGCCGATTATGTCGCCGCCGCCGTGGCCAGAGTGCGCCTGCCTCTGAGATGAGGTGCCGGCCGCGGCGACAGCGAATTGCACCTGATTGTCACGGCCGAAGTGCGGGACACCGGCCAAATCGTCTCGAGCCGGCTCACTCAGGCCGGCGCCGGCTTCACGCTCAATCTGCGGCTGCATGGCCGAATCCCAACTCAAGTCAACGGCATCCGGCGCTTTCGCCGAGTCGATTTCCGGCGCAGTTCGTCCGTCCGCCATCTGCCACCTTGAGGTGAATTCCACCCGCTGGAAAGCCGCTGGCAATGGCGGAAGTCCGGGTTCGGCCAGTGCCTCATCTCCGGTCTCGACATCCGAGTCCGTCGTGGCGGCAGTTTCGGCCACTGCCGGCGATTGGGCCTCGACGCCGAGGCTGCTCCAAGGGAAAGTGAGCCGGAGAGCAGCGGCTTCGGTGGCGGGTGTTTCCCCGCCCATCAGGATCAGCGGGCTCGCGTTGCCGGCGTCGTCGTCCAATTCACCGCGATCGCCAACAGCGCTGTCCCCTGGGCAATCGGGTGAGCCGGGATCAGGACATGCTGCCTTTGCGTCGGTTTCGGCGGGAACCGGCTCCGCGGCTTGCGTCTGAGCCGCCGTGACGTCACTCACAGTAACTGGCACAGACACCAGGCGCGCCAGTGCGGCGCGGCCGCGGGCCAGTTGGATTGCGCTGGGTGAATGGCTGGCTTGGCCGAAGCTCAACGCAGCCCAGATGCTGGCCCTCGACTTCCCCCTGTGATTGACCGCCGCCGCTGCCAAGCTGTTGCCAGCCGCTGGTTCCGTCTCAAGTCCTTCGGCTGCCGGCACGGCCACCCGTCCCAAAAGAGCGGTTTCCATCTCGGGCAGGAACGATACGGCAAATCCAGCCGTTGCGGCCTCGCCGGCAGAGAGCGGACCGCCGGGCAGATCCATTTCCGGGGATGCCGAAGATGCTGTGAGTAGGCCAGGTTGCACGGCTCTGATTCATGCATCCGCAGGGCCAACCGAGCCCTGGGTTGCTTTTCAACCAGTTAGGCTCGAACGGCAGGCCGCGCCGGGTGATCTCGATTCGGGATTGGCACGCCCTGGTTCGCATTTGGCGTCCCAAAGTGGGATCGAGCCCGGTGGAAAGACGGATTCGCAAGGACTTCGTTGTTGGCCCGTGGATTGCCTGTGTCATTGCCAGGGAAACGCGCGATGGATCCGCTTACCAGTACCGCCGCTGCTGGCCTCCGGTCGAGAATCGAGGCGATTGACCTGTTGTCGAACAATCTGGCCAACACCTCGACAGCCGGCTACAAAGCCGACCGCGAGTCCTACAACCTCTATATGTCGGCCGAAGCCGCCGAGGAGGCCACCGGCCTCAGCGCCCGGTCCCCGCTGGTCGAACGCCAGTGGATCGACCTCAGTCAGGGATCACTGCAGACCACAGGGGACCCCTCGGATCTGGCCCTCAGCGGAAAAGGCTTCTTCCTCGTCGATGGCCCGCAGGGTCAGTTGTTGACTCGCGGCGGCCAGATCGCGATTACCAAAGACGGCAAGCTCACCACGCGGGAAGGCTACGAATTCGCGACGGTCGAGCCGCAGCGCATCAAAGCCGATCCTTTGGTTTCCATCGAGATTGATACGGCCGGCATGGTTCGTCAATCGGATCAGGTGCTTGGACAGTTGAAACTAGTCGACTCACCCGGCCCGGCGGCGTTGTCACGCAGGGAAGGTGTCTATATGTCCCTCGACACACGCCAGGCCGCAGAGTTGACCGCCGCCTCGACCGAGGTCAGACAGGGCCACATTGAGGCGTCCAACATTGGACCGGCCGAGGCCGCCGTGCGCCTGGTCAGCATTCTGCGCCAGTTTGAAACGCTTCAGAAGGCAGTCCAGATTGGCGGCGAAATGAACCGGCGCGCCGTCGAGGAGGTTGCCAAGACGCACACATGACCGCGCCAGTTTCACCAACGACCGGTGAGGGGAGGACAACGTGATCCGAGCACTCTTCAGCGCTGCCAGCGGCATGAACGCCCAGCAGACCAACGTCGACAACATCGCCCACAACCTGGCCAACGCCAACACGGCCGGCTTCAAGATGCGGCGCGCTCAATTTCAGGATCTGCTCTACCAGACCATTACCCAGCCTGGCTCGGCCGCGGGCTCGCAGACCGTCGTCCCCAGCGGCCTGCAGATCGGACTGGGCACGCGTACCGTCTCGAACGCGATCTCGTTTGCCCAGGGCAGCTTCAGCGCCACCGAAAACCCGCTTGACATGGTGATTGAAGGCCGCGGGTTCTTCCAGGTCCGCCGCCCGACCGGCGAGATCGCCTATACGCGTACGGGCCAGTTTCACCTCGACCGCGATGGCAATTTGGTCACCATGGACGGCGATCCGCTGGAGCCCCAGATCACGATTCCGTCCGAAGCGCAAAGCATCCAAATTGCCGCCGATGGCACGGTCAGCTACACCCTGCCAGGCCAGACCAACACGCAGTTGGCTGGTCAGATCCAACTGGCGAACTTCGCCAACCCCGCTGGCCTGAACAGCATTGGGCGGAATATGTACCTGCCCACCGACGCGTCGGGCGAACCCACGATTGGCAACCCCGGCGGCCAGGAAGGTCTTGGCACCCTGCTGCAGGGCTATGTTGAGCAGTCCAACGTCAGCGTGGTGGAGGAGTTCATCAACCTGATCGTTAGCCAGCGCGCTTACGAGGCGAATTCGAAGGTTGTCAAGGCCGCTGACGAGATGTACGGCCAGGTCAACAACATGTCGAGGTAACTGGATGAGCAAGCCATCACGACCGAGCCGCGCTTTTCCCGCCATCGTCCTGCTTGTGCTGGGCCTGTTGCCGGCAGGCCAGGTCTGGCTGCGCTGGGTCGCGATGCCCGCGCTCGGTGTCGAGGCGGTCTGGGCGGCATCATTACTGGATCCGCTGGGACTGCCGCCGGGCGACTTCAGCAGTGGAGACCGGCCGTGACCAAACTGCTCGCCGCGCTGGCCATCGGTCTGGCATTGCCTGCGGCCAAGGCGGAATGCGCAAAGGTTGACTCCGGCCGGATCCTGGCACGCGACCTGGCCGTCGTGGCGCCCTCGATGGCCGGGCTCCCTCCTGACACGGTAATCGGTTTCTCCCCCAAGCTCGGGCTTGTCCGCTGGCTGGCCCCGGATCAGCTTCAGAGGATCGCGGCCCGGCACTCGGCCAGCATCGACCTGAAGGAACCTGTCTGCGTCGAACGTTTTGGGGTGCAACTCGACCCGCGGGAACTCCGGAATGCCCTGGCGGCCGCGCTTCAACGGGCCGGCCATGCGAAGTTCGCTCTCAACGTCGTCGAATACCCGCGGGGACCTCTTCCGCGGGGCGTGCTCGAGTTCTCTGCGTCTGGCCTGTCGGCGCCGCGGTCTGGAAAGCGGGAAGCGCTGTGGCGGGGGCGCCTGCGTGTGGAAGGCGGCCAGTCGGTGCCGGTGGTGGTTCGAGTCGAGGTGAGCGTCGATGCGCTCGAATTGCGGGCGGCCCGTGACTTGGCGCCGGGGCAGGTCATTCTGGCAGAAGACCTGTCGCAATCCACCCGCCCGGTCACGCCCGGCTCTGCACCGGCGCCAGTCTCGCCAAACGATGCGATCGGAAAACAGGTGCGCCGGGCCATCAGGGCCGGTGGGCTGGTTGTCCCCGAACTGTTGTCCACGCCGCCGGAGATTCAGCGCGGCGATCGGGTGCTGGTGGCAGTGGCCTCGGGCCGCGCCGCCATTGGCGTCGAGGCCAAGGCAGACAACGCCGCCCGCATGGGCGAAATGGTCGTGCTTACCAACCCGGCGTCCGGTAAGAGATTCAAAGCCTCGGTGACCGGTCCCGGCCGTGCCGCCATCCGTCTGGAGACCTCCAATGATGAAACCACTCCTGCCAAGACCACTCCTGCCAAGACCACTCCTGCTGCTGGCGCTGACCGCACTGTCCGCCCCGGCGGGCATCAAGAACAAACAGCCGCGGCCGCCGTCGGAGCTGGACCGGATCATCGCTGAAGCGGAAGCCGCAAGTTCCACGCCGCGCTCATCACCCGGTTCGCTGTTTGACCCGGCCGGCCGTTTCGCCGACGTCTCGCGTGACCTTCGCGCCTCACAGGTGAATGACCTGGTCACAATCGAGGTAGCCGACCACGCCAGCGCCATCTCACGCGGTGCCACGGCGTCCAGTCGAAAATCAAGCGCCTCGGCCAGTATCCCGGCTCTGGGCGGAATGACACGCGCGGCCGGGCCGCTGGCATCAATGGCGGAACTGGGCGGCGACCAGAAGCTCGACGGCCAGGCCGAAACCAGCCGCGAATCTGAACTGAAGACGACGCTGACCGCCCGCGTCACGCACGTTCTTCCCAACGGGAATCTCGTCATCGAGGGCCGCAAGTCGGTCGGGGTCAACGCCGAGCGCCAGGTTGTCCGCGTCCGCGGCATCGCGCGGTGGAACGATCTGAGCGGCGTTAACAGGATCAGCTCGGACCGGTTGGCGCTGCTTGAAGTCCAAGTTGACGGTAAGGGCGTGGTCAACGACGCCATTCGCCGGCCCAACTTCCTGTATCGCGTGCTGCTTGGGTTGCTCCCATTTTGACTCCGATGAGAATCCTGCTACTCACTCTTTGCCTATTGACGCCGGCCCCGGCGGCGACACCCGCCAACCCTGTTCGCATCAAGGAACTGGCAGCCATTGAAGGCGTCCGCGACAACCAACTAATCGGCTATGGGCTCGTCGTCGGCCTGAACGGTACCGGCGACAAGCGACAGACCTTCTTTTCCGCCCAAACGCTGGCGAACATGCTCGACCGCATGGGCGTCCAGGTGACGCCGACCGCAATTCTGGTGCGTAATACCGCCGCTGTCATGGTTACAGCCAACCTGCCGCCATATGCCCAGCCCGGCACCCGCATCGACATCCACGTTGCCGCGATCGGCGACTCAACCAATCTCCAGGGCGGCATGCTGCTGCTGACGCCTTTGAAAGCTTCCGATGGGCGCATCTTTGCCGCGGCGCAGGGCCCCGTCGTGACAGGGGGATTCTCAGCCGGCGGCGCCGGCAACCGGGCGACGGTGAACCACCCCACTGCCGGCCGCGTTCCGGACGGGGCGATCGTGGAACTGGCGGCGCCATCGGTGGTCGAGGGCGATTCTATCAGGCTCCAACTCCGGCACGCCGATTTCACTACTGCCGCCAGACTCACGCAGGCCATCAACCGGGCTTTCGAGGGTGGTGTCGCCAAACCCGCCAACGCCGGTCTGGTGGAAGTCTCGATTCCTCCGGCCTGGGCCGGCAGGAAAGTGGAGTTCATCGCCACCATCGAGAGCCTGACAGTCGAGGCCGACGCGCGGCTCCGCGTCGTGGTCAACGAACGCACCGGGACCGTCGTGCTCGGTAAGGACGTCCGCGTCCGGCCGGTCTCGATTCTTCACGGGAACCTGACGGTCGAGATCCAGACCACGTACGACGTCTCGCAACCAAACGCGCTCGCAAAGGGCGATACGGTCGTCACGCCGCAGGTCAAACTCGGCGCTAAGGAAGACCTGGCCAAGAACATTCAGCTTAAAGACGGCGCCACCGTGGAAGAACTTGTCCGGTCCCTGCTGGCCATCGGAAGTACGCCCCGGGATGTCATTGCGATCCTGCAAGCGCTGCGTTCAGCAGGAGCGTTGCAGGCGGAAATTGAAGTCATCTAGACACTAGGACAGGAGGATCGTCGCATGGAGGGAATACAACCGGCAATCTCCGCCTTCGACTGGCAGAACATCAGGACCGCAAAGTCAACTGATTCGCCCGAGCACATCCGCGAAACGGCCCGGCAATTCGAATCCGTGCTGCTCGGCATGATACTGAAGTCGATGCGCGAGTCCTCGGGTGCGGAAGGATGGCTTGGCGCGGGCGAAGACCAGTCGCTGTCGGGCATCTCGGAATTGGCGGAACAGCAGGTGGCCGAAGCGCTCTCTTCGGCTGGCGGGCTGGGCCTCGCCAAACTTGTTGTCGATGGGCTCAACCGCGCCAAGGCCGACGCCAGCGCCGGTTCCAACGCCGCGCCGGACGAATTCCAGAAGCTCAGATAGCCAGCGTGACCTCACTGACCCGCGCATCCGCGCTCAACCTCGTATAGGATGTTCGGTAGGAATTGCGCCATGAAACGCCGTGACCTACTGACAACCGCCGTTGCGCCAGCCGCCGGCCTCACCATCCTGAGAAGTGGAATGCTGCGGGGACAAACCGCGCCGAGCAACCGGCTCAACGTCGCCCTGGTCGGCGTCTGGGGCCGCGGCACGGCGCACTACAACTCGTTGCTGAACGAAAACGTCGTCGCCCTCTGCGACGTCAACGACCTCCGCACAAAGGAAGCCCTAGAAATCTTCCCTAAGGCGAAGACCTACTCCGACTGGCGGCGCATGCTCGACCAGAAGGACATCGAAGCTGTCGTCATCTGCACTGCTGATCACCATCACGCCTTCATCGCCAACTGGGCGCTGAACCGCGACATGCACGTCTTCTGCGAAAAGCCGCTCGGCATCTGCGTTGAAGAGGCTCGAGTAGTCCGCGCCAACTACCTGAAGCGCATCAATAAGGTCGCCACCCAGCATGGCACCCAGCGCCACGCCTACCCCAATTTCGAACGCCTCCGGGAATTGGTCATGGACGGCGCCATCGGCGAGCTCAAAGTCGTTCACAGTTGGGACAGCCGCCAGTTGCCCCGCCCCGGCTATCCCACGGCCCAGGGCCAGCCGCCCTCGTTCCTGCACTACGAGCAGTGGATCGGCCCGTCGCCCTACCATCCTTACAGCCCGCAATACTTCGGCGGGTCCAGCGGCCTGAACTGCCTTTTCTGGAACATGTATCGCGACTTCGGTGTGGGCCAGATGGGCGACATGGGTGCGCACACGATGGACCTGGTCTGGAACGTGGTTGACGCCGGCTCTCCGCTGGCCATCGAAGTCGATCACGAACTCAGCGACAAATTCAACCCGGACATCTGCCCGGTGAAACTGAAGGCCACCTTCGACCACGCAGCCAACTCCTGGCGCGGCCCCATCAAACTGGTCTGGTACCAGGGCGGCCTGAAGCCCAACAATCCGCGCGGCTTCATCGACGTCAACAAGATCGGCAACGGCGCGCTCTTCGAAGGTACCAAGGGTTCCATTCTGGCCGACTTCACCACCCGCCTCATCATCCCCAACAACGACGACGGCGATTTCACTTACTACAAGCGCCGTTCAAAGGGCGAACTCCTTCCCCTCGTCGCCGGTACTGGCCAGCCAACGCAGGCTCAGCCCCGGCCGGCTCGGCCGCAGGGACCCCGGCCCCAGGCTCCGGCTCTGCCCAAGGGAATGACCGCGATGCCCAGCGCCAACCCCACCGCCAGCGGCTTCCCCGAACTCCAGATGATGGAAGGCGGCATCCCGCCCGCGCTCGGAATGGTAAATCCCAACATCGAACCGATCCTTGCCGCGCAAAAATCGGGCCAGCCCTACCGCGGCAGCGTTGATCCCTTCCAGACCGACTGGCTCAACGCCTGCAAGGGCCTGAGCAACAATGCCGTCCACGGCACCAGCAAAAAGACCCACTGCGACTTCGACTATTCGGGCACCATGATCGAACAGATGCTGCTCGGCCTCGTCGCTCATCGCGCCGGCAAGCGCCTCGAGTACGATCCGGCCACCGGCCGTGTCACCAACATGGCCGAGGCCAACGACTGGCTCAAGCGCAAGTACCGCGACAACTGGACACTGAACGGCTGATCCTGCCTGGTATCCAAACCCAAACGCCCCGTGGCCTCGCCAGAGGTCCGGGGCGTTTCCTTGTACAGCCTTCCCGCTCTACCGTCCCGCTGGGATCAGCCGGTACTCGACCTTCCGGATTTCGCCGCGCGTCGCATACGCCGCAAAACCCAGCGGCGCCGAGCGATTGATCTCACCCCGCCTCAGGCTGATTTCGCGTCCCGCGATGTTGACGTCATAGACCGTCGCACCGTCGATCGATGCCTTCACGCGGCCCGGCCGCACCTCCAACTGGAATGCGTACCAGCGGCCGTTTTCGAAGTTGAAATACGACCGCGTCTCATTCTCCGATGCGTCCCAGCCGTCGATGCTCGACATGCCCACGATGTCGCCGCCCCACCCGCCGGTCACCCAGGTGGCGAAGGCGTTGCCCACTGGGAAGGTCAGACTCGAGAAAAAGTCGTTGCCCTGCACCCGCCGGGCTTCCCAGCGGATCTCATAGCCGGCCTTGGGGAACTCGCCCGTCAAGGTCACCCCCGTCATCGGCCCGCCCGGCAGCAGGACGATCGCGCCGCCCGATACCTCCACCTTCCCCTTGCCCGAGAACTGCGTCTCTGACCAGCCCTTCAGCGACTGGCCGTCGAACATCGGTTTCCATTCGCTCTGCTGGGCGACGGCCAAAACACATATGACCAGTACCCACGCCGCCGCTTGGACACCCTTCCGGCCGGGTGCGATTCCTTGACTGTCCATTTCGTCCTGGACTATACCATGGCGTGGCTTCAGTCGAGGCCGGTGTACGAAGCGGCCAGCAACCATCCCGCGCCGGGAACAAGTGCGCAGACCACGTGCTTCATGACGGGACTAAACCATCGCGGTTCTTTTCTTGTGGAGTAGATTCAGCCGGATCAGCAAGTATAATCATCATGTGACGAAAGAGGCATTGGAGTCCGAAATCAGAATCCCGCCCGAAGCGAGCCGGCGCGATTTCCTTGCCGCGGCCGGTCTTGCGCCGCTGTGCTGCGTTTCCCGGCCAGCGGAAGAGGGTAGCTGGTTGGTCAGCAGCGGAGTTCTGAAGATTGACCTGGCTCGCGAATCCGGGCTTCGCAAAGTCGGCGAAGCGCGGACGGTAGTGGACTCAAGCCGCAAGCTGAACATCATCGTCGTCCAACACCGGAAGGGCCAGTGGGCCGCCGTCGACCGGACCTGCACCCACGGCGGCGCGATGTGCGCCTACCAGCAGCGCAGCCAAACGATCCGCTGCACGAGCCTGAACCACGCCGAATACACACTGGAAGGCAGACTCCTTCACGGCCGGACGCACGGCGACCTACGGAGCTATCCGGTCAGCGAACGCACAGGCTCGCTGGAGATTGGCTTGGAGGCGAAGGGATGAGGCGCGCGGCGGCTGCATTTCTTCTGATGGCCTTCGGTCTCGCGGCCGAAGAGCTTGGCGGCTTCGTCAAGATCCCGCCCGGCCGCAACGGCTCGCTCTCAGTCGACGGCGAGTTGTGGATGGGGCGGACCGAGGTCAGCGTCGCCCAGTTTGAGAAGTTTGTCAAAACCACCGGATACCAGACAGCTGCCGAGAAGGCCGGTGCACCCAGGACGTGGCGCCAACCCGGATTCCCGGTCTCGCCGAAACAGCCTGTCGTCTATGTCACGCCCTCCGACGCTCAAGCCTATTGCGCCTGGGTGGGTGGGCGCTTGCCCACCGACGCCGAGTGGGAGTACGCGGCGCGTGCTGGGACTTCCACCCGCCACTACTGGGGCGAGGCGATCGACGGGCGCTACCTGTGGTTCAGGGAAAACTCCGATGGCCGCCCGCGCGATATCGGGACGAAACGACCGAACGCGTTCGGGCTCCACGACGTCGAAGGCAACGTCTGGGAATGGACCATGATGGAGGGCCAGAAAGAGCTAACAGCCCGCCGCCGTGGAGCGTCGTGGGTGTCGTGCGAGGACATCGACGGCGGTCCAGGCCGAGCGCCGTCCCCACTGATCGGGCTCAGCGTCGGCTACGGCATCCCCGTCAAATCAGACCACCGCTACGACGACATCGGCTTCCGCTGCGCCAAAGTCGGTCGCTGAGCGCCTAGCGCAGTTTCGGGCCGTGCGCTTCCAGTCCGCGGGCACCGGCTTCTTCACCCGAGAGCAGTTCGAAGTTCTCGATAAAGCGCGCAGCGAGGCTGCGGACTCGCTGGGTGTACTCCTCGCGGCTCGACCAGGTGTTGGCCGGGTCGAGGATCTTCGACGGGACTCCTTCGCAGGACTTGGGCACTTCCACGCCAAAGACAGGGTCGATCGCGTATTCGACGTTGTCGAGCTTGCCGGTCAACGCGGCATCGAGCAGCGCGCGCGTGTGCTGGATCGAGATGCGCTTGCCGATGCCGAACGGTCCGCCGGTCCAGCCGGTGTTGACCATCCATACCTTCGCGCCACGCTGCAGGAGGCGGACCTTCAGCATCTGGGCGTATTTGTATGGGTGGTGCACCATGAACGGCGCGCCAAAGCAGGCCGAGAAGGTGATGACGGGTTCGACGCCGAGACCGATCTCGGTGCCGGCGATCTTGCTCGTGTAGCCGCTCATGAAGTGGTAGACGGCCTGATCCGGAGTCAGCCGCGAGATGGGCGGAAGGACGCCCGAAGCGTCGCAGGTCAGGAACACGACGTTGGACGGGTGGCCGGCCCGCTTGCCCTCCAGCGCGTTGTCGATGAAGCTGAGTGGGTATGCGCCTCGCGTATTCTCCGTCAACTTGTCGTCGTTGAGGTCCAGCTTGCGGGACCGCTGGTCGAAGACGACATTTTCGAGGATCGTACCGAAGCGGCGGGTGCAGGCATGGATCTGCGGCTCGGCGGATGGCGACAGCCGGATCATCTTGGCGTAGCAGCCGTCCTCGAAGTTGAACACGCCTGCATCGCTCCAGCCGTGCTCGTCGTCGCCGATCAACTGGCGCCGCGGATCGGCCGAAAGCGTCGTCTTGCCGGTACCCGAGAGTCCGAAGAAGATGGCCACGTCGCCAGCGTCGCCGACGTTCGCCGAGCAGTGCATCGGCAGAACGTTCTGGAACGGCAGCAATGCGTTCAACACGGTGAAGATCGTCTTCTTGATCTCGCCGCCGTAGCAGGTGCCGCATATGACGGCGAGGCGGGAGGCCATGTTGAGCACGATGACGGTCTCGGCCCGCGAGGAATCGATCAGCGGGCTGGCGCTGAAACCCGGCGCGACGATGACGGTGAACTCGGGTGCGTGCTTGCGCGCCGCGTCCAGTGTCTCCGGCTTGATGAACATGGTGCGTGCAAACAGGCTGTGCCAGGCGTGTTCGGTGATGATGCGCACGGGCATCCGGTATTCGGGGTCGGAGCCGGCAAAGCAGTCCTGCACGAAGATATCGTGGCCCTGGAGATAGCCCAGGACGCGTGCTAGCAGCATGTTGAAGGCGTCGGATGCGAACGGCCGGTTATGATTGCCCCACCAGATCCACTCCTCGCTCGAGTCCTCGCGGACAACAAACTTGTCGGCGGCGGCGCGGGCCGTATGCTTGCCCGTGTGGACGATGAAGGGCCCTTCCTCGGCCATCCAGCCTTCACCGCGGCAGATGGCCTCTTCGTAAAGCGCGGCGGCGGAGAGGTTCCAATAGACGCGCTTCAGGTTGCGTAGCCCGTGGTTCTCAAGGCCGTAGATCGAAGCCGCTTGGGAGGCTTCCTTTTGGCCTGGCGTGGGGATGTCGGAGTAAATGTTCATTGTCGATTCCCCTTACATCCAGTCCCGGACCAGGCGGCGGTCGCCGAGATAGAGTTCGTTTGGAGAAGTGGGATCCAGGGCCCAGCGGATTCTCTCGATACCCTCCGTGGTCTCCTTGGCTCCGCCGCAGAAACTGATCCGCAGATGGCCTTCCATGCCGAACTCCTTGCCCGGCACGGTGACGACGCGGACCTTTTCCAACAGGAATTGGGAGAGTTTCTGGGAGTCCTTATAGTAGGCGCTGAAGTCGGGGAACGTATAGAAGGCTCCTTGCGGGCAGGTGACCTTGACGCCCGGAAACGCCCGGTAGTGGTCCATCAGGATATTGCGGTTGTTTTCGAGCGTCAGGCGCAGCGAGTCAATCGAGGATTGGACACCGTTCAGCGCGCCGACCGCGGCCCACTGCGATGGCGTCGCCGGACTGGAGGTCTGCTGACTCTGGATGGTGGCCATGGATTGGACCACTTCCTTGTTGCCGACGGCCCAGCCGATGCGGAAGCCGGTCATGGCGTACATCTTCGAGACGCAGTTGATGACGACCATCTTCGACTGTTCGATATCGGTCTTGGTGTATTCGTAGCAGTTCACCGGCTGGCGTCCGTCGAAGACAAGACGGTTATAGGTGTCGTCCATGATCAGCCAGATGTCGCGTTTCTCGCACAACTGGACCAGGTCGGCGACGAATTCGGGCGGGTACATGACGCCGGATGGGTTATTGGGCGAGTTGAGGATGACGGCCTTGGTGTAGCTGCCCATCGCCGCTTCGAACTCCTCGATGGTGGGGCAGAATGAGCCGTCTTCCGCCGTGACCACGACGGGGACGCCACCAGCCAACTTCACCATTTCCGGGTAGCTCACCCAGTAAGGCGCCGGGAAGATGACTTCGTCCTTGGGGTCGAGGATCGAGTGCAGCAGCACCATGATGGACTGCTTGGCGCCGGACGAAGCGATCACGTTCATCGGCTTCACCACCCGGCTGTAATGCTCCTCGGTGTAGCGGATGATGGCCTTTTTCAGGGCAGGGATGCCGTCGACGGGAGTGTACTTGATGTCGCCCGAATTGAGCACGCCGGTGCAGGCGACGATTGCGTCGATCGGCGTCTTCGATTTCGGTTCTCCGCCGCCGAGGTGAATGACGGGTTCACCCTTGTCGCGGAGTTGCGCGGCGGTCTGATTCAGCTTCAGCGTGGCTGATTCGTGTATGGTTCGGGCGAGTTGACTCAAGTTCATGACGGATGCCTTTCACCCAGGTTGGATACACCTTGCCCCGGTGACTAGGGATTAGGACTATTTTGTCCTAAGCAGACTTGACGATCAAGTGAATCTTCACCCCGGAGCGAGTTTGTCTTGCGGCCCGAGGCGTCCGGAAGGGTCAGCGCCGGGTCGAGTTGGCCGTGTCGGGGCCGGGCACGCCTCCGGGCTTCTGGTAGTTCGGATAGGCGGGGCGCTTGGCCTTGCTGGGCGGGTTCTTCGCCAACTCGGCCATGATCAGTTCGACTGCCTTTTCCAATTGCGGGTCCTTGCCCTGACGCACCAGGTCGGGCTCGTTTTCCACCTCAACGTCGGGTTCGACACCGACGTTTTCCGAAATCCACTTCGATGTGGCCGGGTCCCAGACGCCCGAACTGGGCGCGGAGACGAATCCGCCATCCATCAGCGACGGGGCGCCGGCCCGACCGATGAGCCCGCCCCAGGTGCGTTTGCCGAGCAGTTTCCCTGCGCCGGCGCGGCGGAAGTACCACGGCATGGCGTCGCCACCCGAGCCGGCGAATTCGTTGATCAACATGATCTTGGGGCCGAAGATGGCGCCCTGGGGCTGCTGTTCGTCTTCGCCATCGCGGGTGGCGACGTTGCTTAGGTGCTTGCGGGTCAGCATTTCGACGATGTCGGTGGCCAGTGCGCCGCCGCCGTTGAAGCGCTCGTCGACGATGGCTGCGTCCTTGCCAACCTGGGCGAAGAAGTAACGGTTGAAGTTGGTGTAACCACCCACCGCCGTATCGGGCATGTAGACATAGGCGACCCGGCCATTGGTTAGCTGGTCAACCTTACGGCGGTTGCCCTCGATCCAGGCCAGGTTTCTCAGGCCGTATTCGTTCGGGATCGGGACGACGGTCACGTCGCGCGCGCCATCGCCGTTGGGGTTTGCCCCGACGCGGATGACGGTCTGTTTCCCGGAAGTGGCTTCGAAGAGGCGGTAGAGGCTGTCGGCTGAGCTGAGATTGCGGCCATTGACGGCCAGCAGGTAGTCGCCCACGTTGACGTTGACGCCGGGCTGGGTGAGCGGGGCGCGCATTTGAGGATTCCAGTTCTCGCCGCTATAAATGCGGGCAAACCGGTAGCGGCCGTTGGCGGCTTCGTAGTCGGCGCCAAGCAGGCCGGTGGGGACGCGCTTGACCTCGGGAGTGTCGCCGCCGCCGACGCCGAGGTGGCCGGCGGTGACTTCGCCCATCATGTCGGCGAAGACGTAGTTCAGGTCGCGGCGGGAGTTCAGGCCGGCGACATAAGGCTCATACCGTTTTGATGCCGCGTCGATGTCGAGGCCGTGCAGAGCCGCATCATAGAAGAATTCGCGCTGGACGCGCCAGGCTTCGCGGTACATTTGAGGCCATTCCTCGCGCGGGTTGACGCGCACTTCGAGGTTGGCGGTATTCAGGTTCTGGCCACCGGCGTTGGCGGCCGGAGTGGGCGGCGTGGCCGGAGCGCCGGCGGGCGGAATCGGCTTGAGGGCGGCGATGGACCACGCTGTCCCGCGGCGGATGAGGTACTTCTCGCCACCCTGGGACATGACGAAATAGCCAACTCCGCCGGCGACGACGTCGGCCTTGCGGGCCTTCAGGTCGAAACGGTGGACAATTGCGCCAGTCTGGTCACCGCCGCCGAACAGGGACGACGGTGATTCCCCGGCGAGCAGAGTGCCCGCCTTGCCTACCTGAAGCTCGACATAGCGGCGGGCAGGCATCGGCACCGCGAGCACGCGCTGGAGGATGTTGTCGAAGTCGATCTTGACCTCGATGGGCTTGGCGGCATCAGGTTTTGGGGGACTGGCTGGCTTTGCCGCGTCAGCCGGCTTCGCGGCGTCGGCGGGTTTGGCTTCAGGCGCGGGTTTGGCGGCATCGCCGGGTTTGGCGGGAGGCTTCTCTTCGTCGCTTTCGGGTGCGAAGGGCGAAGGTTCGTCCTTGGTCAGAACAGCGAGGTAGATCGAGCGTGATGTGGGGTGGGAGAAGGAATGGATGTCGGGCTGAAGCGCCGCGCCGGAGTCGGTGGAAGCCGTGAAGTAGAGGAACTTGCCGCCGGCGTCGAAGACGGGGTGGGCGGCGTCGCTCATGCCGTCGGTGAACTGCGTCGCCTTACCGGACTCGAGCGAGAAGAGATGAATGGCGCCGAGGAAGTTGGGCAGCGATTTAGTGTAGGCGATCCATTTCGAGTCGGGCGACCAGGAGGCGACGAGTTGGGAACTGCGCCCCCAGAAGCGGTTCTTGTCGACCTTCACGGGCACGGCGCCGGGGGCTGAGATGTCGACGTACCAGAGAGTCATGTGAGCGTCGA
>Ga0116171_10003267_pt1 | contig 15033 bp, 15 predicted proteins | sample AD_JPNHW2_MetaG_FD_89798 | JGI IMG/M metagenome (GOLD analysis project Ga0116171, IMG submission 89798) | Active sludge microbial communities of municipal wastewater-treating anaerobic digesters from Japan - AD_JPNHW2_MetaG | ecosystem: Engineered > Bioreactor > Anaerobic > Digestate | place...
GAACCACCAGCGTGAACTCGGTGATGTGCCCGAGAATAGATGTGATGGCCCTCGATATGAAAGAAAGCTATCACCAGATACTCCCAAAAGTAATTGAATCGGGATTCTCAAGGATACCGGTCTATTCAGGATCATTTGACAATATTAAAGGATTGCTGTTTGTCAAAGACCTACTCGGAAGACTCGATAAAGATGATCACTTCAGATGGCAGGCTCTGATAAAACCAGCATATTTTGTTCCTGAAACAAAAAAAATAAGCGACCTTCTCAAGGATTTTCAGGGCAAAAAAATACATATGGCCATTGTTGTTGATGAATATGGAGGCACCAGCGGCATCGTGACCCTTGAAGATGTACTTGAAGAGATCGTAGGTGACATTATTGATGAAACTGATGAAGAGACTCCTCTTTATAAATCCTTGGGACCGGGATGCTGGATGTTTGAAGGAAAGATACTTATAAACGATTTCTTCCGTATTACCAACAGCGAGGAAGAACCGTTCGAGGAGTTAAAGGGCGACTCAGAAACACTGGCTGGATTACTGCTTGAGACTATGGGTGAAATTCCTGAAAAAGGCAGAAAGATTACAATAGGTGACTTTGAGTTCTTAATTGAATCAGTAGATAAGAGAAGGATAAGGGAAATACGTGTTTCAAGAATTGAAGAATAGCAGATGATCAGAAAAAAATCATACCTGATGGCATTTTGCCTTTTACTGACAGCACTTACAGGGTGCAGACATACAACTGTTCCCAGGCCGGCAGGCTATATGCGGATCGATCTGCCACAGAAAGAGTACAGGACACTCGATCAGAATTACCCCTACAGTTTTGAATACCCTGTTTATGGGGTTATAAATACCAAACCTTCTGCCGACTCAAAACCTTACTGGGTAAACATTGAATTCCCCGCATACAAGGCAAAAATCTATATCAGCTATAACGATGTAAAGAATAACCTTCCCCAGTTGACGGAAGATGCACACACTCTTGCCTACAAACACAGTGTCAAGGCCGATGCAATAGAAGAGAAAGTGTGGAGCAACGATTCTTCCCACGTCTATGGAATATTATATGATGTTAAGGGTAATGCAGCATCATCCGTACAGTTTTATGTAACAGATAGTACATCGCACTTCCTCAGAGGCTCCCTGTACTTCATGGCTGAGCCAAACCAGGATTCACTGAAGCCAGTGATCGAGTTCTTCAGAAAGGATATTTTGCACCTTATAGAAACTCTGTCGTGGAAATAACACAAACGTACAATGGGCTGTATAACTAAACATTATATCTCTGAAGACACCGCAATTGGCGTTTGGAATATTGAGGAGGATATCAGCAGCCTTCTCAAAAAGGTTACTCTTGAAGGAGATGACATAAAACGATTCTCCTCCTTCAGAAGCAATTCTAGAAAGCTTGAATTCCTGAGCGTGAGGGCACTGCTTATGGAGCTCATTGACATTGATGCCAGGATCGTTTACAATAAAAACAACAAGCCATTTCTTAAAGACGGCTCAAGGTTTATAAGCATATCCCATTCACACAACCTCACGGCAATACTCCTAAGCAAAAACGAAAGAGTTGGGATTGACCTTGAATATATGGGTTCCAACATCACAACTCTGGCATTTAAGTTTATCAATAAAAAGGAAAAAATCACAAAGGATAAGACCAGGAAAAAGACTCATCTTTATATTCACTGGTGCGCAAAAGAGGCTATTTACAAAATCTGCGATAAGGAAGGAATCATAATCAGGCGGGATATTACAATAGAACCTTTTGAGGTACAGGACTCGGGCATAATAAACGGCAGGGTGAAAAATTCAAGACTGGATGAAACTTTTTTACTCTATTACGCTATATATAACAACTATGCAATCGTCTGGACAAGACAGAAATATGAAATCGACTCTATTAGCAGTAATGGACTTAAAAAAGTTGCTGTCCTTATTGACCCCGACAAATATAATGAGTCAGGAATCAGAAACGTTGCATTAAAGGCGTCTTCGGCCGGGGTTGATTTCCTTTTCACCGGCGGAAGCCTTACTCACACTTCTGTTGACAGCCTGATAAAAACACTAAAGGGACTTACTGATATACCTGTGGTTCTCTTCCCGGGAAGCCTTCTTCAGCTGACTACTGAAGCCGACATAATATTGTTACTTTCCATGATAAGCGGAAGAAATCCTGAATTGCTGATTGGGAACCATGTTGTTGCTGCGCCATATCTAAAGAATGTAAGGGAGAAGGTACTTTCAGTGGGATACATTCTTATCAGCTGTGGCCCTGTGACATCTGTTGAATATATGAGTCAGGCAGCAGCCATACCATATGAAAAAAGCGACATAGCAGTTGCCACCGCCGTCGCCGGCGAATTGCTTGGCATGAAAGCCATTTATCTTGAAGGCGGAAGTGGCGCAGAAAAACCCGTAAGCACAAATACTATCAAAGCGGTAAAAAATGAGATAACTGTTCCGCTTATTACAGGTGGGGGATTAAGGAAAGCGGCAGACATTGAGAACGCCTTCAGCGCAGGGGCCGATGTTATTGTCATAGGAAACGGATGTGAAGGCAACACAGGCCTAATAGATGATGCCTGCCGTGTCAGGAACGCGTTTAACAGTAACAATAATCGTTAGAAGTCTACCTGAAAAGCTCTGTCAGAGGGTTCCCATTGGCTGAGTTCGGTAACCCTACCTTGCAAAGATCCGAGAGGGTGACAGCTATATCCTTTATATCAACCTTTCGTGTTACCAGCGCTTTATTTGTGGTCCATCCGTACCATATCAGCGGAACATGAAGGTCATATTCATATGGTGAGTTATGATTTGTCACATTGTCGCCTTTCTCAACCCATCCCGGATTAAGTACAATCATCACATCCCCCGATCGTTGAGGGCTAGTGCTGTTGCTCATCTTCTCAAGCAGTCCTTCACTGAAAGTTCCGGTCTCAATCAAGGAACAGGGTACTGCGTTTACTATGCCGGAGAATTGTACCATGAAACGAGCTATTTTCTTTTGCATCTCCTCCAATGAAATGTTTGCATCTTCAATAAGTGTCCTGTTCAGGAAAATCTGGTTGTCGTGAAATCCTTTTATCCAATCGCCCTGACCGTAAACTGCATTAAGATAACTTCTGAGAAGCTGCAGAGACTGGTTCAGCTTAAAGTACCCTGAAGGAATCCTATTTGCCTCCAGCACGGCCGGTATCTCTGATACACCATGTGCGGCAACAAAATAAATAAGTACGTTCTTCTTTCCAATTTTGCGGTTTACCTCTTCAATGATCCTGCTTATGTTCCTGTCGAGACGAACAATGGCATCAGCAGCCTCTACTGATGACGGGCCGAACCTGTGCCCGATATAATCTTCAGCTGAATAGGAGACAGAAAGAAAATCAACCACATCGTCCTGTCCCAATCCTTCGTTTTCAATTATTTTCAATGCAAGATCAGTGGTGAAATCATCGGCAAAAGGTGTCTCACGCAGTATACCATAGTTTCTCCTCTGGCTTGCCGGCTTATCTCTTTTTGAGAGCTTGTCAAGGTCATACGGGAACCATGTCTGTGAGTCAAAGCCACGCTCATACTTACTGGTATCGTTTCCACAACCCGGGTAAACGGAAGGGTCCTTAAATGTTTTCCATGTACCTGAAAGATATACCTCAGGAGCCATAGATGCATTAAAATCCATCAACCAGCCAGGCAAGGCATTTGTGTAATATGTGCTGCTCATCCATGTACCGGTCTTATCATCATACCAAAAAGCTCCATCGGCTGAATGACCCGCAGTAATGATAGCTGCCATTTCCTTCATCCCAATTCCATAAACCTTTGCCTGGCCACAGGTAGCCATCTTCAGTTCATCAGCAAATGTGGAGGCAATAAGGTTTGAGGGAGAGAAAAGACCACCTTCAAAACTCCCTCCTACAGGGTTCGATTTTGAATCCTGAACACAGTAAATAACCTGGTCATTAAAAAGATTATACCAGCTGTCTGAGGTCATCCCGTGATAAGACGGGTCTGTGCCTGTGGAGATGGTTGCATAGCCCGGAGCAGCCTGGGATAACAGATAATTAAAGGAAGCATTTTTATAGTAGGTCCCTTCATTCATCATTTTCCTGATTCCATCTTCAGGTAAAATGCTTATCAGTCTCTCAAGTTGATCATATCTTAACTGTTCAATGACAATACCTATAACAAGCTTTGGCTTCTCAGGCGGAATATATGCCTGGCTCTGGGCCTTGATAAAGAGTGACAGGGAACATATAAATGCAGTAAGGAATACTTTTTTCATTATTTTAAAATTGTCTGCCTGTTAATTCTATTCTTATAAATCAGGTCTCAAAAATACCCTTTTTGAGATAACCCTCAAACAGAAAAACGTTAAAGAAAACTATTTATTGGAGGGCTTTTACAACGGATATCTTCCCTGTTGAAGTAGAATTGTTTGACAGATCACGCGCCCGTATAATATAAGTGCCATCGGATAATTCCCTCAGACTTGTAGTTACAGGTGTTCCATAAGTGCAGGAATTATTGAAAACCTTTACCGTTTCTCCTGATAAAGAGGTAATGGTAAACTGTACCTCGCCGGCAAAATCATCAGGAAGCAGTATCTTTATATCTCCCGATGAAGGCACAGGCCAGATAAATATCTTTTTTATTGTTTTAGGTTTCAGGGTAACATCGAGCCTCGTCACGTCGCCCGATGTAACTATAACATTTTCTGCAACATAAGAGTCATAACCATCAGCAATAAATTCAATATTCCATGTTCCGGGGGCAAGTAACCGGTTATAACTTCCGGTTTTGGCATCTGAATAAACCTCAGAAGAGTCGGCGTCGTGATCACTTATATATACCTCCGCCTCAACAGGAAGAGAGGTTAATGAGTTGGTTACAAATCCTTTAACACCTGTAAGGGCCTCAGTTATATAACGAAGCATTGATCTGTGGTTTGAATTCCAGAGGGTCTCCAGCTCAGAAGCCGGGGTTTGCTTTGTGTCGTCAAGCTCAACAGTCACCTCCCTGCCATGCAGCGTATATGTTACATAATCCTGACGGCCACCATAAATGATATACCAGACAGCTCCGTTTGTAATGCCATTATCCATAAATGTCAGATAATCCGGATCGGAATGGAGATGTACGGTATCGGCATACCTTCGGCTGACGCCATAAAACCAGTCATTATCCGGGTGAAGCCGTCTCCATCTGTCCCAGGGATAGTTTACTACTTCAGAACCGGCATGAAAATTTACAGACAGAGTAAAATTGTGCTTTTTCATGAATCCGATCATCTCCTTATTCTCAAACGGGACGGTAATTAAAGGGTCCTGCGGATCAGGGTAGGTACGGTTCAGATCAACATTGTTTGAATTAGTGCGTGTTGGATAGGTGATTACGTTTCCGTCGGTATAAGTACCATCGGGGTTTGATACTGGATTAATCCATACTTCAAGTCCCTGGTTAATCAGTGCAATAAGATCATCTGAACCTCCTTTGGATGCCAGTTCTTCTGCCAGGCGCATCATCAAAACAAACCCACCCAGTTCATCTCCATGTATTGATGCAGTGAGGAATACTTCCGGTTTATCTTCATCTAAGGAAGGGTTATCTGAAATCTTTAGTGCATATATAACTTTCCCCTTTATGCTGTATCCGATAGTATCAAGAATACACCGGTTGGGATAAGTCTTTGCCAGCAGATGCATTATTGAATCATACTGGGGATAGGTAGGATAAGAATGCCACTGCATTGCTTCTGCAACTGAAGAGGCCGAGTAAACACTCTTTGAAGCATCGGGAATAATCAGTGTATAAGGGATGTTCATCTTAATAAAGATGGTGTCTGTCAGGGGTGTCAGAGACAACACAACTTTTTTACCGTCGCATGATGACACTGAAAAATCCTTTGCAAGAAGCGTCATTGCGTTAAAGCCGGGATAGGCAATTACAACTTCTGCCTGTTTGTATTTATCTACAACCTCCAGGATATCCTTCCCTCCTGCTACTACCTGTGCTCTGCCTGTTAAAGATGCCAGAGTGAGGAAAAGAGTTAATGCAGTTCCAAGTACTTTGCCAATCCTGTCAAACATTAAATCTTATATTAAGAATGTCACCATCATCAACAACATAAGTCTTTCCTTCGATATAGAATTTACCAGCTTCTTTGCATTTATGTTCAGAACCCAGTTTAATAAAATCATTGTATTTCATCACTTCAGCTCTTATAAAGCCTCTTTCCAGGTCAGAATGGATTACTCCAGCGGCCTGTGGAGCGGTCATACCCTTTGTGATTTTCCATGCTCTTATCTCCTTTGGTCCTACCGTAAAGAAGGTCTGCAGGTTTAACATTTCGTAAGCAGCTCTTACCAGTCTGTTTACGCCAGGCTCAGTAAGGCCTGATGCCTGCAGGAACTCAGTCCTGTCGTTTTCATCTGCCAGGGTGGCAATCTCAGCTTCAACAGCACCGGCAATTACCAGCGGCTCAGCACCCCTGCCTTTAAGATACTCACGCACTGCATCAACATACGCATTGCCATTTACAGCCGAGCTTTCATCAACATTACAAACATACATTACAGGCTTCATAGTAAGAAGGAAAATATCATCAACAACCTTCTTCTCTTCAGGCTTAATATCCAGGGTGATGGCATTCTGGAAATTACTCAGGTGCTCCTTGTATTTGTTAAGGACCTCAATCCCGTGTTTGGCTTCTTTATCACCTGTCTTTGCCGCCCGTTCAAGTCGTTGTATCTTTTTCTCAACCGACTCAAGATCCTTGACCTGTAGCTCAAAATCAATATTCTCAAGGTCCCTGACTGGATTAACCGATCCGTCTACATGTGGCAGGTTTTCATTGTCAAAACACCTCAGGACATGAATGAGAGCATCGGTGTTTCGAATGTCGCCCAGGAAACGGTTCCCTGAACTATCAGCCTGCCCTCTTACCAGGCCCGGTATGTCTACAATCTCCATGGTGTTATGAACTATTCGTTCAGTAGGCTGAAGCTTCTCCAGTTCATAGAGCCTCTGGTCCGGAACCTGTATAACCCCAAGGTTAGCCTTGTTGCCTGCTCCGAAAGTGCCGGTTTCACCCTTTGTGTTTGAAATACAATTGAATATGGTGGTCTTCCCCACACTGGTTATTCCTATAATGCCGCATTGTAGTGCCATGTATAATCAGTTTATGTTTAGCAGCAAAGTTATCAAAAAGAGCAGAGCTTTAAAACCATTTGGCAATGCACAGCTTCTTTTTACTATTTTTGACAGGTGATTAAACCTTTTCACTTTTAAATACTCTACTGTTAAAAGAACCACACAGGAGTGAATAAGAATATAAGTGAAGAGAATATTCTTGAAGTATTAGGGGCTGATACCGAAAAGGCATTCAGGCTGATCGTTGAAAAATACGGTTCAAAAGTCTATTGGCATGCACGCCGGCTGGTGATAACCCACGATGATGCCGATGACGTGGTTCAAAATACCTTCATAAATGTCTGGAAAAATATAGGGCGTTTCAGAAATGAAAGCTCCATATATACCTGGATTTATACTATTGCCACCAACGAATCTCTTTCACTCATTAAAAAAAGAGAGAAACTAAGTTCGGTTCCGTTAGACTCCCTTGACAATATCTTCAGCCAGGCCGGAGAAGGTGACACCTGGTTCGATGGAGATGAAGCCGAGAGAAAACTGCAGGAAGCAGTTCTTAAGCTTCCCGAAAAGCAGATGGTGGTTTTTAAAATGAAGTATTTTGAGGAGATGAGCTATGAAGATATGAGCAGGATACTGAATACCTCGGTGGGGGCACTTAAAGCATCATATCACCATGCAGTTAAAAAAATTGAATTATTTATTTCGGGGGATTAAACCACACAGATAAATCATCATCTAAGAAATATATGAAACGAATAGATGAAATAGGAAACAGAGAACCGTTCCGTGTACCTGACGGATATTTTGAGACATTATCAGACAGGATAATGGATAATGTTCACAGGAATGAGGTTACTGCGCCAGCCGGCAAAACTGATAAAACTGTTTTCATGAGGCTCAGGCCAATGTTTTATCTTGCTGCAGTCATCTGTGGCATCGCCGTCATATCATACTCTGTTTTCAAATTCAGCAAGGAAAATTCATTCACCCGTGAAAGTAAATCTGTCATCGCGGATGCGATGATTGAAGAGATTGATACATATACTCTCGAGGACCAGATAATCAGCTTATCACCGGATAATGCAACTGGTAATGATAGCTTTTCAGAGTCGCTGATACTTGAGAACATTGATGAAACTGATATAACAACAGACAATAAATAAAGCAAAATGAAAAGAATACCGTTCATAATAGTGGTAATGCTCCTGGCATTTAACAACGGAATTAAAGCGCAGGAACAGACTGACAGTGACAAGCTTACAGCTTACAAGATAGCTTTCTTTACAAAGAAGCTTGATCTCACCCCTGCCGAGGCAGAAAAATTCTGGCCTGTTTACAACGACTATTCTGCACGTAAAAGCAAGATCCAGGTGGAAAGAATAACTACGATGCGTTATATCAATCAGAATGAACTGAATATAACCGATCAGGAGATGGCATCAATGGCAGGCAAGCTGTCGCAGTCTTATATTGATGAATCCAATCTCACCATCACCTTTACCGGGCAAATTGAAAAGGTACTTACCCCCAGGAAGGTGGTAAGACTATACCAGGCCGAAGCACAGTACAAACTGCATCTGCTAAAGGAGCTGAATGAAAGGAGACAACAAGGCGGTGCACGCCAGTTTAAGCAGAGATAAACCTAAAATATGGCAGAAGGAGTGTTGTTTATAAAATCAACACTCTTTGCTATTTCAGTATACATCAGTGTGTCTTCACCTACAAACGGCACCACTCTCCTGAATTCAGAAAATATTCTTTCTATAGTATCTGATGATTTCAGCGGTCTCCTGAACTCCATTGCCTGACAGGCTGTAAACAATTCAATTGCAATCACCCTCGACAGGTTATCTGCAACGCGTACCAGCCTTGTGGCACCGTTGGCTCCCATGCTGACATGATCTTCCTGCTCATTGGACGATGGTATTGAATCAACTGATGATGGCGAACATAACTGTTTATTCTGACTGACTATTGATGCTGCAACGTATTGTGGTATCATGAATCCACTGTTCAGACCGGGATTTGCAACAAGAAATTCAGGTAATCCCCGCTGACCGGAGATAAGCCTGTAAATTCTGCGTTCGGATATATTCCCAAGCTCTGCAAGAGCAATAGCCAGGTAATCAAACACCAACGCCAGAGGCTGACCATGGAAGTTACCACCCGACACAACAAGATCATTGTCAGGGAAGACAGTTGGGTTGTCAGTGACAGAGTTAACCTCTGTAAATACCACATTGGCTGCGTGCATTATTGCATCGTAGCTTGCACCATGAACCTGTGGGATGCATCTGAATGAATAAGGGTCCTGAACATGTTTCTTGTTAATGCCTGCGATCTCACTTCCGGCAAGTATCTTCCTGAACCGTGCAGCTATTGTCTTCTGGCCTGTGTGAGGCCTTATGTCGTGAAGCTGTGAGATGAACGGGTCAGTCCTTCCGTCATAACCCTCCAGTGACACCGCTGCGGTTATTGAGGCCCATCTCTCAAGATGCAGCGCCCTGAGAATGATATAAACGCCATGTGCACTCATGAACTGTGTGCCGTTGAGCAATGCCAGCCCTTCCTTAGACTGAAGCTCAACAGGCTGCCAGCCAAAGCGTTTAAGCACTTCTGATGAGGCAACCTTTTTTCCTTCAAAACACACCTCTCCCATTCCAAGAACGGGCAGCGTAAGATGTGCCAGGGGTGCCAGGTCACCTGATGCACCCAGTGAACCCATCTCATAAACAACCGGGAGTACATCGTTATTGAACATATCTATGAGCCGTTCAACAGTGATAAGCTGAACACCCGAGAAACCTTTTGCCAGAGCATGTATCTTAAGAAGAAGCATCAGCTTTACTATCTCAGGCTTCACCTCTGCCCCGGTACCACAGGCATGCGACATTACCAGGTTCTTCTGAAGAGAACTAAGCTGATCTGTCGATATTGTCTTGTTACACAACGATCCGAAACCGGTTGTCACACCATAAACAGGCCGGTCAACATTTTCAAGTTTACTGTCGAGATACGACCTGCACTTTATTATTCTTTCTGCTGATTCCGGCGACAGCTTAAGCTTAAGATGCCTGTAGATAATCTCTGAGATAATATCAAGATTTAAATCTTCCGGAGTGATATAATGAATGGAATCCATAGGATGACTGTTTATAGATTAGGAGTTGTGTTTTATAAATCAGATTAGTTTTTCGCGGATAACGGTTGCAAGCCTGTCAAGGCCAAATGCTTCCTGTTCACCGGTGACCATATCCTTAACCACAGCCTGGTTGTTTTTTATCTCTTCGCTGCCTGCAATGATAACATAAGGTATCTTTCGCGCATCGGCATAGGCGAACTGTTTCTTAAGCTTTGCAGCATCGGGATATATTTCCGTGCTGATGCCTTCTCTTCTGAGATCGTCAGTAAGCTTTATCAAGACAGGAAGCTCCCCGCTTCCGAAATTAACGACAAGTGCCCTGGTTCCTGTTCCGGTAGACTCGGGGAAGAGATTGAGCTGCAGCATCACATCATATATCCTGTCGGCGCCAAACGATACCCCTACACCAGATACACCCGGAAGACCAAAGATGCCGGTAAGATTATCGTAACGGCCACCGCCGCAGATGCTGCCCATGACAGTGTCATTTGCCTTGACTTCAAAAATTGCTCCTGTATAATAATTCAGGCCACGTGCCAGCGAGAGGTCAAGTTCCACCGACCCTGCAAACGGCTCCGCAGCAATGTATCCGAAGAGCTCCTTCATCTCAGCCACTCCCTTAAGACCATCTTCTGATGATTTAAAGACTTCACTCAGTATCTCAAGCTTCTCTCCGACTGTGCCTTCAAGGTTAATTATAGGTGTGAGTTTGGCAATAGCATCCTCGGAAATTCCTTTTTCAAGAAGTTCTTTCTTAACGCCATCCGCTCCTATCTTCTCAAGTTTATCAATTGCAACAGTGATATCGGTTATCTTTTCCTTCTCCCCGATAATCTCTGCAATGCCTGACAATATCTTGCGGTTGTTAATCTTTATTGTAATGTTTATGTTCAGCAGGCGAAATACCTGGTCAATTATCTGCACCAGTTCAAACTCGTTAAGCAGCGAGTCGCTGCCTATCACGTCCACGTCGCACTGGTAGAACTCGCGGTAACGGCCTTTCTGAGGTCTGTCGGCGCGCCATACAGGCTGCATCTGGTATCTGCGGAAGGGGAATGTGATCTCCTCGCGATGCTGAACCACAAAGCGTGCAAAAGGAACTGTCAGATCGTAACGCAGTCCTTTTTCGCATATCTGTGCCGAGAGTTTTGCCGGATCGGTGCTTGAAATGTTAATGCGGTCAACGCCCGAAAGAAAATCGCCAGAATTAAGTATTCTGAAAAGCAGTTTATCGCCTTCCTCGCCATATTTGCCAAGGAGTGTTGAGAGGTTCTCCATTGCCGGCGTCTCTATCGGCAGGTAGCCATAGAGGCTGAAAACGCTTCTTACAGTATCAAAAATATAATTGCGGCGAAGCATTTCCGCCGGAGAGAAATCTCTTGTTCCTTTTGGTATCGATGGTTTTGAAGACATGTTTAATTATTTATGTGTGACAAAAATAGAAAAAAGTTAGCTGCCGCTAACATGACAATATTCATAATAGAGATAAAGGGGAATAAGATCAATGATATCAGAGGGCATGTTTATAATGGTTAATGCGTTTTACATTAATCCGGACATAGATTGCATTATTCTATTATCCTTATATAATTCAGCTGCTTAAAATTCCGGAGGATTACTCTCATCGCCCAGTCAGGGGCAAAATACCATAGCGCAAGGCATCGCCCTGCGATGATGCCACACAACCTGCAATGAGCCCCGTAGCGGGCGAAAGAAAAGATCTAAAGTCTACATCTTATCAGAAAATGTCATCGTAAATTTGTTGTAAATGGAATAATTATGTCACAATCTTACGTGCAATTCTACAGTCATGTAGTTTTTCATACCAAGAATAATGAAAAACTCATCGGAGAAACTATCGAAAATGAACTACACTCCTACATCGGTGGCATCTTAAGAAACCAGAAATCTATTCCTGTGAAAATTGGAGGTACTTCTGATCATATTCATATTCTTTGCACTCTCCCAAAGACAATGAATATTGCTGATCTCGCTGAAGAAATAAAGAAAAGCAGTTCAAAATGGATCAAGACCAAAGGACCTGCATTCAGAAATTTTTATTGGCAGGATGGTTATGGGGGTTTTTCCGTAAGTCATTCCGGTGTATATGAGGTGAGCAGGTATATCTCATTACAAAAGCAACACCACAAAGAGATATCCTTTCTTGATGAGTATAAAGCTCTTCTTAAGGAGAACGGCGTTGATTTTGATGAGAGATACCTATAATTTCTTATTGCGCCCCTCCGGGGCTCATGGTTTTGTTTGGATGCTTACCCGGGGCTGTGCCCCGGGCTATAATATTTCAGGTCTGCGACCTGAGGTAAAACTCTATGGATATCTTCCTACTCATCATAAACGTTTTGCAGAGCTATAGCCTATTTAGCTTTTGTACTTATGAAAGTATTTCTTTTTCAGTTATGTCTGCTAAATAATGCAATTGTACAAATTTGCGTGGTTATCTGATAACTTTTGATTAGTCATCGCCCCGTCAGGGGCAAAATACCATAGCGCAGGGCATCGCCCTGCGATGATGCCACACCACCTGCAATGAGCCCCGTAGCGGGCGAAAGAAAAAGCCGCCTCACGGATGCGAAACGGCTCTTTTTTATATAGGTTTAAAAAATTACTGAATAAAGGGTATTGAAAGCGGATATTTGAATACCTCGCCCTGCGATGCCTTAATGGAGGCAATTACAATACATACCAGCCTGAATATCGCCAGAAAGATAACTATCGGAATCCCGATAAGAATAATACAGAGCGGTATAGCCAGTATTATATAAAGCAGCATTGAAAGCTGGAAGTTCATTGATGATTTCCCATTTATATCTACCCAGACCGATTCATTTCTTCTCGACATCCAGCAAATCAGCGGACCGATAATTCCGCCAAACGGGAAAAAGTAACCGATAAAAGCAGTGAGATGGCAAAACATTGCCCAGTCGCGCTCTGATTGTGTGTATGTTTTATTCTCTTCCATGATCTTTTTGTTTTAAAGACGCCGTGCACGTTAAAATGCTGCATTTATCAGCGGCCAATTCGCTTGAAATCTGAAGCAAGCATCCCGTTTGCATTTTTATCGTCAACCATATGTGTATCGTAATAATACATTATCGCGTCATCAGTCCCGATTAACATCTTTATACAGGTCCCGGTATGCTTGCCTTCAACAGGGCCAACCTTGTGACATATCAAAACATCAGGCCTTTTTTCCTCAACAGCTTTTACTATTTCATCATCCTCCACAATCTTTACAGGATACTGATAATACTTCTTGATCTTTTCTTCTGTGTTAATTTCAGGATCAATATCGCCTGCAGTAATAAGGATAGTCTTTTTCTTTATCTCCGGGATATTCTTATTGTAGAATTTAAGATACTTCAAGGCCTGGTTTGAGGGTGTCTCAACAAGTGTTTTGGCATGATGCTGAATAAAACGTACCACCAGGTCAATTTTATAAGTATAGTCTTCCTCATCCCCACCGACGGTGGATAGTGGTACAGTGCAAAACTCAGGGAGCTTGTCAATGTTTATTACCCTGGCTCCGAGAAGCAGATTCAGATAATTGTATGATGATCCTGACTTATCGTTGCTGAAGTTTGATACGGTCAGCACCAGGAAAGAGTAATCCGGGTTACCCCACAATTCGTCAAACTCCGCTGTTGTAATAAACTTATATGGCGTTACGGTCCAGTTCTTCTCTATTGCAGCCTTTATCTCAGGATTGAAAAAGGAAAAATCGTTATCTTCAAGTACAACGCATGTTGTCGATTTCTTAAACTTTTGTACATCCTCCATCGTAGGATAAGGACGCTGACCGGTAACTACAGCCGAGAGCATCAATACCAATCCTATTAGTGCCTTCTTCTTCATCTCTCAATTATTTATTTACCGGAATGAACACCGGATGTTTCTCGTTATATCGCCTTAAAAAAACAAACATCATTTTCTTTTTGTTCTTCCCTCTCATTGACTGAAACTCGGAGTATAGTTCAGGATCCCTTACCAGTATGGCCTCAAGGCTCTGAATGTTATATTCCCGTTCATCGCCGGTTTCAAAATCTATAATGAACTGGTAAAGCGCTGTACGCGTTGAGGTGGAGGAAGGATAACCATATGAATAGGGAGAATAATAGGGGCTGTAATATGGCGAGTAGTATGGACTGTAATAGCCGTAAGGATATCCATAATTGTAATTATTCTGGTCGTAGCTGGTCACATCCGCCACATAGTGAATTATGCTGCCGAAATAAGTTATCCTGAAAAAATTATCCTGAACCTTCCTGTAAAGAACACCATTGCGGGCAAAACCCCAGATATTACTCTTGTCGAGCTCCTGCCTCATCCCCATGTTGTCGTAGAAATAGATCTTGTTTCCCTTCAAAAGCTGGTCAAAGAATTCCCTGTCGTTATAGTCTACGGAGGTAAGAAGTTTAGCCTTGGGAATAGGGCTGTTCATCTTTACCATCTCAAAATTCATGTAGATACCGTCCTTGAACTTAAAATCAGGAGTATACCTTACCGTATCACCGGGGTTCTGAGCCTGTGTTTCAACCGGTAAAATGAAAAAAATTCCCAGTATAAAAGCCAGTGTGATCTTATTTCTCCTTTTCATAGGCATTATTTATGTCCAAAGAGTATAACAAAAATAAACTTTTACATTGAAGGTTTTACATTGAAGTGTTTTCTTTATTTTTTTTCACGTATATTTGAGTTACATAAATCTTA